>Ga0334898_1003238_pt1 | contig 13490 bp, 17 predicted proteins | sample GraSluR3_MG_10_FD_207228 | JGI IMG/M metagenome (GOLD analysis project Ga0334898, IMG submission 207228) | Sludge microbial communities from methane-producing bioreactor in Wageningen University, Netherlands - Granular Sludge_3_08-R3 | ecosystem: Engineered > Bioreactor > Anaerobic >... | reverse complement strand
GTAATCAAAGAATCTGCTGCAGCAGTGATTTTTCTTCATAATCATCCCAGCGGCAATCCTCAACCCAGCAAACAGGATATTGAATTGACTGACAGGCTTTGTAAATCCTGCCAAATGATGGGAGTAAAGGTACTTGACCATATTGTTATTGGAGAAGATAATTTTTATAGTTTTGCCCAGATGGGCCAAATAACAACAGAATGATTTCCTATAATATGAAAACAGAAGGGGTTTAGAATGAAAAAAGATGACATGAAATATTGCCCAAAGTGTGGCCAGCAGCTGGAAAGAAAAATGATACAGGAACAGGAGAGAATATATTGTTGTCATTGTGGTACAATTTATTACGATAACCCTATACCCAGTGTGGCAGTTGTGGCCAGGAATGAGCAAGGGGACCTGTTATTAGTGAAGCGTGGGACAGACCCCAAGAAAGGTTTCTGGGCATTACCGGGAGGATTTATAGATGGCGGAGAATCGGCAACCCAGGCAGTGCTAAGAGAGATGGATGAGGAAACCGGTCTGAAGGGGATTGTTAAAAAATGTATCGGAATTTATAATCATGAGAGTAGAATATATGGCCATGTTATAATTATTGTTTATGAGGTTAAATTAACCGGAGGAATATTAAAAGCTGGAGACGATGCCGAGGCAGCAAGTTTTTTTGATGTTAAAAAGTTACCATCCCTGGCTTTTTCTTTCCAGGAAAAAGCAGTGGAAAAGGCTTTTGGTTGCTCTCTGTTTTGAATTAAAGAACAAGCATGAAAAAATGGAGGTATATGGAAGTGAAAGAAGTGAAATTTTTTAGGAAAGATGATTTAAAGGTAAAACAGGTATTAAAAAGCTCACAATTAAGGGCAGTAGCCAATGAACACGTAATGATAACTCTCTTTGATTTTGGTCCGGATGATGAGGTCTTGCCCAACCACAACCACCCTCATGAGCAAATTACCTATATTTTAAAGGGCTCCATAAAAATGACAGTCGGAGGCAAAAGCCAGGTATTAGAAGCTGGGCAGGGTGCGGTAATACCGCCGAAGGTTGAACATGAGGTAATCCCATTGGAAAAAGGTAGCCAGGTATTGGATGTATTCTACCCTCTCAGGGAAGACTATTTATCTTAATAAAGTTGACTTATATATAAGGAAGGTTATATGAAAGTTTTAGCCATTGATTATGACGGGGTAATTGTGGATAGTGTTATGGATTCTCTTTTTGTCAGTCATAATGCCTATTTGAAAGTGTATGGAAGTAAGAAGAAGAAAAATTTTGGTGGCGAATTGTTTACATTCAAAAATTGGCCCTCTATCAAAGAAAAGTATAAGAAAGAAATTGAATATTATCGTTCACTCAGGCCTTATATTAGAGGGGCAACTGATTATGGTTTAATCCAGAAAATAATGGAAGAAGGAACGCACATAAAAAATCAGCAGGAATTTGATGCCCAGCAGGAAAGTTTTGAAGGATGGCTCAGTCTGTCACCACCCTATAAAGAATTCATTAAAGGGATCCGCAAGTTTGTACAGGAAGGGGTTAAAGTAATGGTTGCTACCTCTAACCGAAGAGAATATATTGCCCGTGCTTTCTTTCCTGATTATTATGATATACCGGTTGATATTGATGATATGCTTGATTTTAGTTTTGGAGAAGACAAGTCAAGTCAGATACATTATATCTGTGATAAGTATAGCGTTAATTATTCAGATATCTATTTTGTTGATGACCAGCTGGCCCATTTAGAACAAACCAGAAAATTAGGAATACGTGTCTTTTTGGCTGGCTGGAGCTATGCCACCGAGCAGCAGAAAAAAATAGCCAGAGATAAAAAAATACCGGTTATTGAAAGAGAAGAAGATTTTTATTTAACCATAAAAAAACACCTTCATACTTCCCTCTCCCCTGGGGGGGGGTTAGGGTGAGGTGGAGGAAATAAAAGATATGTTCCTTGCTCTATATTAAAAGAATAATTAAAAAATAAACAGGAGGAGTATTTTATGAAAGTCACAAATTATTATGAGGTACCATTAGAAGAAGTAAACGAAAAAGAGGCAAAAGACGTTAAGGTGAGATGGCTAATTTCCGATAAGGATAATGCGAAAAATTTCGCTATGAGATTATTTGAGATTGAGCCTGGTGGACATACACCCTATCATGCTCATGACTGGGAACATGAAGTGTTTGTCCTGGAAGGCGAGGGAGATGTAAAGATAGATGAAGAAAAATATTCGATTAAAAAAGACAGTGTAGTATTCGTTGAGCCCAATCAAAAACACAATTTTACCAATACCGGTAATAGTATATTAAAGTTTCTTTGTCTTATTCCTTATAAGTAAATTATTAACTTCTATCCTTTGGAAAAATAGAATTTTGAAAATAAGGCGGAGTTTACCATGAAAATACTGGCAGTTGATTTTGACGGAGTGATAAGTGATAGTGCGCTTAAATCATTGTTTGTCAGTCACAATGCCTATTGCCGTCATTTTGGACCGAATGTAAAAAAGAATTTTGGTGGAGAATGTTTTACTTTTGATAATTGGGAAAGAATGAAAAAAGAATATAACAGAGAAATGGAAAAATACCATCGACTCCGTTCCTATATAGAACTATCATGTGATTTTTTCGTGATGATTAAAATTATTGAAGAACAAATCGAAGTAAATAATCAGCAGGAATTTAGAGAAATTCGCAATAAATTAACTATTGATTATGATTTCTTTCATAATTTATTTTTCCAGGAAAAAGAGAGATGGCAAAACAAAAATTTTAAAAAGTGGTTTGCCCTATCACCTCCCTTTAAACAGGTAACTGCAGGTATTAAAAAGTTTATGGAAGAAGGGAAGAAAGTAGTTATTGCTACTTCTAACCTGGGTCGGGCAATTCATCCTGCTTTTCACCCGGATTATCTGGGATTTTCTATTAAACTGGAAGACATTTTCGATAAGAATTATGGAAAAAATAAATCTGACCATATGAAGGCAATTGCCGAACAATATAGGGTTGAATTTAATGACATATATTTTATTGATGACCAGTTAAGCTACTTAGAAGAAACACAGCTTTTAGGAGTGAACGTTTTTTTAGCCGGCTGGGGATATTGTACCGAAGAACATAAACAGATTGCTCACGAAAAAAATATGCAAGTAATAGAAAGAGAAAAAGACTTTTACCCTGTTCTGAAAAAATATTTAGATTGATTTATGTCTTTGTCAAGAGAAAATATTGAGAATTTTAATAATATTGTTTAAGGAGGAGTTTAAAAATGTATTCTGATTTAAACCCGACCAAAAGAATTTTAATGGGGCCTGGTCCCAGTGATGTTCATCCCAGGGTACTAAAGGCAATGTCTACACCCCTATTAGGGCACCTGGATCCCGAATTTTTAGAAATTATGAATGAAACCAGGGAAATGTTAAGAGAGGTATTTCAGACTGAAAATGAGTTGACTATAGCATTATCCGGTACCGGTAGTGCCGGAATGGAGGCCGCACTGGTTAATCTATTAGAACCTGGTGATAAAGCGTTGATATGTATCAATGGTTTATTTGCAGAGAGAATGGCCGATATCGTCAAACGTTGTGGTGCAGAACCAGTTCTGCTGCAGGCTGAATGGGGAAATATTGTTGAACCCCAGCAGGTCAGAGAAGCCCTTAAAAAGAATGCTAATATAAAGTTATTAGCCATTGTCCATGCCGAAACATCAACCGGAGTCCGTCAGCCTTTAGAGGAAATATCGCAACTTGTCAAAGAAGCAGGCACCCTGTTTGTAGTAGATGCGGTTACTTCTTTAGCCGGTATCCCGTTAGAAGTTGATAATTGGGGCATTGATGTGGTATACAGCGGTACCCAAAAATGCTTGAGCTGTCCCCCTGGACTGGCACCGGTCTCTTTTGGTGAGAAAGCAACCAATACAATTGCCGGAAGGACTACACCTATCACAAGCTGGTATTTAGATGTACAGATGCTCCAGAGTTATTGGGGCAAGGAGAGGTTTTATCATCATACTGCACCCATTAACATGGTTTATGCCCTAAGAGAAGCCCTGCGCCTGGTTTTAGAAGAAGGATTAGAAGAGAGGTTTGCAAGACATCAATTACATTCCAGCGCACTGGTCGCAGGCCTGGAGGCGATGGGACTAAAGATGGTTGCCCCTGCCCGGTATCGTCTGCCGGAATTAAATGCAGTCTATATTCCGGAAGGAATTGATGATATAGCTGTAAGAAAGGCCTTATTACATGAATACGGAATTGAAATCGGTGGAGGATTGGGGAAATTTAAAGGAAAGGCCTGGCGTATCGGTTTGATGGGTTATTCGTGCTCCAAAGCTAATGTGATGTTATTCTTATCGGCATTGGAGAATATCCTAAAAAATATGGACTATAAAATTAACGAACACGGCATTGCAGCTGCTAATGAAGTATATAATAAAAAGGATTAAAATAAGCCAGTTGAAAATTTTGTACTTGAAGTCCAAAGTTGGAAATACTATTGCTTAAGAAAGATTATGCCTAAAGGTATAAATAAAAAATCGAAAGAAAAAGAGCAAAAAAGTCAAACCCCTTTCAGGGGTTCTGAAAGCCCCCCGCTATGCGGGTGTGATATTTATTTACATAAAGAGAGAACACGCTAATTATAGCAATTGTGCTCTCTCTTTATGTAAATATTTAACAGGGGTAATTTTCTAATCGACAATAAACTTAATAGTTTGTTCAACTGTTTTTTGACTGAAGACATCTTTCACGACTAATTGAAACTGATATTCTCCTTGTGGAAAAGGAGTATCCTGAGTAACTGCATTGGTAATAAATATTTCATTATTAGGTCTATGAGAAAAAATATGATAATCTAAAAAATCTTTTTGTCCCCACAGAATATTGCCTTCCATATCTAAAATGTAAAGGTCTTCCTTTATATGAATTTCAAATAAATTTTCTTCAATTTCTTTCGTAGTAAAATTTTTAGGTTCTACATAAATATAAAATGTTTCTCCCTGGGCAAAAGTATTATTTTTGCGTAAATCATACATTCCAAACCCTAGTGCTTCGTTTTCTGTAAAGTGAAGCCCATTTAATTCTAATTGTGCTTTTTCACGTAATGATAATAAAGCTTTTTCTAATGATTTAATAGCCATGTTATAGTTTTTTTGTTCAAGATATTCCAGTGATTGTTCAATTGACATCTTTTCAGAATTTTCTGAGGCAACTAATGTTATAGATGTAAGAATTAACACCACACTGATAAAAGAAAAACATAAAAATAAGTATATTCTTTTCATATTTTACTCCTTAATTTTCAAATTAGGGCATACGAGCTCTGGTAATTGGCCAGAAGACGAGAGAAGCCCTTCCGATAATATTTGTTTCGGGAACAAACCCCCAGAACCTGCTGTCACTACTGTTAGAGCGGTTATCTCCCATTACAAAATAGGAATCTTTGGGTACAGTAATTTCTGCCATACTTTCAAATGACCTGTGTTCTACATAATCCTCTTCCAGTCTATCACCATTGAGATATACTACACCATCAACAATTTTAACACTATCTCCTTCTACAGCTATAACCCTTTTTATATAGTTATGATTCTGATCAATTGGGGGTTTAAAAATTACAATTTCGCCATGTTTTGGTTCAGTTAACCGATAAACAATCTTATTGCAGATAAGTCTCTCTCTGTTAAAAAGCGTATCTTCCATGGAAGCACCCTTTACCACTGTTACCTGACCGATAAAGGTAATAATAATAAAGGCAATTATACCTGCACTTACCACTGTTTCAATTAATTCCCGCCACATTGGTTTTACCTTTTTTTCATTCTTTTCATTGACAAGCTTTTTCTCACTATTTTTCATTAATTTCCTCTCTACTTCATAATTTAATGTTTATTTATGGCATTTAAATTGCTATTTACTAATAAAAATTATACCACATTTATAATATTTTCAAGCTATTCAAATATATTTTACCAGAAAAAACAAACAGGTTATAATAGAAACAATCATATAAAAAATAATTTTAATGCGCAATGGAGGAGAAAAATAGATACTATTATTTTTGATTTAGATGATACCTTAATAAAAACATCTAAGATATATAATCTGGCCAGGAGTGAATTCTCAAGCTTAATGGTAGATTTAGGATTTTTGCAAGAGGAAGTTTTAAACAAGCTGGATGAAATTGATATCAGTCATATTTCCCGACATGGTTTTGCCAAAGAGCGTTATCCTTTTAGCCTTGTGAAGACTTATCATCATTATTGCAGGAAGGCCGAGATAAAAATTAACCGGGAAATAGAAAAAAAAGTAGCGGAAATAGGATGGAAAGTATTTAGCCAGGTACCGGAAAAGGTAGAAGGTGTTGAGGATGTTTTAAATTACTTAAAAAATCGTTATTCCATGCTCCTGGCAACATTGGGAGACCCGGAAATACAGCATAAAAAAATATTTTATTCAGGTTTAAGACCCTATTTTTCTTCAGTTTATGTTTTAAATCAAAAATCTGTAGAAGAATATTCAAAGATTATACAGGAACATAATCTGAAAAAGAAAAAAACCTGGCTTATCGGGAATAGTGTTCGTTCTGATTTAAACCCGGGATTAAAACTTGGTTTAAATTGTATTTTGATACCAGCAGTTACCTGGAAATTTGAAGAAGAGAAGCCGGTAGCGAATGATTATCTCAGGCTGGAAAAATTAACAGAAATTTTAAATTACCTATAAAAATTCTCATTATGAAAAAATACCCTTCTTACCTCAATTTAAGTGAAAATGAATTTCAAAAACGCATTAATCAGGCTTATAAATACCTTGAATCCTGCAGACTCTGCCCTCATTCTTGCAAGGTAAATCGCATTACAGGGCAAAAGGGATTTTGCCGCTCTACGGCAGAGCTTAAAATTTCCAGTTTTAATGCCCATTTTGGTGAAGAACCGCCTATTTCAGGAGATTATGGTTCAGGTACTATTTTTTTTACCAATTGCACTTTACGCTGTATTTATTGTCAAAACTACCCTATCAGCCAATTGGGTAATGGCAATTCAATTTCAGTATCAGATTTATCCAGGATTATGCTCACTTTGCAGAAACAAAGATGCCATAATATTAACCTGGTAACACCTACTCATTTTGTACCGCAAATCCTGAAAGCAGTGGCACAGTCGAGAACATCAGGTTTGAAAATTCCACTTGTTTATAATACCAGCGGCTATGAATCGCCGGAAACTTTAAAATTATTAGATGGAATTATAGATATTTATCTCCCGGATGCCAAATATACTGAAGATTCTATTGCAGAAAAGTATTCAAAGGCTGAGAATTATTCCCGGGCGAATAAAGATACTTTAAGGGAAATGTTTCGACAGGTCGGAAATTTGCAGGTTAGCAAAAGTGGGGTTGCTCTTTCAGGAATAATAATAAGGCATCTGGTGTTGCCACAAAATTTATCTGGCACTGATAAAATATTAAAATGGATTGCGGAAAACATATCACCGAAAACTTATATAAGCTTAATGGCTCAATATTTCCCGGCTTTTCAGGCTTCTGAACACCCTGTTCTTTCACGCAGAATAAGCAAAGATGAATATAAAAGGGCAAGAAAATATTTTGACAGTAGTGGACTTGTTAATGGCTGGTTTCAACAATATAACTAGTAAATATCGCACCCGCATAGCGGGTGGCTTTAAGAACCACTGAAAGGGGTTTGACTTTTTACTCTTTTTCTTGCGATTTTTTATTTATACCTTTAGCCATAATCTTTCTTAAGCAATAGCATTTTCAACTTTGTACTTCAGGTGAAAAATTTTCAGATAGCTTATCTTAATCTTTTCATGATAAAATTGTATGTGAAAAGCTAAAATAATAATATGTATTATAAGAAAGGAGAATATTAATGGTTTTAGAAGCAATAAAAAAAAGGAGAAGTGTCAGAAATTATCAGCAAAAGGATATCCTCCCGGATATTTTAAATGAAATTATTGAAGCAGCCAGGTTAGCGCCATCTGCCAGCAATCGTCAACCCTGGAAATTTGTAGTTGTTCAGGACCAAAAATTAAAACAAAGAGTGATGGAAGCAAGTTTATTACATAATAGAATTCAGCCTTTTATTGCCGAAGCCCCAGCTATAATAGCCGGTTGTGCTATCAATGTTTCTCATATTATGCCAAATGGTATCCCTTCTAATTATGTTGATCTTTCTATTGCTCTGGATCATATCAGTTTGCAGGCTGCAGAGTTAGGTCTGGGTACCTGCTGGATTGGTGCCTTCTCCCAGGAAAAAGTAAAAGAAATTTTAAAAATACCAAAAGATGTAGCTATAGTATGCCTGATGACTCTCGGATACCCGGCAGATAGTGTTTTTACCAGAAGACGAAAGCCATTGGAAGATATTATCTGCTATAATTATTATAAAGAGTAATTTATAGTTTTTAGGTGTCAGGGGAACTTTCTCCCCTGACGAATTGTCCTATTCGTACGATTAAAATGCGAAGGGAGTGTCAGAAATGCGCAAAATACTTTTAGAGAGAACCAAGATAGGTGAGTTTCTCAGTATGGAGGCACATTATAATACAGAAGATGTAGACCTTATTCTTTACTCAGTAGATGTTGCCTCTAATTGTGTTTTTAAAAAGGACGAATGGCAGGAATTTGTCAAAAATGTCAACAAAATAAACAGTGAATATCAGACATTACCAGAAAAAGAAAGTTAATCTTTTCCAAGGAAGGATTGAAGTTATTTTTTCATATTACTTTTACAGATTATCAATTGATCCTTTGCTATCAGGGGTTCGAAAGCATATTAGCAGTTTAATTGAGCCAAATGCTACAGTCGCTGATATTGGCTGTGGCACTGGAGAACTGGTGTTAGCATTATCTTGTAAGGCAAAAATGGTAGTAGGTTTTGATATAAATAGCGAATTACTTAAATATGCCAGTGTCAGGAGTAAAAACTTAAAATTAGAAAATGTTAAATTTATCAGTAAAGATATCATCAATACAAACTTTTTTCATGAGGGCCATTTTGATTATGCCGTGTTTTCCATGGTTTTACATCAATTTAGCCTGGAAGAAGCAAGTAAAATTTTAGATTTAATAAAAAGAACTGCAAGATATATTATCTTAGCTGATTTTATGGCACCTTTGCCTGATAGTATTTTTGGATTTGGCGCAAAATTGGTTGAAAAGGTTGCCGGTGGACAGCATTATAAAAATTTTAAAAAATATCAGAATGAAGGGGGTTTGAATTATTTTTTGGATAAACACAAATTGTCGGTTGAGGAAAATCAAATTGGCACTTTAGGTGTAATCACTATTATAAAGTCTTCACCAAAAATATTCTAAATTATATATTAATTAATAACCAAATTTTTTAAAGGAGTAATTAGCATTGTATTTATTAGAATCCTTTCACCCAATATCTCAAGCTTTACTTGCCGGTATTTTTACCTGGGGCATGACCGCCCTGGGAGCAGCTAGTGTTTTTTTTGTGCGAGAGATTAATAAAAAATTATTTGATACAATGCTTGGATTTGCTGCTGGAGTTATGATTGCAGCAAGCTACTGGTCACTATTAGAACCGGCAATTACTATGGCGGAAGAAGGGCCTTTACCGGGCTGGTTACCTGCTGCGATTGGCTTTTTGTTAGGAGGAATATTCTTACGTGCAATTGATGCTATTTTACCTCATTTACATCCCGGGTTGCCATCTACAGAAAAAGAGGGAATTCCTACCTCCTGGAAAAGAAGTACTTTACTTATTCTGGCGGTTACTTTGCACAATATCCCTGAAGGGTTAGCGGTTGGAATTGCTTTTGGAGCTGTCGCTGTCGGGTTACCTTCTTCATCCATTTCTGGGGCAATTGCCCTGGCTATTGGTATAGGAATACAGAATTTACCAGAAGGAATGGCAATTTCAATGCCATTAAGACGAGAGGGGATGTCCGCATTAAAAAGTTTTTGGTATGGTCAGCTCTCTGGTATAGTAGAACCAATAGCTTGTATGATTGGTGTTGTAGCTGTAATAATAGCTAAACCAATTCTACCCTATGCACTGGCGTTCGCCGCAGGGGCTATGATATTCGTGGTGGTAGAAGAATTAATCCCTGAATCACAGCAGGGAGGTTATTCTGACTCGGCTACCATGGGCCTCATGCTCGGGTTTACTATTATGATGATTCTGGATGTAGCGTTAGGGTAAAAATTTTTTTTGAGTATCTTCTATTCTACTTGCTTTAATCTAAATAAACAAAAGTTAAATTATAATAGTATCGCCATTTCAAAATTCTCTACCTTTTAGGACTTCAGGAATAAATAGTATTTGCTTATTTTTTATTATAAATATATAATAAATATATATATAATATATTTTTGATATAAAAGGATTTTTTTATGAAAACCAGCGATATTTTCAATGAACTAAAGCGCCGCATTGTCTTTTTTGAATATAAACCCAAGCAGGTTCTAAGCGTTAAGGAGCTTGCCAAAGAATTTGGCGTAAGTGCTATTCCTATCAGAGAAACTCTAATCCGGTTGGAAGAAGAAAAACTGATTGTTATTATTCCCAATAATATTGTATATGTGAGTGATTTAAGTTTTCAGGAGCTAAAAGATGTTTTTGAGGTACGCCTGTTTTTACTGGGCATGGCAGGTAAATTAGCAGCTAAAAGAGCTAAACCAGAAGAAATTGAAGAAATGAAAGCATTAGCAGAAAAAATGAGAAGAGAAAAAAGCAGGAAAAATATTATTCAATTAGATGCACAATTTCATGATTTATTTAATAAATCTACCGGGAATGAAGTACTGGCTGAAAGTCTTGAGAAATTAAGAAACCGCCTGGGACGTTTATGGTACCTGGCGGAAAAAGAAGAAAGTTATTCTTTACAGATTCCCAAAGAGGTTGAGAATTTGGTTATGGCACTGGAAAACAGGAATGGTGAAAAATGTAAACAATTATTAGAGGAGCATGCCACTCATTTTATAGAGAGGATCAAGATTAACCTATATAACGGATATCCTGTATAAACCCAAACAAGAAACTTTATTCTATGAAAATATTAATAAATAAAGGGAGGAATAATAATGAAAAATATACTGGTTATTGGTGCAACGGGGCAAATAGGTTCTGAATTAACACTGGCTTTACGTGAAAAATACGGTGCCACTCAGGTTATAGCAGGGGGACATAGTAAATCCCCTTCTGAAACATTAAGAAATTCAGGACCTTTTGTAACAGCTGATTGCCTGGACAGTCAATCCATAGCAGAAATTGTAAAACAATATCAAGTAGATACCATTTATCATCTGGCAGCCTTGCTTTCAGCTACCGCCGAGCATAATCCAAAACTCGCCTGGGATGTAAATATGCAGGGATTAATAAATGTGCTTGATATTGCAGTAGCCAATAAGTGTGCCGTTTTTTTCCCCAGCTCTATCGGGGTTTTTGGTGCCAGCACTCCTAAAGTTAACACACCCCAGGAGACTATTCAGCGCCCCTCTACGATGTATGGAATAACTAAATTAACCGGTGAGTTGCTTTGCGATTATTATTTTAATAAATATAAGCTTGATGTCAGGGGGGTTCGCTTCCCGGGACTTATTTCCTATGAAACGCTGCCGGGAGGGGGTACTACTGACTATGCAGTAGAGATATTCTATGAATCTATTTCGAAAAAACATTATACCTGTCCATTAAAAGAAGATACCTATCTAGATATGATGTATATGCCTGATGCTGTTAAGGCCTCAATCCAGATAATGGAAACAGACAGCAGCAGATTAATTTATCGCAACGGTTACAATGTTACTGCAATGAGTTTCTGTCCCGAGGATTTAGTTAATGAAATAAAAAAACATATTCCGGATTTGACCATCGATTATAAAGTAGAGCCGCTGAAACAGGCTATTGCTGATTCCTGGCCGGACAATATGGATGACAGTGCAGCCCGTGAGGAATGGGGATGGTCACCGGACTATGATTTGCCAAAGATGACCAAAGATATGCTTGAAAAATTAAAAGAAAAAATTAATAGATAGTTTAAAAAAGTTATTAATATTACCCAGGGGGAGGTTTATTATGAGTTTAAATAAATTAGAAAAGTCTTTAGAATCAGATTTAAGTATTTTAAAAAAAGAAGGCAGATTAAAAGGAAAAGAGATGATTATTACTGATGTAAAGAAGGCAAAAGGTGAAACTGGTCCCAGGTATTTTTTAAAAGGGAAAGAAGGTAAGCCATTTATACGAATGAATTCAAATTCCTATTTAGGTATGTCTTTACGTTCAGATATACATTCCCCGGGAATAGAAGCAGCTCGCCAGTTTGGCACTGGTCCCGGTGCAGTGCGCTTTATTAGTGGTACTTTTCAGGTACATCGGAAGTTAGAACAGAAACTAGCTGAATTTCACAGGAGAGAAGATGCAGTTATTTTTAGTTCTGCTTATGCAACCGTAGTGGGTGTTCTGGCTTCTTTGATTTCTACGGAAACAATAATTATCAGCGACGAACTAAACCATAATTGCATTATTAATGCACTTCGATTATCAAGACCAGCAGAAAAGGAAATATATTCCCATCTTAACATGGAAGAATTAGAGGAGCGAATTCACAAAAGTATTGGAAAGGGGAAGAGAGTCATTATTGTAACAGATGGCATATTCAGTATGCGGGGTGATTATGCTCCACTTGATATTATTTCCAATATTACCAAAAAATATCAGGACCACTTTTCCGAAGGAGTCATTTTAGTAGTCGATGATTCTCATGGAGTGGGATGTTTTGGGGCAACTGGTAGAGGAACAGAGGAATATACCAGGGCAGATGGAGTAGATGTACTGGTGGGAACATTAGGTAAGGCCTTTGGAGTAAACGGTGGCTATGCTGTTTCCAGTCAGACTGTGATCACTTACTTAAGGGAAAGCGCGCCTCTTTATATTTATTCCAATCCTATTACCGCAGCCGAAGCAGCAGAAGCCTATCAAGCATTGTCCATAATGCAAAGCGAGGAGGGTCAGAATATTCTTGATCATCTTAAACGAATGGCACACAGGTTTGAAATAGGATTAAAGAAAATGGGCTATGAAATAATTGAAAGTGATCATCCTATTGTGCCTTTAATGGTAAGAGATACCAAAAAAACAGCAGAATTGGTTAATTTCCTAATTGACCGTGGAGTTTTGGCTACCGGTTTAAATTATCCTGTTGTACCAAAAGGTGATGAAGAGATTCGTTTTCAGGTTAATGCTGATCATACTTCTTATGATATTGATACTGTACTAGAAGTGCTAAAAGAATGGAAAAATAAAAACAGTATATAGTATCTAGTATCGTGTATCGAGTCAAATATTAAATACAAGAGATATCTCATAAAAGTTCTTCCGGATTATAGATACCCACGGGCAAGCCCGTGGTACTTTTAAAAACCTTCAAGCTTCGCTTGACCTAAATCCTGGCTTTCTTGGAATTGGACATATTTGATGATGCTTTTCTCATCAATGCCAACAGTTGA
>Ga0334898_1003235_pt1 | contig 13499 bp, 10 predicted proteins | sample GraSluR3_MG_10_FD_207228 | JGI IMG/M metagenome (GOLD analysis project Ga0334898, IMG submission 207228) | Sludge microbial communities from methane-producing bioreactor in Wageningen University, Netherlands - Granular Sludge_3_08-R3 | ecosystem: Engineered > Bioreactor > Anaerobic >... | reverse complement strand
TAGAAAGGAAACTAAAAAATACAGATGGCTTTAAATCAGATACCGGTTTAAATGCCTTCTTGAAACTTTGGTTTCTGAATTTCGTAAAAAAATTTGATTTAAAGACACAATTAAGTTGACACTACCGTTTTTGGAATTTAGTAAAAACAAACTTTAAAAATCTAATTAAAATACTTTTCTTTCAATACTTTTCGTCAATTACCCATCTCATTTTTGACAAAGTTTTATTTTAGATTTAATCTATTGTCTATCACTATAATTTAATTTTCTAAAATTAATTTTAAAGGAGTATAAAATGAATAGTAATGACGTTTTATTCGATGCTAAATCTATTCGTGCAAAACATTCGGATGAACTTTCGAGGATTGAGCGATACCGAAGACTTGCCAATTATCTTGCCGTAGCCCAGATTTATCTGAGGGATAACGTTTTGCTTAAAAAGCCTCTTGGTTTCGATGATGTCAAAGAACGCCTTTTGGGACACTGGGGAACCTGTCCGGGTATCAATATGGTTTATGCCCATCTTAACGGTTTGATATGCCGTCATAACGTCAATATGTTTTTAGTAACGGGTCCCGGGCATGGCGCTCCGGCTAATCTTGCGAATCTTTATCTTGAGGGGTCTTTGAAAGAATTTTACCCCGAACTTTCATTGGACAAAGACGGTTTAACGGATTTTATCAAGCGGTTTTCCACTCCTAACGGATTCCCCTCGCACCTGTATCCCGGGACGCCCGGCGCTATACATGAGGGAGGAGAACTCGGATATGCTCTTGCAACATCTTTCGGGGCGGTGATGGATAATCCCGATTTGGTTGTCGCTTGTATAGTGGGGGACGGTGAGGCGGAGACAGGGCCTACCGCTGCCGCATGGCACAGCTACAAATTCATCGACCCCAAAGAATCCGGCGCGGTTTTGCCTGTTCTTCATCTTAACGGTTATAAGATTTCAAGCCCTACTATTTTCGGCACTATGAGCGACAATGAGCTTGTTGATTTATTCGGCGGATACGGTTATAACCCTCGTATAGTTCAGGATAGCGACCTTGATGCAGACCTTTACGGCGCTATGGAATGGGCTTATTCCGAGATTAGACGAATACAGGATGCCTCACGTAACGGTAAGCGCATTATCGCGCCGCGCTGGCCTGTTATTATATTTAAGTCTCCTAAAGGTATGTCGGGTATTAAGGAGATGGACGGCGAGCCTGTCGAGGGAACTCATCGCTCGCATCAAGTCCCTAATAAGGATGCTAAAACCAACAAAACGAGCCTGAAACTTCTTGAGGATTGGCTTCGTTCTTACAATCCCGATGAGCTTTTCGATAAGGACGGCGCTCCGAAACCCGAAATACTTGAAATTTGCCCTAAAGGTATTTTGCGTATGGGGCTTAACCCCCACACTTTCGGGCATAATATGTGGAAACCTTTGAACCTTCCCGATATCTACCATTATGAATTTAAGCTTAATAGCAATCGCGGGACGGTTTTCGCAAGTCCTATGGAGGAGTTGGGGAAATATCTTGCAGGTGTGGTTAAAAATAATCTTCAGACTTTCCGCATATTTTCTCCCGATGAGCTTGAGTCTAATAAACTTCACGGCGTATTTAAAGAGACCGCGCGTAATTTTCAATGGCCTCTCAAGGAATATGACTCCTATATCGGAGCTGAAGGAGGGCGCGTTATAGAAATTCTTAGCGAGCATACCTGTCAGGCGTTTTTGCAGGGTTATATCCTTACGGGAAGGCACGGAATTTTCCCATCCTACGAGGCGTTTCTCGGCGTTATTACTACAATGATGGACCAATTCGGGAAGTTTATCAAATTCTCTCGTCAGTTCCCATGGCGTGGCCCCGTTGCCTCATTGAACTATCTTGAAACCTCAACGCTTTGGCGTCAGGAGCATAACGGGTTTTCTCATCAGAACCCGAGTTTTATAAACAGCGTTCTCGACCAGCAGGCGGATAACGCCCGTATATATTTTCCTCCCGATGCGAACTGTCTTATAAGCACCGTTGACCATTGCCTTAGAAGCAGAGGCTACGTCAATTTAGTTGTTGCCAATAAAAACCCTCAACCTCAGTGGCTTTCTATGAACGAGGCGATAGAGCATTGCAGGGCGGGAGCATCAATATGGAGATGGGCAAGCACCGATGACGGGCTTGACCCCGATATAACCATAGCGGGAATAGGAGACGTGCCTACAATAGAGGTCTTGGCTTGCGCCCGGATTTTAAAAGAGGACATCCCCGAACTTCGCCTGCGAGTCGTTAATATCAACGATTTGATGGTGCTTGAGGAGCATTCTTCTCATCCCCACGGGCTTGCCGAGTCTTGGTTTAACGCACTGTTCACACCCGACAAACCCGTAATTTTTAACTTCCACGGGTATCCATCGGCGGTAAAACAGCTTCTTTTCGGCAGACCGAATATACATCGCTTTATAGTCAACGGGTATCTTGAGGAGGGGTCCACCACTACGCCGTTTGATATGCTTATACGAAACCAAATCAGCAGATACCATCTTGCAACACAGGCTTTGAAATACGTTTCCCGCTCCAACCTGAAGGTAGCGGCGAAAGCCAATGAGCTTGCCAACGCTTACCATCATAAACTTGAGGAGATACAAACTTATATAATGAAGTATGCCGACGACCCGGATGAGATTATCAACTGGAAATGGTGATAGATTAAAGGCTGTTCTTTATGAGAACCTTTTTGATGGCTTTTGTTGAATGGAAGAAGCCACAGAGGCGCGGTCATTTTGATATGTCCCGCACCAATTTGTAAAGTCGCATCTAAAGTAGCCTGCAAATTGGTGCCGGGTTCGGCACTCGGCATCCGGTTGGTTTAAGAAAAGACTTCGGTCATTGTGTGCGAGTGAAGCGAGCGTATCGGGATGACCGCCTTTCCATTTTACACTAAAAAAATCAAGGAGAAGGTATGGATTTAGATAAGGCAATTCTCGGCAGGCGAAGTATCAGGAAATTCAGTGATAAGAAGGTCGGCGAGAAAGAGATAAGGGCGATTATCGAAAGTGCGGGATGGGCGCCATCGTGGGCGAATACGCAGGTCTGGGAATTTGTTGTGGTGAGAGACCGCTCTCTTATCGAGGCGGTTACCGATATTTACAGTGAAACCAATCCCGCAAGGAGTTGCTCTAAAACCGCCGATGCTATAATCGTGGTTTGCGCTAAGACAGGGGTTTCGGGTTTTAAAAACGGGAAGCCCCGCACTAAGTTTATGGAATGGTTTATGTTTGATACCGGCATGGCGGTGCAGAACCTGTGTCTTAAAGCGCATTCGCTTGGGCTTGGGACTGTTATTGTCGGGTCGATGAATCACGATAAATGTAATGAGTTGCTCAAGCTCCACGATAGTTACACGTCGGTTTGCGCTATACCGATTGGTTATCCCGCTGAGGAGAAATCGCCGACATCAAGACGAAACATAGATGAAACCATACATTATGATAAATTCTAATCGGTTACGCCAAATCTCCGCTCATTGAGCGGATTCGGGATGTCCGTCCGTTCAGCGGATACCTGACACGGTGAGGTGTGTCGAGTTGAACGTTCAGCGACCGAAGGGGTGATGTGTCATTCCGATTATTCTTCTTTAGCTTTACCCTTGAAGAATCTACTTTGTGATATATATTGTGCAACGCTACTTTAAGCCGTCAACGACCTTATCAAGCTGCATCCCTCGCGATGCTTTCACGAGGATATTGTCGCCGGGTTTTGCGGTATTTTTAGCCAAGTCGATAAGTTCATCAAGAGAAGAAACCCATTCCGATTTTACGCCGAGAGACTGTGCCTTTTCGATAAGTTTTTTTGTATATTGTCCGTATCCCAAAACAATGTCGGCGCATTTGTTTGATAAGATAAACTCCCCGATTTCTTTGTGGAGGTCGGATGCGAAATTTCCGAGTTCAAGCATATCGGAAACTATCGCTATTTTTCTTCCATTTGCCTTTGATAGAAGTTTTAACGCGACCTTCATTGATGACGGGTTGGCGTTGTAGCAATCGTCTATTATTGTGTATTCTTTTTTGATTACATTGCTCCTGCCCGAAAGGGATGGGAATTTTTTTGCCGCTTTAAGAATATGCTTATTGTCTATTCTGTAAAAGTTTGCAACCCTCATGGCGCAGGCTAAATTCTCAAGATTATGTTCGCCTGCAAGAGGGTAGTCAAAGATATTTCCGTTATAGGTCAGCACGTATCCGTCAAGCCCCTTATCCTCAATAACTTCAATATCTTCAATGCCGAAATCCAATACCTCAACGGGGGATTTTTTTGATAAATATTTAAAATAAGGGTCGTTTCGATTGAGAAAGGCAAAACCGCGATTGTCCATCCCGTCGTATATTTCGCTTTTAGCATCGGCAATAGCATTAAGGCTTCCAAGCATCCCGATATGAGCATACCCGATATTGGTAATGACTGAGGTAAGCGGACGGCATATTCGCGATAGTCTTGAAATTTCGCCGCTGTGATTCATCCCGAGTTCAAGTACCATAATATGGGTATTAAGCGGTGCTTCAAGTATTGTTAATGGAAGTCCTATCTCGTTGTTTAGATTTTTCTTTGCCGTGTGGATATTGAATTTATGCGATAATATTTCGGTAATCAGTTTGCGGGTGGTGGTTTTACCCGAACTTCCCGTTATTGCAAGGACGCTTGCGAAAATCTTGGATTTATATTTGGATGCAAGACTTGCCAATGCGGATACCGTGTCTTTTACGGCATAGATAATCCCCGATGGGATTTTACCTTTAACCTTATTGACTTTTGATTTATTGAGAATAAAAATACGCGCACCCTTCTTGTGAGCTTCGGGGGCGAACAGGTTGCCGTCAAAATTATTGCCCTCAATACCGATAAAGCAATCATCCGCTTTTATTGTTCTTGTATCAATGGAAAAACCGTTGAATTTTTGCGGTGTATTACCGCTTATTTCCATTGCATCAATTTTCAGTGCGGTTTTGATGAAATCCGTATCAAACATTTAGCTCCCCCGAATTCTTTCGTTTAAAGCCATTAGATTATAAAGCAATTTCAGAATTTTTCAAGATAAATTTTTATATAATCGGGTTTTGTATTGTTTTACTTGTCTTGCGGGTATGGCAAAATATAAAAAACTTTGATTCAGATAGAAAAAACTATTTACTTTTTATATTTTTGTATTAAAATATGTGTATTCTGAAATCTATCGGTGCGAAATTTCTACGGAGGAATATGAATGGATTTAAAAAAACTATACAGGGTAAGCGATTATGAGTGGGATATTCCTAAAAGCGGAAAGATGAACGTTGACGGATATATAATCGCGAGCCAGAAATTAATAAAAGAGATGGACGATACCGTTTATAATCAATTGGTTAATGTAGCTTCGTTACCGGGAATTGTTTACAGGGCGATAGGGCTTCCCGATGCTCATTCGGGGTATGGATTTCCGATAGGCGGGGTCGCCGCCTTTGATATGTCTAACGGGGTAGTATGTGTGGGCGGTGTGGGTTTTGATATTAACTGCGGAGTTCGAACCGTTACGACCAATCTTATATATCAGGATATTGAAAAAAAAGTCGAATCGCTTCTTAAAGAGTTTTATAAGGCTATCCCCGCGGGGGTCGGCTCAAAGGGAAAGGTTTCCATTTCCAAAAAAGACCTGTTTGATTTGTTGACCGATGGAGCTAAATGGCTTATAGAAAATCGCGGAATGGGAAAAAAAGAAGACCTCGATTTTATTGAGGATTACGGATGTCTTTCCGGCGCGCTTCCCGATGCCCTTAGTCCCGAGGCTTTAAAGCGGGAAAAAAATCAACTCGGAACGCTTGGCTCCGGCAACCATTACGTTGAGATACAGATTGTTGATGAAATATTCGATATTGAGAGAGCGAGAGTTTACGGGCTATTCAAAAATCAGGTGGTGGTTACTATTCATAGCGGTTCGCGGGGTCTCGGTCATCAGGTAGGAACGGATTTTCTCAAGATTTTTGCAAAAGCCGCTAAAAAATACGGTATAGAAGTCCCCGAACGCGAACTCGCTTCCGTGCCTATAAGTTCACCGGAGGGGCAACAGTATATCGGTGCGGTAAAAGCCGCCTCCAATTTTGCGTTTGCTAACCGTCAGGCTATAGGTTACGCCGTTCACAAGGTTTTTAATGATGTAATCAAAGACGTGGACACCAACGTTATGTATGATATAGGACATAACACCCTTAAAGAGGAGGAACACCGTATAGGCTCAACCCGTCGTAATGTCCTTGTCCATCGAAAGGGAAGCACCCGCAATTTTCCCGGTCGGATGGTTAGTGCTAATATGCCTTACCGTGTTTCAGGCTTGCCGGTTATTGTCGGCGGTTCTATGGGAACTTATACATATATTATGTCGGGTAGTGAGGAGTCAATGGCTAAGACATTCGGTTCAACAATTCACGGCGCCGGCAGGGAGATGTCGCGGACTAAGGCAAAATCCAAGTTTGATTATGATACGATGCAGGCGGAGTTGATGGAAAAAGGTGTCCATCTTAAGGTCAAGGATAAACTCAGCGCCGTTGAGGAAGCCCCCGGCGCTTATAAGGATATTGAAGAGGTTATCAAATCCATAAATAAAAGCGGAATATCTATCCGTGTTGCGCGTTTAAAACCTATCGGCGTAATTAAGGGATAAAGTTTATGCCCGGTTACAGGCTTATTTTTCTCGGCACAGGCACATCGACCGGACTTCCCGTTATCGGGTGTGATTGCGAGGTATGTAAATCTTCCGACCCGCGCGATAAACGTCTTCGCACAAGCGCTTATATTATCACCCCGTCCGGTTCGCGTATTCTTATTGATATAGGGACGGATTTCAGGCTTCAGGCATTATCACATAATATCAGGATTATTGACGGGATTCTTGTTACTCATTCCCATCAGGACCATATCGGCGGAATAGACGAATTACGGCAGATTAATTTTATTATGGGTAAACCTTCGGATATTTACGGAAATTTCGTAGCTTTGGATGAGATAAGGTCGAGGTTTTCCTATGTTTTTAATGATTTCATACAGGAGGGCGGGGGTAAACCCGCTATAAATCTTTGCGAGGTTAAGTCCGGTGATACGTTTCAGATAAACGGTGAAAATATTATTTCATTTGAGGTGTTCCACGGTAAAATCCCGGTTTTGGGATATAAAATAGGCGGGATGGTTTATATCACCGATGCGAGTTTTATACCTGATTCCTCTTTTGATATTATAGAACAATCCGGTGGGAAACCCTCGGTTCTTGTGATAAATGCACTCCGTTTTAAACCTCACTCAACCCATTTCAGTTTAGCGGAGGCTTTGGAGGTTATCAGGATAATTAATCCCGAACGTGCATATCTTATTCATATGACGCATCAAATTATGCATTCCCGCGTCCAAAATGACCTTCCTCAAAATGTTTTTTTAGCCTATGATAATCTGGAGATTGAGTTTTGATTTGTAATAATATCGAATTGAGGTTATAATTTTTCGTAAGTTTTTCGGAGTTTGTAATGGGTGATTGTATTATTAATTTTGATGATGACGGCGTAGTCTATGATATTAATACTCCTTTGATATTAGAGGCTTCTGCGGGAAGCGGTAAAACAACTGTGCTTGTTGAAAGATGGATGGCTATATTAATTTATAGTATTGTTTTTTTCGGTAAGACCCCCGTTGAAGCGGTCGGCTCTATTATCGCCATAACCTTTACGAAAAAGGCTGCAAGCGAAATGAAGGAACGTATCCGTATTAAGGTTAGCGAATGTTTTGATGGGTTTTATCTTAAAAGCGTTGTTAATAAACTGAATATTTATATTCCCCCCGGTATGCAAGCCGATATTGATAAAAGGATTAAATATTGTCTGTATGTAAGAGACGAAATTTTAAGCGCTTTGGTGAGTGCGCCTATTTCGACTATTCATTCTTTCGCGCTTTCAATATTGCGTGAAAATCCGGTAGAGGCGAGAGTTGACCCTCTTGCCGCTCCTTCGGATGAGGGGGGTGTCGAGAAACTGTCGGTTACTTTACGCGATGCTATATTTTCGACTTTTCGTTTACTTATTGATAAGGAAGATGAAAATTTAAGCTATATTATTAATATTTTCGGATATGAGAAAACTCTTGAAATCGCGGAGCGTTTTTTTATTAAATCGACTGAAATGGGTTTTGAAGGCTTTAAGGAGATTATAAAAAATTCGGGATATTTGGAATTTGAAGCGGAACTTAAATCGCCCGGAAGTTTTGATTTGCACGGTTTTATTGATAAGCATATAGCTCCCGATATAGATAATCTGAAGGCTTTGATTGAAAACCATGATACGATTAATAAGAGGTCTATTGCAGAAACAAGGAATTTAGCCCGCAATATCGATGTATTTTGGAATAAGTTGTCCGAGGGGTTATATGATTCCGTTTTTAGTTTGAATTTGGATGAAGAAGTAAAGATGATAACAAAACCTGAAGTTAATGCGATCAAGGAAGAAATAAACAGCGCAACTAAAAGTCTCAAGTTTAAGATTCACAAATTGATAATGCCGCCTCTTTTAAAGATGATTGAATTATGTTATAAAAAATTTGAGACACTTAAAATCGAACGCAAGGAGATTACTTTTTCGGATATTGAACTTAAACTTGTTGCGGCTCTCAGGTCAAACCCCGGTTTTGTTTGTTCTTTAAGAAAAAAATACGGTTATATACTTATAGACGAGTATCAGGACACCAGCGATATTCAAAAGGATATATTCGACTTTTTTATCACTCCCGATAAGGAGCATTCCATCATTCCCTTTATTGTCGGCGACCCTAAACAGTCTATTTACCGTTTTAGAAACTCCAACGTAGAGGTTTTTATCAATACACGCGACGAGTTTTTTAGAAGATATGGGGAAAATTCGGTTAAGTCTCTTGCCAATAATTATCGTTCCGTTGACGGGGTTGTTGATGGTGTAAACGCGATGTTTTCCGAAATAATGACGGGTGATTATCAGGCGCAAAACAGTGTCAAAAAATCACAGTCGGATAGCGAGGGGTTATGGTTTATCAAAACCGATTTCGAGAAAATCGACGATATTATAAACGAGGCGGCAACGTATGTAGCCAAAATTATCGCTTATCTGATAAACTCACAGGGTTATCAACCCCGCGATTTTATGATTCTGACGCTTAGAAAAAAACGTATTGATATTCTCAACAGGGCGCTTGCCGGTATGGGGCTTCCGTTTGTTAATATTGCCGATGAGAATATCGCACAGAGCGCGGAGGTTCGCAACGTTATTGCTTATCTTCAAGCGCTTGATAATCCTTATAATGATTATGTCTTTCTCAGCCTGTTGAAGTCCCCGTTTTTCAGAAAGAGCGATTCGGAAATTTTATCGCTTTCACGGTTGAAAAAAGAGGAGGGTAAATCTTCTTTGTTTGAGGTTTTAAAAACCGAAAATAAATTATCCCGCGAAATTGAGATTTTTATAAAACTCCATAATCTTAAAAACAGGGTTAATATACCCGATTTAATTGAGGAGATTATTAAAACCACCGGATATTTTGCATATCTTAATACTATTCCCGAAAGAAAAAACGCCGTAACCAATGTTATTGCCTTTATAGATAAATTGCGGTTTATACAGAATTTCAAGATGTTTAATCTAACGGATTTTTTATATTATCTCCAGACTTACGGTATCCATATCGAAAGCCCTAAAATCGTAGGTGAAAAAAGCAATGTAATCAGGGTGATGACCGTATTTGCCGCAAAAGGGCTTGAATCCCGTGTGGTTTTTTATATTCCGAGTTCATCAAGCACGGGAAACAGAGGGGATTGTTTTATTATCGAGAAGGATGGCGATAGATATAAATTCGGTATTAACCTGATGGGAAAAGACTGCAATTATATTGATTTGTCGGAAAGGGATAAGGAAAAGAATTTCGAGGAAAATAAGCGTCTTGCCTACGTTGCCGTAACCCGCGCCCGTGAGAGATTTTATTATATGGGGTTTGGGTATAACAGGGATATGTGGAAAGATTTTATGTTTGACAATGTGCCGGGCGGAAGAGAAATTGATTTTGATAAATTGGGTATATCGGACAGTGATTGTTTCTCCGTTGAAATCGACAAAACGGATTATATTAAAAATCTCGGTGAGACCGTAGAGGAACGTATAGATTATCTTATAGACAAAGAAGCGAAAATCGAAAAAACTAAAATCCCGTCGGTTATTACCATAACCCAGCTTCTTGATATGGAATTTCGACCTGCGGCTTTTAAAAACAGGTATATTACGAAGTCATATCCATTGGAGGAGGCTCTAAACGAGGTTATTGACGCTACGGATGATAATATTCTAACTGACAATAACCGTGCCGATAAAGGAACGTTTTTGCATAACGTATTTCAATACGCCTCTCCATCCGATTATATGGACTTTATCGAATGCGGAATTTACAAAGAGGATGCCTCAATCCGAAAAGATAAAGATAAGATTATCGGTATTGCCCGCAAATTTTTTGAAAGCGATTTTTACAAGCAATATTTTGAGCAAAACGGTTTTGAGCGCGAGGAGCTTGAGTTTAATTTTCCATTACAAACTTCAGGGTATATTTTTATTATCAAAGGCTCTGTGGATAAATATATTTTGAAAGACGGCGAAGGTATTATAATAGATTATAAGCTTTCTGTCGGAGACAAAGGGCGCGAAAGATATGCCCGTCAGCTTAATTATTACGGTTTTATACTTAAAAAACTTGGCTTTGATATTAACCGTCTGTTTCTCTATGATATTGAGAGCGCTTCGGTTATAGAATCGGATTTTAAACCGGAATCCGCAAAACAGGCTATGTTGTCGAATATCGAATTGATTATAAGAGAATTTAAGAGAGCATAATCGGTTTGTAAACTTTCCTGATTTATCAATAACCTGAAACGGCTAATATCTCTAAATACTGAAACCTTATTGCTTTGCTTCAAATCAACTAAATTTTCCCCGAAATTTATATTAAAATTGCCTTGTATTTGACATAATGTCGGTGAGCGTATAAAATAAATGGAATAATAAAAACGGAGGAAAAATGTCAAAAGCAAAGAGTGGAGATAAGGTTAAGGTTCATTACACCGGTAAGTTAAATAACGGAGAAGTATTTGATAGTTCAGATGGGAAAGAGCCGTTGGAGTTCGTAATAGGTGAGCATAAAATAATCCCGGGCTTTGAAAACGGTATTATCGGGATGGGCAAAGGGGATAAGAAAACTATTAATATTCCCTCGGATGAAGCCTATGGTCAATACCGCGATGAACTTCGCGCTAACGTGGAACGGGGGCAGTTCCCGCCGGATATCAGTCCGGAAATAGGTATGCAACTGAAACTTGAAACCCCCGAAGGACAACCGATTATTGTGATTATTACGGAAATTGCCGATGAAAATATTACTATCGATGCAAACCATCCGCTTGCAGGACAGGATTTGACTTTCGATGTGGAACTGGTGGAGGTCGCATAGTTAATTCCGATTAATTCTGATTAAAACGGGATTGTCCGGTGTTTGAAAAAATTTTTTTCTTAAAACACTTGACAATCCTATTTTTTTAGTATATAATTAAACACTACTAAAAACATAGAAAAAATAGGTTATGGAGGAGATATGAAATTATCAACTCGCTCTCAATACGGGCTCCTGCTTATGCTTGAACTGGCGCTCAGTTATAAGCAAAATCCCGTTCAGTTAAAAGCTGTTGCGGATAGTGAGGGATTATCCTTAGGGCGGTTCTAAAAACATGATTTTGCCGAACATCCTAATATTCGGTAAAAAAATCTTTTTCACCACCTAAAAAACAAGATAGAAATGTTCTAATACCGGTTTTAATACCATTCAAATGGGTTTTGAACGGCATTCAAAGCCCATCTTTATTCTGTTTATACACTCCTTGACATCAAGAATGCGTAGCGTGCAAAATTATATACAAGGTTCTTCATCCCTATCTGCGCTTTTGCCCTGTTTATTCCTATTGTCCTGATTCCCATCCCGTTCATACTGTTTTCCATAAAGCCGAACGGGTGTTCGACTCGCGCCCTCACCCTGCTTTTATCCTTGTTCTTTTCTTTCTGCTTTTCCGTCAATGGTTTATTACGGTAACCCTTTTTGTGTATTTTATTTTTGACCCCAAGTTTCGATAAAATCTCCGACACTGCTGCTCCCGTATACGCGCTGTCTCCATATAACGGTTTTCCTCCATCGCCCTCATTAACCAAATCTTCAATAACCTGAGAATCGTGAACATTCGCGCTTGTGACCGCGTAACCCCTTATCAACTTCGATTTTATATCTGCCTTTATATGATCTTTATAGCCGTAATACCGTTCTTTGTTTTTAATCGCCCAACGCGCATCCCTGTCCTTATGCGAGAGTTTCGACGGGTTCTCCTTCCACCCCTCTGGTATTTTCCCTTCCTTAATCGCTTTATTTTCCTCGCGCGTATTCCGCTGTCTCGGAGTTTCCACAAAACTCGCGTCCACAATCGACCCGGCTTTCCCCACTACACCGGTTTTCGCAAGGTGTCGGTCGAACAAATCAAACAGCTTTTCAAACGCCCCAGCCTTCATCAACCGTTCCCGAAAATCCCATATCTTGTTATGATCCGGCACCTGGTCCGAAAGCGTTATCCCTAAAAAACGCTGTGCCGATAGACTGTCGTTAATCATAAACTCGGTTCTTTCATCCGAAAGGTTGTAATACCGTTGATAGACCAATATCTTGAACATAAATATGTAATCGTAATGCGGCGCTCCACCTGGCCCTTTCTGTTCCTTCGGTGCCAATACCTCGGTCAGAAAATCCCGAAAGGCTTCCCATTCGATAAACCTATTTAGCTTATCCATCGGCGTCTCTATCCCGTTCAATTTCTCCATCCGTTCCTGATACTCAAACAGTCCCCGGTCCTTTTTCTTGATCTTCGTCATAGCAGTTCCCCTCTTTTTACTTGACTATGATTTTATCATATTTTATACTTTTTCTATACTTTTGGGCGAGTTTTTAGAACCGCCCCTTAAAGTATCTGGGTCAAATTGTAATTCCTCTGAAGGCATCGGGTTTGATTGATGCCCAACGAGGGGTTTTCGGAGGCTACCTTCTTACAATGTCTCCCGATAAAATTTCGGTCAAAGAGATTGTAGAAGTGCTGGAGGGGTCTATTAATCCCGTTGATGAGAAGGTATTGGATGAGCATAGCGGGGTTAAATGGTGGGTTACCTTTGAAGTATGGAAGGAACTGGGGCAGGCTTTGATTAACTGTCTTTCCTCGGTTACTCTCGGAGACCTTGTTACTATCTATAAAAAACGTGTGGAGACGGGGCTTTATAATATATAAGTTTTGGCAGTGTAAACTTAATTGTGTCTAAAGAGGCACATAATGATAAGTGGAGAAAAGAGTTATAATGATTTATACTATTGTCATGAGCAAAAAGAAAAAAAAAGATGTCCCGAATGCGGGAGTTT
>Ga0334898_1003234_pt1 | contig 13506 bp, 8 predicted proteins | sample GraSluR3_MG_10_FD_207228 | JGI IMG/M metagenome (GOLD analysis project Ga0334898, IMG submission 207228) | Sludge microbial communities from methane-producing bioreactor in Wageningen University, Netherlands - Granular Sludge_3_08-R3 | ecosystem: Engineered > Bioreactor > Anaerobic > Unclassified... | reverse complement strand
CTTTTTCTGCATCAACAGCTGTTTTTAGCCACGATTCCACCAGCTTTATTCTGGAAGGCCAGCACATCTACACCAATTGCAGGGCATGCCATTCAAACCTCATTTTTTCAGAGGCAAAATCTAATTGTATGGATTGCCACACCGATATGCACAACAATACGGTTGGGTTGGATTGTGCACGGTGCCACTCTCCAAAGTCGTGGCTGGTTACCAACATTACTGAAATTCACCAGTTGAGCCGGTTTCCACTGCTTGGCGCACACAACACTGCCGATTGTATTGCCTGCCATGTTTCAGCGTCAAACCTCGAATTTCAACCTTTGGGGGTGGAATGTGTGGACTGCCATCGCCAGGATTACATGGCTACCACAAACCCTAACCATGTTCAGTCGGGAATTTCTACCGATTGTATGGATTGCCACCGCATCGATGCTTTTGAATGGACGTCGAAAGGATTCAATCACGACTTTTTCCCGTTGACGCTCGGACATGATTTAACCGATTGCAAATCGTGCCACACGGCCGGATTATTTGAGCCGGTTGCATCCGAATGTTTTTCGTGCCACCAGCAAAACTTTATTGCATCGGTAAATCCTCCTCACCAGAGTCTGGGCTTTTCAACCGACTGCCAAAACTGCCACACCACCAGTCCGGGATGGGAACCCGCCCTAATTCCAAATCACCAGGATTTTTTTGTACTGAATGGCGCTCATGCAAGAATTGCAGAAAATTGTTTTCTCTGCCACCAGGGAAATTACACTCAAACTCCGAACACCTGCTATGGCTGTCATTCAAACGAATACAACCAAACCGCAAATCCATCGCATTCAGCAGCACAGTTCCCTGCTGATTGTGAGAACTGCCATTCAGAGACAGCATGGAAACCCTCCACATTTAACCACGATGCGCAGTTTTTTCCTATTTATAGTGGCCGCCACCGGGAAGAATGGAATGCGTGCGCCGATTGCCACACCACACCTGCTAATTTCCAGATTTTTTCATGCGTCGATTGCCATGAGCATAACCGCACGGAAGCAGACAAGGAACACCGGGAAGTTAACGGTTATGCTTACAACAGCATCAGTTGTTTTACCTGCCACCCGCTGGGAACAGCAGAAGATGATTAAATTTCCTTTGAAAATATTGACCCTGATTTTTCCCCTGCTCTATATTGCCGGAATACTGAAAATTACCGCACAGGATATTTCCGGATATCAGGAAGGTAAAGTATCATATCTTACCAGTCAGAATATTTATGTGAGATTTGAAACCACCGAAGGGATAGCATCCGGAGATACACTTTTTGTCCGGGACAATAATCAGTTGATGCCGGTTTTGGTTGTTGTGCAACAGTCATCAGTTTCATGTCTTTGCAATGCTTTAGGCGACAATAAATTTAAAATTGATGATACGGTTTTCCACAGAAAAAAATATGGCATAAAAGTGCGGGCAACTGAAACAGAAACAGAAGTAGAAACAGAATTACAACCCGAAAAAGACCTGCATGAAGAGGTATTAACCACCGTGCCGGAAATTCCGGGAAGTACAAAAAAACAAACATTCACAGGGCGAATTTCAGCATCATCTTATTCCAATTTTTCCAATTCAGATGTCAGCGATATTCACCGGTTCCGATATACGTTTTCTTCCAGTGCAGTCCACATTTCCGGTTCCAGGCTGTCAGTAGAATCGTATATCATTTTCACTCACCGGCAGAATCAATGGCATGTGGTACAGGAAAACCTGAACAATGCACTGAAAATTTATAATCTGGCTTTTCGCTACGATTTCAATGAAACGGTAACATTGTGGGCCGGTCGGAGAATTAATCCGCGAATTGCCAATGTCGGTGCAATTGACGGAATCCAGTTTGAATACGGGTTCAAAAAAATGTTTGTCGGTATTGCCGCAGGGTCCCGCCCCGATTACCTGGATTACGGGTACAATCTCAACTTATTTGAATACGGAGCTTATTTTGGACAAAGTCAAAAAGTAAAAAATGGTTTTATACAATCTTCTGTGGCTTTTTTCGAGCAGCGAAATTCGGGGAATGTGGACCGACGATTTGTCTATTTTCAACACACCAATTCTGCGGTTAAAAATCTGAACGTTTTTACATCTGTTGAACTCGACTTATATCGACTGCTAAATAATCAATCCGAAAATACGCTGATTTTAATCAGTTTGTACCTGTCTGCAAATTTTAGGGTTTCCCGGAAACTGTCGTTGTCCGGTTCGTATGATAACCGAAAAAATGTGATTTATTACGAAACTTTCAGGAATTATGCCGACGAAATTTTGCGGCAGGCAAGCAGGCAGGGTGTGCGCTTCAGGGTAAATTACCGGCCTGTAAATTACCTGATGGTTGGCACAAGTGCAGGTAACCGCCTTCGCAAAGGAGACCCTCGCCCTTCAAATACATTTAACGGTTTTGTCGCATGGTCAAGGGTTCCGGGAATAAATGCCTCCTTAAATGTATCGGCGAATGTAATGCAAACCAGTTATCTCGACGGACAGATTTACGGGGTAAAAGTTTCAAAAGATATCATTCCCGGAAAAATTTATTCGACCCTTCAATACCGCCGGGTCGGTTTTAACTATGTAAATTCGGCGACCGAACTGAAACAAAACATTGGAGAAGTTGATTTTTCATTTCAAATCAACAAAAAGTTGTTTTTGACTGTTAACTTTGAGGCGACTATTCAGGAAAATGATTGGTTTAATCGTTTATATTTAAACCTGAAAAGAAAGTTTTAAACATTCAAAAAAATGAGTAAGATGAGAGTTTTAGGATTGATGTTGATGATTGTTGTTTTGGCGTCGTGTGTAAGAAATAAAAGCGGACAGGTTACGCAAACTACGACAGCGGGGAGCCAAAATACTTTTGAAGTTTCGGAGGTAGTTCAGGCAACCAGTTATACGTATCTGAAAGTAAAAGAAAATGCCGGGGAAAAATGGATGGCAGTAACGAAACAGGATATAAATCCCGGTGATGTTTTTTATTATGATGAAGCTTTGCAAATGACCAATTTCCACAGCAAAGATTTGGACAGAACATTTGATGTGATTTATTTCGTGAATCAAATCAGCAAAAACCCCATTGACGGAAATGCAATGGGAGCAATGCAAGGAATGGGTGGAATGGGCGGAATGATGGGCAATTCCCATACCGGGAAAGTGGAACCCGGCCAAAAAAGCAGTGTACAGCTTGAAAAAGCCGACAATGAAATTACCATTTCCGAAATATTCGGCAACCGGGCAGATTTTTCCGGGAAAGAAATTGAAATCAGAGGTGTTGTGGTAAAAGTGAATAAACAAATAATGGGTAAAAACTGGGTTCATATCCAGGATGGAACCAACAGCAACGGCAAATACGACTTAACAATTACGACCCGGGATTTGGCCGAGGTGAACGACGAGGTTTCCTTCAAAGGAAAAATTACACTGGAAAAAGATTTTGGCGCGGGTTACTTTTACGACGTAATTATGGAAGAAGCTACACTTGTAAAGAAAACTGCCGGCAATGTTTCCCTGTAACGAAAAACGTTGCAAACTACTCTTTTACAGGTTTCAGAATTGGCAATCTGTTTAAAACTCCGGCTTTCATATTAATCAGTGATGCCCGGGCATGTAAAGTTCCCTGATCCCCATATAATATTCCAACGTTTTATCAGGTTGTTCAATGGCATCAGGAATGGGCATGTTGGAAAAAGTCTGGAAATAGAGCAGACACGAATTTCGCCACCAAACCGCTTCCTTTTCCTGGATTCCGAGGAGGGATTCCACATAGCGAAAACGTTCATTATCCACAAAATCTTTTAGCGAATTCCATGTTTGTTGCATTGTCCGCACATCATTCACACCCTGATTGTACCTGTATGCCATTTCGTCCCAGAGCGTATTTCCCGATTTCACACGGTAATCCCACGGAACGCGGTGAAACCAAAGCAGAAATTCTTCAGGGCAGCTTTTACTATTATCAAACAATTCGGCAACCGGTTGATGGTATTGCCCAATCGCATTGCTTCCTGAAGAAGATCGGTTAAAACCGATGCTGTCAGCCGATGCCCGGTGGTAATAAATCGCAGTCCAGTCGGGTCTTCTGCCCTCAACCCAGGGGCCGGGGCCGTGATGGTGACCAGCGGCCATAATATGGTGCAAACCCAGCGGAGTCATGTAATTTACGCAGGTTTCCCTTGAATCCAGCATCATTTTTTTTACAGGCCTTACAAAATCATGGTTTTTGGTAAATGTCATTTTTATCCACTCGTTTGCGATTTCCCGGGAACCGAGATAAGGATTCCAGGCCAAACGCCCAAACGCATACCAGTTGGCCTGCCCAAACGGATGTCCTGTCCAGTTGCGGTCGGTACCAATATTGGAAACGCCGGCCATTCCGGTTAATTTTTGTCCATACAGCGATCCATCAATGGTTTTTGCAACAGTTGAACCTTTCCCTTTTGCGTGGGTATCAAATTGCAGGCATTCTTCATAAAGCGGCGCCAGGAAAACCAAATGGGTTGAGAAGCCCAGGTATTCCTGTGTAATCTGAAACTCCATCATCAGGTTGGTTTTTTCCATTCCCCCAAACAGCGGGTGAAAAGGTTCACGCGGCTGAAAGTCGAGCGGGCCGTTTTTCACCTGAACAATCACATTATCGCGAAATTTTCCGTCAAGCGGTTTGAATTCGTTATATGCCTGCTTGGTACGGTCTTCCGGCATATGCTGGTCGTAAACAAAAGCGCGCCACATTACAATTCCTCCAAAAGGAGCCACTGCATCGGCCAGCATGTTGGCCCCTTCGGCCTGTGTGCGGTTGTAGTTATGCGGACCGGGTTGCCCTTCGGAGTCGGCTTTCACCAAAAATCCGCCAAAATCGGGAATGTAGCTGTAAATTTCTTCCACTTTTCTGTTCCACCAATCCTGAACTTGTTTATCATGCGGATCGGCGGTTGGCAGGTTATCCAGTTCCATTGGCGCGCTGAACCGCGCTGTGAGGTAAACTTTCAAACCGTAAGGGCGAAAAGCATCAGCCAGCGCTTTCACTTTTTCGAGGTAAACCGGGGTTAAAATCTGTGCATTGGCATTAACGTTGGTAATTGCTGTACCGTTTATTCCAACAGATGCGTTTGCCCGGGCATAATCGATGTACCGCGGATGAATTACATCAGGAAGACGAAACCAGTCCCAAAGCGAAAAGCCGGCATAACCCCGTTCAACGGTACGATCAAGGTTGTCCCAGTGGTTTAAAATACGGACTTGCGTTTTGGGAGCATCAACCACATTTAATTCCGGAAGCGGCTGTTCCTGTTGTAAAATCTGTAAAAAACGGAATACACCGTAAAGCAGTCCGACATGCGAGTTGGCAACGATTATAAAATTTTCGTTTTTAATTTGTCTTAAAATGAATCCTTCGTTTCCAATCACCTGCAATTCTTGCGCACCAGTGTTGTTTTTTATTACATCAAAGTCATCGGGTAATTCAATAACCAAATTGTTTCTGCCTTCTACCGTTTCTGTAAACACCGGCCGGATTCCCAGCATTTTTAAAAGGGCGGTTTCCAGTTCCGTTTTGGCCGCTTTTAATGAGGGTGTATCTGCTTTTAAAACAATATTTTTTACCTGGTTTTGGTATTTTTGAAGCAACACCGCATTTTCAACAGGTGCATACCGCAGCCAAAGCCGGTAGCCGTCTTCAGAAAAAACATGGAGAAAAATAAAAACAAGCGGTAACACAAAAAATCCTTTTCGAACCATGACATTCTTTTTTTATCCAACTCTAACTTAACAAATTATATTACGCTGTCAGAAACAGAAACAAAACTCACTGCAACGTATTTAAGACCGGAAGCCGGCCATTTGTTGCACTCAATTTTTCTTCGAGTAGTTTTTTCAGTTCAACAACCTTTTGCCGGTTTCCCGCAGAAACATCGGTTATTTCCCCGGGGTCGTCAGCGAGATTAAACAGTTCTGTTTGGTTTTCCTCATAATGAACTACCAGTTTCCAGTTTTTTTTCCGAATTGCAGAACCGGGTTTCCAGCCACTGCCGTGGTAGTGCGGAAAATGCCAGAACAGTTCGTTTCGCTGCAATTCTTTTTCGTCAGTTAAAACGGGAGCCAAATTTTCTCCGTCGTTTTTTTTATGTGGAATACCGGCCAGTGTTAAAATGGTCGTAAAAAAATCCATACTTACCACCGGCTGTTCTGAAACCCTCCCGGGATTTGTTATTTCCGGGCCGGCAACAATAAGCGGAACACGGATTCCGCCTTCGTAACACCAGCCTTTTCCTGCACGCAGCGGACCGTTGCTGGTTGGTGCATTTTTTCGGTAAAGTGTGGAAAGTCCACCGTTGTCACTGGTAAATACCACCCAGGTATTTTTATTCCGTCCATTTTCAGCGAGGGCATCCAGTAAACGGCCAACATTTTCATCCATGGCAGCAACCATCGAGGCATAAGCAGCGTCTTCCTGCACCAGTTTTGTCCAACCTTCTCCTTCTTTTTTATGCGGAATGGAATCCAGTCCCAGCGTTTTACGTTTCGTTTCATATTTTTCGCTGTACCTTTTGGCTGCCTGAATGGGTGTGTGTACGGTGTAATACGACAAAAACAGCAGGAACGGATTTTCCTGGTTTTCCGCCAGAAAACGGATGCTTTCATCGGTTAACCGGTCGGTAAGGTACTCGCCATCGGGCCCGTCTGTAAGTTTCGGATTGTTGTAGGGCGAATAATAGCCACCGGGCGGACTGCCTCTGTGATGTCCTCCAAGATTGATATCAAATCCCTGATTTTCGGGAAAAAAACCTTCATCGCCCAAATGCCACTTCCCGGCAAAAAATGTTTTATACCCGGCTTCTTTCAGTTTTTCAGCCAATGTAACTTCTTCCAACGCCAGTTCATCCGCATCCTGTGGTCCAAGCAACGGTCTGTTTTTAGGGTCATTTCCCGGAATCCAGTCGGTGATATTTACCCGGTTGGGGTGTTTGCCGGTCATAATGGCTGCGCGGGTCGGGCTGAAAACCGGATTGGCTGAATAGGCGTGTATAAACCGGACACCTTGTTCAGCCAATTTGTCAATATTTGGCGTATCGTAAAATGTTTCCGGAAAGTTGCATTTTACATCGGCCCAGCCCAGGTCATCAACCAGAATGAAAACAAAGTTGGGTCGTTTTTCCTTTGAACAGGAAAACAGCATTATCAAAAAGAACCAACTAATTATAATTGAAAACCTGTTCATGGAATTTCGTATTATTTATTCCAAACTTACAATTTTTGGTTGTTTTATGAAAAAAACGATTTGAAATATGTTAACACCTCATAGTTGTTGCTGTTGTATTTTCCTTATTTTTGAAAAAAGATAATTTCAATGAAACGTCGCGATTTTCTGCATTTTTCGGGCACTGCCGTTTTAATTTCATCAGGATTCGTTTCACCGGCTACTTTAATGTCAAGTCAGCCATTCCCAAAATTCAGCAACTTTAATGAGTTGTTGACCAATCTGATTCAATTAAATGATAAGCAGGTTTCCGCGATACTTAATTTGCAAAACCCGGATAAATCTTCAAAACATTTTGGCGGAGTTTGCGACAGCTGGAATATTTTCAATCCACATTCAACAGCCGGATTGATTAAAACGCTCGCTGTTGCTTTTACGGCTGAAAAATCAAAATACTATCAAAACGAAAAACTTGTTGAGCCAATGATACTGGCTGCAAAATACCTTTTAAAAATTCAGCATAAAAACGGGACCATTGATTTGTTATCCACAAATTTTCATTCAACACCCGATACTGCTTTTGTGGTTGAACCGCTTTGGTTAAGCTATAATCTTTTAAAAAATCAGGAAAATGAAAGGATATCTGAGCTGTTGGTGTTAATTCGGAAGTTTATGCAGAGAGCTGGTGAAGCTTTGACAGTTGGCGGAATTCATACGCCTAACCATCGCTGGGTGGTAAGTATGGCGCTTGCCATGCTCAACCATTCATTTCCCGATGAAAAATATAAAAACCGCATTTCCGAATGGCTTCGCGAAGGTATTGATATAGATGAAGACGGCCAGTATGAAGAAAAAAGCACCTACATTTATACTCCGTTAACCAATCGCTGCCTCATAAACATTGCCTTGTACGACAATCGTCCGGAATTGTGGAATTATGTGGAAAAAAATCTCGAAATGATGCTGTATTATGTGCATCCCAACGGAGAGGTTGTAACAGAAGCATCCGGCCGGCAGGATCAGTTTCAGTCGGGTTACATGGAACATTATTACCTGCCCTGCAAATTGGCTGCAATCCGCAAAAAGGGGAAGCCGGAGTTTTGGGCAATGGTTGAACTCATCGAAAAAACGGTTCCGGAGAAACTGGTGACCTATTTGCCCTATTTTTTTATAAATCCCTGGTTGTCAGCCGACATCTATAAAAATGAAGTTGGTACTATTCCTGAAAAATATACAAAAGAGTTTACCGGTTCAAATCTGGTCAGAATTCGGCGTGGGAACATTGATGCCACGATCCTCGGTAATAATCCAACTTTCCTTACAGTTAACAAGGGCGATGCCGTTTTGGCGTCGGTGCGCCTGGCCTCTGCGTTTTTTGGCCGCGGACAGTTCATATCCGGGAAGGTTGAAAAAAAGGGTAATTCTTTTGTGCTGAACTGGGAGCATCACTGGGGTTACTTTCAGCCGCTGCTCGAAAATCAGAAACCCAATTACGAAATTCCGTTTAATGAAGACCGGAAGAGAAGAAGACAAAGTGAAAGGCAAAGTTTATATGCCCGGATAACGGTTTCTGAAAAAAACGGAATTTTTGAGATTGAATTTGAACTGTATGGTACTGAAAATGTGCCGTTGGCCATCGAATTAGCTTTCAGGAAAGGCGGACGGTTTGAAGGTGTTGAAAAACTGAGCGGCCCCGAAATTTTTCTTTTGGGAGAAGGTTTTGGGAAATACCGTTTTGAAGACGATACAATTGAATTTGGTCCCGGAAAAGCTGAGCACAGTTGGACTGCCATTCGTGGCGGACTACCGAAACCAGCAGGCGAATGTGTTTATATTACCGGATTTACGCCGTTTACTCACAAAATCAATATTGGTTGACCCGATATGTTTTGAATTATGCCTGCGATGTCAGACAACCACATTTAATTTTTCCGAATCAACCCTGATTGTTGCCGGAAGTATGAGTTTGCCGGACTCTCCGTCGAAATGAAAGATATGGGTGTCCGCTGATTCCAGTTCTATCTTTTTCGCTTTGTAATACTCCACAAACGGCAACTTGTGCATGATGCCCAGAAATAAACCGATTCCGAAAACCGGAAACCAGATTTTTGGGAAAGGATTTATAACAACCACATCAATCCATCCATCCGAAATACTGGCTTTCGGGGCAATAAAAGCATTGTTGCCAAATTGCCGGGAATTGGCAAACGTGACGAGAAACACCGGCTTTTCAATCTGTAAACTGTCCACCTTCATTTTAATTGTGAAAGGTTTAAATGCAATACCTTCCATTATGGTTATCCGGATATACCGCAAAAATCCGCGTGATTTTACCTTTTTCATTTTTTCAGCAACCTGTGCATCGAATCCGATTCCGGCCGTACACAGAAATTGTTGGCTATTAAATCGCAAAACATCAATTAATCTTGTGTCTCTTTTTAACATTGCACGGGCGCTTCTTTTTGGATTCATGGAAATACCGAGTTCGCGCGCCAGTCCGTTTCCCGAGCCCATCGGTATAATTCCAACAGGAGTTGCTGTTCCGATTAATCTCCGGGAGACTTCATTTACTGTGCCATCGCCGCCTGCTGCAACCACCAAGTCGAAACCTGATTTAACGGCTTTTGATGCCAATTGGGAAGCATGCCCGGGATTTTCAGTTACCGAGAATTTTACCTCGCACCCGTTCCTTTTAAATTCCGAGACCACCCCCATAATCTCATTGAAAAAATTTTTCCGATGTCCGGCAAATTTATTAACAACCAGAAATACTTTTTTAAACTTTTTCGTCACTATCGAATTATTTTTTCTGTTAAAAATCCCGCACAATAAAGTAAAACCGGGAAAGCTATTTTTGAAAAAAGGGAATCCTTCTGTTCAAAGAAAGCGATTCCCTTAATTAAAAACCTTTTTTCAAGATTTAATTCTACTTGCTCATTTCTGCAAAATACTTATAGAACAGCGGAATGGTTTTAATTCCGTTAAAAAACTGCTCCAGTGGGTAGTTTTCGTTGGGCGAGTGAATGGCATCGGCTTCGAGGCCAAACCCCATCAGTACCGATTTTGTTCCCAAAATTTCTTCAAAAGTTGAAATAATCGGAATACTTCCTCCGGATCGCACCGGAACCGGGCGCTGGCCATACACATCAGAGTAGGCTTTTTCGGCAGCCAGGTAGGCGGGAATATCGATGGGACAAACGTAACCCTGTCCGCCGTGCAACGGAGTAACTTCCACCTTAACCGACTTCGGCGCAATACTTTCAAAATGATTTTTGAAGAGTTCTGCAATTTTTTCATGATCCTGGTCGGGAACCAAGCGGGTAGAAATTTTTGCAAAAGCTTTTGAAGGCAAAACGGTTTTTGCACCCTCGCCGGTGTAACCACCCCAAATTCCGCATACGTCGAATGAAGGCCGGATTCCGGTGCGTTCTGTGGGTGTAAATCCTTCTTCGCCGGCCAGTTCTTCCACATCGATAGCTTTTTTGTATTCAGCTTCGTTAAACGGAGCACGCCCCAGGAGTTCACGTTCTTCTGCTGAAACTTCCAAAACATCATCGTAAAAACCGGGAATAGTAACCCTCCCTTTTTTGTCCACCATTTCGTTAATCATGGAGCAAAGCACATTTATGGGATTGGCTACAGTTCCCCCAAACAAACCGGAATGCAGGTCGCGGTTGGGGCCGGTAACTTCCACCTGCCAGTAGGCCAGTCCGCGCAGCCCGGTTGTAATGGAAGGAATATCGGCGGCAATCATCGAAGTATCGGAAACCAGAATAACATCCGCTTTCAGCATTGCCTTGTGTTCTTCGCACCACTTGCCCAGGTTGGGCGAACCGATTTCTTCTTCGCCTTCAATCATAAATTTTACGTTACAGGGCAGTGTGTTGGTTTTTATCATCAGTTCGAACGCTTTGGCATGCATCATTCCCTGCCCTTTGTCGTCGTCGGCGCCACGGCCCCATATTTTCCCGTCGCGGATTTCAGGTTCAAACGGATCGGAATTCCATTTTTCAATGGGATCGACCGGCATTACATCCATATGTGAATAAACCAATACAGTTGGTAAATCAGGGTCAATTGTCTTTTCGCCAAAAGTGACGGGATTACCGGCTGTTTCAAATATTTCGGCTTTGTCGGCACCCGACTTCAACAGCAATTCTTTCCAGTATTCTGCAGCTTTGTACATGTCCGGTTTGTGGTCTTTTACCGAACTGATTGATGGAATCCGCAGCAATCCAAAAAGTTCTTCCAAAAATCGTTCTTTGTTCTCTTCAACGTAATTTTTGATAATTTCCATAGTGTATAAATTGAATTTTCGTTTACAACAAATGATTCGGAAAAAATAGTGTTTTCTTGTTGAATATAAAACGTAAAATGTCATAAAAACAAAGGGCAGCCACTTTACGACTGCCCTTTGCCTGATAAATTTCGCAAATTTAGTTCACAATTTGCTGGAATCGTGAATTGTTGAAATATTTTGCAAATTCCAAATCGGTTTTTGCTTTTTGTTTCATATCCGGGTTATATTCAACGGCTTTACCCAGGCTTTCGAACAACAGGTTTTCACGTGCCGTACGGGCCCCGATAACTGCTTTCAGGTATTCTTTCATAAAGCAGTTTGGCCGTTCAATTGCATCCAAATCGCGTAATGCGCCATTGTTGTCGCCGGTCAGTATTTTGGCCAAACCGGAGTTTACATCCTGGAAGTCGCTGAAATAGCGAACAGCCTGGTCGTAGTTGGCTTTTTTGAGGCTAACAATTCCCAGGTTGTAATTCACTTCTTTGCCGGCTCCCGAAGCAGCGCCAAACAGTGTTTCGGCTTCGTCAACCTTGTTTTCGTTAAGCGCAACGGCTCCCAAATTGTTTTTAATGATGGGTTCGTCGTTTTTCAGTGTTTCCGCTTTTTCGAACAACGGTTTTGCGTCGTTGTATTTCATTTGTTTTACCAGCACATAACCTGCATTATTGGGGCCGCGCCAGTCGTTCGGATAAACTTTGATGAATGAATTGTAAACCGAAAGCTGTTCATCGAGGTCTTCGAATAACGTAGCGGCGTAAAGCAGTTCTGCGGGATTCAGCGAAGCCGGATCAGACTTGGCCAGCGCCATTAGTTCTTCGTCGGTTTTTCCGATCAGTTCAACGCTGGTGAGCAGTTTTGCCCGACGCAGTTCGGGAAGAATTTTTTCTGCCAGCTCGGTGAATGTTTCCGAAAGGTTCCTGATTTCACGCTCGCGCACTTCAGGGTCGCTGTACATTGAAAGCACGCGCAAAATCAGTTCTTTATCCTGAATATTGGATTGTTCGAGTTTTTCTTTGAACCCATCCCAGTCTTCGGGAGTGTATCTTGTTCTTGGATTGATGTCTATTCCAAGCTCACGTAATCTTCCTGCCAGAAAATCGGAAGAAGTATCTTTTCTTTTGGCAGCCAGTTCGGTGTTAAAATCGATGGACCCGTCGGGTGATGCATAAGCCGATACTTCAATGCCCCGCAGGTCAATGCGGTCTTCTTCATTTGCTTTTTGAGTGTATTTAAAATACTCGGCTATATCTTCCTTGGTCAACTCCTCGTTTCGAAGATTGGCGCGGTTTATCAGATAATGAATATCGGCCAGCATTTCGTCTGGAACGATTCTCTGGAACGGGTCGATGTTGGGATCGTATTTTCCGGAATTGTTAGCTTCGCGGCGCACACCTAATATTGCTTTGGGGAAATTGGCCACCATCGTACTGGTAGCAATCACTCCGTCAGCGATTTTTATTGGGTCAAAATCAAGACTTTGTGCACCTTTCGAGGCGGTAATATTTACATAAAGTTCCGATTTTCGCATGGCATCGTTAAAGTCGGTTGCATCTTTGTAACTAAAAGTTCCACCGGCATTGTAACTGATTACCCTGTTGTTTCCCTGAACTTTTTCTCCCTGGAGTGTTACCGGACTAAAATTGGTTTGTCCGTCATCGTATTTTAATACAGGGGTTGCAGTTAATGTGGCTTTTTTGTGGAAATATTTAACCGGAAACCTTCCGTCAACAGTCAAATCCACTTCACCAGCATGGGTTTCCAACACCTCCGGATTAACTCTAAACTGAATTTGATCAGCATTCTTCTTCATCTTTTTTAATCCTGCACAGCCCGATAAAAGCGCTGCAGTTAAAACAAACAAAACCAATGATTTTAATCTGAAATTTTCCATAGCATACCGAATTATTTATTTTTAAAAATTTTATTTTCCATTATTCACAAAAATAGCAAGCTTTTTTGTATCAGAAAGTGAATCAATACAAAATTAGGA
>Ga0334898_1003231_pt1 | contig 13512 bp, 15 predicted proteins | sample GraSluR3_MG_10_FD_207228 | JGI IMG/M metagenome (GOLD analysis project Ga0334898, IMG submission 207228) | Sludge microbial communities from methane-producing bioreactor in Wageningen University, Netherlands - Granular Sludge_3_08-R3 | ecosystem: Engineered > Bioreactor > Anaerobic >... | reverse complement strand
TTAACATCAGGATTTAGAGAAGTTTTTGCGAAGCAAAAATTTGGGTGAACGAGTGCAACGGAGTGAACCTCTAAATCCTTGTTAAGTTCTTCCGTTAGGAACGAGGAATAGTCTGCAAGACGGTTTTTGACGAAGTCAAAAAATTCCGAAGAGTTGTATTTAGGTTCGTATAAATTTCGACCGAAGGGAGCCAATATGTCCGAAGGACGAGAGAGGGGCTTTTTGGTTCTTTTTCTAAAAGAACATTAGGGCAAGAAGACCGAAAGGTTTATATAGTTCCATGTAATACTATGTTATATGGTGTTACATCGTGGTTAAAATACTAATAGACTTATCAAAGGATGAAGACAAAATTGTCGAAATGTATAAACTAGTCCATGATCTTAAAACTAAACAAGAAGCCATTAAGCAAATGTTAAGATACTTTAAAGCTGACATTAAACCAAAAAATCTGAAAGATAAGGATTATTTTTCAGTTTAGGAGGAATAAAAATGGAAATCACAACAATACTAATTTACGGAGGAATTTTAGTCGGGGCTATAATTGCTTTTTCATTGGCTAAGGGATGGATTGTTATTTATAACAAATTTCAATATTGGATAAATAGAGCAAAAAGAAAATTTGCGGATATTGACGTTTTAATGCAACAGAGAATAGATATGCTACCTGCTCTTGCTCAGGTAGTAAAAAAGTATGATATTCACGAATATAAAGCACTAAAAGATGTAATTGAAGCAAGAAGTAGATGGACAAAAGATGCTTCATTAAATGAAAAAGCACAAGTGTTCAAAGAAGTTGATAATGCTTTCTTAAAAATACAAGCAGTTTTTGAGAGATATCCTAAATTGAAAGCAGATGCTTTACATAAAAGCATAATGGGGCATGGAAGTATCTCAAGAATGGAATCAAAATTGAGAAATTTCAGATTGGCATACAATAGAGTTGTTCAAAAATACAATGAGAGGGTAAATATTTTTCCTCGAAATATTGTAGCATGGGTTCATAGATTTAAAGAACTTGATTATTTAAGTTTAGGAAATAATATTAATCAAGGCGAACAAGAAAAATATGATAGTAAAAAATTGTTTGAGGATTAAATATGGGTAAGAGAAGAAGAGGAACGGCAATTTTAGAAACTGATAAAGGAATATTGCTTACAGCAATGAGTCGTGGAACTTTTCTTCTGCCTGGCGGTGGAGCAAATAAAGGAGAAAGTAGATTTAGGGCAGCCATTAGAGAACTGGAAGAAGAAACTGGATTAATGGCGAATTATGCAAAAATCATTTTTAGACATGAGAGTCACAGCCATGAACATACAGTTGTTTTAGTTAAAGCAAAAGGGACACCAAAACCAAAACAAGAAGTAAAATATATCGATTATTACAAACCTGAAAAAAATATTAAGATTTCTAAAGGAACAAAAGATATCATAAAAAAATATTATGAGTGGAAAAATGGTTCATTATCTAATTGAGTTCAGATTTCAGGGAAAAGCCAAATCTGAGATTAAAAGATTGATTTGGGAAGTGGATAAACGATGTCGAATAGGTAATGCAAAAAGAAAAAGACCAGTTCCACATATTACTCTTGTTGCTCCATTTCAAACAAGAAATGAAAGAAAATTAATCAGCGATTTTTATGATGTTTGTTTTAAAAGTTCATTAATGAAATTTAGTGTTAAAGGATTTAATACATTTGAAAATAATCGAGTGATGTATCTTGATATAGATCCAAGCGAAAAATTGGATAATTTCAGATGGGAATTATCAAAGAAACTACAACCCTATTGCACTTTACAACCAATAGATTATGAAAGAAAATATTATTTTCATTCTACTGTGGCAATGAAATTAACACCACAAAAATTTAGTCAAGTTAAATCATATATTCGAAGAAAGGAAAAACCAAAATTTAAACATATTGTCGTAAGAGCAACACTTTTGAAAGGTGGAAGAATATTAAGAGAATACGATTTTATACAAAGAAAAATGTTTGATAGAAGACTAGCAAAAAGCAAAAGAGCATATACGAATACAATGAATTTATTAAAAAGATATTTTGAAGGAAGTTATAATCCAGATGATAAAATGAAAATATCTTTTTGGAGCAAAATTAAATCTTTCTTTGGTGGATAAAATGGCTGGCGAAGAAGTTGGAAAATCATTTGTTCAAGAATTTGTAATGGGTTTTGGATTTCTGAGTGGATTGTGGATTTATGCAGGAATAAATCCAGAAACAGAAATAATAAAAGCATTTGCAACAGTAATACAAGAACTATCTCCTAATCCTATGTATTCATTTTTATTTTGGATAATTCCTATTATTGGAACTTTGATATCTTTGGGCGGTTCATATTTTCTTGGCGGATGGGTTGGTTTGATAGCAGTATTTTTTGCATTTATTGGCGGTATTTTTATCGGTTCAACATTTGGAATAATTTGTTTAGTTATTGGAATTGTCGTCGGTTTTATAGCACCATATACAAATGGTTAGGTTTTCTTGCTCATATAAATATCGACCGAAGGGAGTGAAAATGTCCGAAGGACTAGCCCCTCTCTCTTTTTGTTTCTTTTTTTTAAAAAGAAAATTAGAACCTAAATACAATTGAACTTAACACCTATTACGCGAAGTTCTTGAGCGTGATGGGTGTTGTGCTGGGGTGCTTGCTTATGCTGGCTCTGGCTTATTTTCGGGTTTTTGCTGGCTTTTCTGGTTGTTTTCCGGGTTTTTGCTGGAAAGGCTTTTAATCGCTTTTTTGCTGGCTTTCTCTTATGGATTATACTCAAAAAGAAAGTTACTTGAATGCTCTCAAGGAAGCCTGCATCCTCAAGGGATACAGCGAAAAGACATTAAGGGCTTACTACTTCAATGCAAAAAGGTTTCTCGATTTTGCAGAGAAAGCCAGGCTTAACCTGAACAAAGAGAGTGTTAGGTCTTATCTTTTAACCCTTGACTTATCAGTTAACTCAGTTCGGCTGCACTATGCATCCCTGAGGTTCTTCTTCTCACAAGTGCTAAAAAAGCCCTTTACCATCGAGGAAGTGCCTGTAAGAAAAAAGCAAAAGCAGCTCCCGAAAGTCCTCTCAAAAGAGCAGGTAAAGGCACTGATAGGCAGCACAGAAAACATCAAGCACAGGCTGGCCATAGAGCTGCTTTACTCTTCAGGGCTTCGGCTCCAGGAACTCGTTAACCTTAAAAGAAAAGACATAGACTTTGACAGAAACATTATCCGTGTAATAAACGGAAAAGGCAAAAAAGACAGAATCACCCTGCTCTCAGGCTCAATCAAGGCAGACCTGCTCAGGCACTACTCAAAATCGAATTTTAAGACAGAATACGTTTTAGAGGGAAGAAAAGGCAGGTACTCAAAAAAATCAGTTCAGTTTCTCCTGGAAAATGCAGGAAAAAAGCTAGGAATAAAAGTTAACCCGCACATGCTCAGGCACTCCTTTGCTACACACCTGCTTGATTCAGGCGTGGATATCCGGCACATTCAGGCGCTGTTAGGCCATACAGACTTAAGCACCACCCAGATATACACAAAAGTCTCAAATAAATCCCTTTCAGGCATAAAAAACCCGCTTGACAACCTTTAAGGTCACCCAAAACCTTTAAAAACACACCATCACTCAAAGCCGTTGATGAATCAGCTCAAAGAAATTTACGAGATGCTTTACTCACTCTATGGCCCCCAGGGCTGGTGGCCGCTTTTAGAGCTAAGCAATGACAGGCACATCAACATCACAAAATCCGGCTCACTCAAAGGCTACCACCCCGGAGACTACAGCTACCCAAAAACAGAAGCCCAGAAGCTTGAAATCTGCATAGGGGCTGTTCTCACCCAGAACACATCCTGGCTCCAGGCAGAGAAGGCCCTGAAAGCCCTAAAGATAAACAATCTCATAAACATAGACAGCCTAATCAAAGCCGATTCCGTAAAAACAAAGGAATTAATCAGGCCCGCAGGCTACTTCAACCAGAAGTATGAAAGGCTTATTCTCCTAGCCAAGTTTCTTAAGGCCCACAAAGGCACACCGGAAAGAGACGCTCTCCTGTCCATAAAAGGAATCGGTCCCGAGACAGCAGACTCCATCCTTCTTTACGCCTTCAGAGTCCCCAGCTTTGTAGTGGATGCCTACACCCGAAGGATTGTTCAGGGCTTAGGATTAGTCGTTGAAAAAAGCACCTACGACGAAATAAAAAAGATTTTCGAGGACTCGCTCAAAAAAGACTATAAAACCTACCAGGAATACCACGCCCTTCTCGTAGAGCACGCAAAAAGGCACTACAAGAGAGGCGACAGCATAGAAAACTGCCCCCTATTCCAGAGGTTCAACAAAAAACACCTTCTAAAATCAAATCACAGATAAAAAATACCCAAAAAACCATAAAAATAAGATACAAGCTGTTTGAAACTTGATAAATTCATATAAATAATATATTTAAAAAATTGCTTAGCAGTCATTCCCTCAGAAATAAAATCAGTAACTTTTTCTTGAACTGATAAATGCTTGCTGCTATCTGAAGGAAACATCTGATAAAGTTCGCTTCCATAATAGTTCTTATAAATATTGAAATGAGCGAAGTCAACACCAGAAGCCAGAGCAAACTCCAGTGTTTTTTGTACTGATTCTCTGGTTTCGTATGGTGTCCCAACAAGAAAATCTGCTCTTACTTCCAACCCTGCTTTCTTTGCCATTGTGATTGCTTTTCTGTTTTGCTCCACACTTATGCCTTTCTTTAATTTTTTAAGGATATTGTCATCACCGCTCTCAATGCCAAAAAGCACCTGATAGCAGCCCGATTTTTTTAGTTTTGATAGAATGCTATAGCTAACCGTGTCTACCCTAGTTAGACAAGACCAGATAATATTCTTTTTGGCAAGATAGTCACAGACTTTATTACTAACTCTTTGTTTAAGGTAAAAGTATCGTCAAAGAACCTAAGCTCTTTTATTTTATATTCTGACCTTAGGAATTCAATCTCTTCTACAATATGCTCAAAAGGCCTGTAGGTAATTTTGCTGCCGAACACAGCCCTGTCGCAAAAGGTGCACATATACGGACAGGCTCTGGAGACCCTGATTGTTGAATAGGGATGTTTGCGAAAAGTAGCTGGTGTATGAAAATACCTGTTTATATCAATATCAGAATAATCAGGCATGGCTACATTGTCAATGGACTTTAGCCTTATTTTTTTGTTTTGAATTATTTTTCCATCTTTTCTATAGACAAGTTTTGATACGGATTCAACCTTTTTCTTCCCGTTTAGATATTCTAATAGTTAAAATAAGCCAATCTCTCCCTAGCCAACAATCCCGTAATAATAATTGAGCTCAGCTAAAAACTGAGGGTTTGTAGACAAGTGAGGGCCGCCAATAACCGAATAGAAAGACTGATGCTTTTTAAGCTTTCTAAGAAGCATTGATGCATTCCTGAGTGTAGGTGAGGAAACAGAAAACCCAATAACATCCAGTTTGAAAGACTTAACCGTTTTTATAAGCTCATTAAGGCTGGGATCAAGATGAAAATCAAAGAGACGAGCCTCATAGCCCTTAGACTTCAAGAATGCTTGAATTCACATTAAGCCTCTTGGCGGAGAAACATTTATGAGATGCTTAAGCAATCTCTGTTTAAAGGAAGAAGCATCATAAATATAATCCAGTGATGGATTAATTAAAAGGACTTTCTTTACACCCTTGATTCTCCTTGAAGAAAAGAATGTTTAAAAAGATTTCTAGGAATAAAGCAGGCATTTTGTCCTTTCGATATGCTTGCAGCAAGAAAGCTCTTAACATTGTCAGCTTCTAAGAGATAATCCAATTAAGAATAGGCTCCTTTGAGGCTGTTCCACCTAACCCTGAATAATTCTAGTAATGTTCTAAAATAATCAAGCCAGCCTACCTTGCTCCCTTTTTCGTGCTTCCATACTACTGGAAGTTCTTTAATCCTATAGCCCTTATTCTTGGCAATGAACATAATCTCAAAATCTACACCAAACCTGTCAATATGCCTTTTAGCATAAATCTCTTTAGCAATATTGGTCTTAAACAGCTTAAATCCGCATTGAGTGTCCGAGAGGTTTATGCCTAATATAATCTTAATTATGTTAATGGATGTGCTGCTCAAGAACCTTCGGAAAAAACTGTTTTCTACTCTCTCCCTATCAAGCCATCTTGAGCCGATTATTACATCATAAGCGGTCAATAAAGAAAAGAAATTCCTTAATTCAGAAAGCGGAGTAGAAATATCAAAATCTGAGAAAAGCACATAATCAGTTTTTACCTCTTTTAGCCCAGCGTGCATAGCATAGCCAACGCCTCTGTTTGGGCTGTACTCCAATATTCTGGACTTAGAACTTAACTCCTGCTTCTCCAGCTCATCAACTAGCTTTGTCTTAGTTTTGTCAGTACACCCATCAAGCACAAATACCAGTTTAGGGAAAGCCCTCAGGTTTTTGTAAAAGTTGCCTATTCTTTTCAGGGAAGTGGTTACTCTTCGCTCTTCGTTATATAATGGGAATACTATTGTGAGTTTACCAATAAAAGATTCATAGGACTCCTTTTTTTCCATAGCTTTTAAATTTGGTATCTGGTATTAATTATTTTCGTTTATTTTAAAATAGCGAAAGAAAATAAAAACCTTTAAATAGCAACCAAAGACCTTGGTCCAGGGATGATTTCACCAGAAAAGCCCTTTCCAAACGAATACAGGTACTTTGAACTGCTGAAAGAGCACCTGAAAGGTGATTTAAATAAAATATTTGGAAGCAGCATAGTTATTCCAAGACAGCTTGAGATTCATCTTCCTGGCGATGGTAAAAAATCCTGTAATTTTAACTGTGGTTTCTGTGAAGGAAAAATTCTGTCCAAAAAGCTAAGCCCCTATGAAAACAAGGCAATCTCCCTGATAAAGGATATTAATGGCCGCATACCTTTCATAATCTTTGGAGGCATATATTCTGAGCCTCTGCTGAATCCCTTTCTTTTTGACTTAATCAGAGAAACAAAAAGAACAGGAGCGTATTTTGGCCTGCATACAAATGGCTCTTTGCTTAAAAAACAGGAAGAAAAAAATAAGCTTATTTCTAATATCCTGAATCTTTCCTGTTCAAGCAAAGATTATATATCCATAAGCATAGATGCTGGCACACCGGATTCCCACAAGAAAATAAAAGGGACAAAGTCTGAATGTTTCTCAAAAATAATAGAAGGAGTAAGTCTTCTTTCTAAAATGCGTATTGTTAGGGGCTCTCCGGCTCTAAGATTAAGCTATTTGATGTGCGAAGAAAATTCTTCAGAGAATGACATCAGGAGCATTGTCTCGCTTGCAAAACAAATTGGCGTAGATTCCTTAAGGTTTTCAATACCTTATGATGTGTTCGGAAGAGACTTAAATATGGTAAAAAAATATAAGGAAAAGGTAGAGAACCCAGAAAGCTTGCGGTACTATGAGATAATAAAGCCTTTCCTTTCTAAAGGCCAAGAAGAAAAGCCGTATATTTTTTATATGTCTCCCTATTATCAGGATGTAGACAAGATGCAATACGAGCAATGTATTTATAGCTTTTACCAGATAACGATTGGCACAGATGGTTATGTTTATCGTTGTAGCAGCACCGCATCAGAAACCTTTAAAAATAATCGTTTAGGCCTTGCTCCTGATAATTTTAATGATCTCAAAATTCTCTTAAAAAAGAACCAGGATCCTGGCTTTATTCCCTTACAGTGTTTTAATATGGGAGCTAGGTGCAATCGTATTGGACTAATGGTGAATTATGCTTGGAAACAAAATCGCAGATGAGCAGGTGACTATCATAAGTAATTACAATAATCAAAATTATCGCTTTTTCTTTTAGCAAGCAGGTTACTATTCCCAAGCCACAGAAACCTATTTAAATATAAACCCAAATCAGAATCCCATGCAAGCAAAAAACCAGGAAGAAAAGAAGGATTTTCTCAAGGACCTCATCAGCTTTATTCAGGAGCAGGGCTTCATCTGGGGCCCAAGCCCGGAAATATACGGCGGCTTCTCAGGCTTCTATACATACGCGCCATTCGGAAAGCTCCTCAAAAACAGAATTGAGGAATCAGTAAGGCGAACCTTTTTCTCAGAAGGAATGAGAGAGATTGAGTGCCCGACAATTATGCCTGACATAGTCTGGAAAGCCTCAGGCCACCTGGAAACCTTTTCAGATAGGACAATAGAATGCTCAAAGTGCCATGCAGAGTTTAACCCAAACAAGCTAATAGAAGAAGATAATGACATCTCAGCAGACTCTCTCTCAGAAGAAGAAATCCTTGCTTTTATCAAAAAAAACAGAATCTCCTGCCCATCCTGCAAAGGCGCATTAAAAGAGGAAATCAGCTCAAAAAGCCTGATGATGAAAACCAGAGTGGCAGGCTCAGACGCTTCACTCAGGCCGGAGACAGCAACCACAACCTATCTTCCCTTCCCCATGCTAAACAACCTGTTCAGGAAAAAACTCCCTTTCGGAGTGTTCCAGATAGGAAAAGCCTACAGGAACGAGATTTCCCCAAGGCAGCACCTGCTAAGGTGCAGGGAATTCACCCAGGCAGAAGGCCAGGTTTTTATAGACCCAAAAGAAAAGAACAGCTGGGAAAAATACCAGCAAATCAAGCCAGTTGAGCTTCCCTTCTGGAGCTCAGAGAGCCAGAAAAAAGGCATCCCAGTAAAGCCAGTCACAGTTGAAGAAGCAATAAAATCTAAGCTCATCTCAAGCCAGGCATACGGCTGGTGCATCTGGCTCGCATACACCCAGTTTGCAAACTTCGGCATCCCGCCAGAAAGAATCAGGCTCAGGCAGCACCACCCAGAGGAAAAGGCCTTCTACGCCCAGGACGCCTGGGACATAGAGGTAAGGCTGGATACATTTGGCTGGACAGAGCTCTGCGGAGTACATGACAGGACAGACTACGACCTGAAGCAGCACGCAAAGTTCTCATCCCAGAAGCTCGAGGCCCAGAGAGAAAACGGGGAAAAGTTCATTCCGCACATTCTGGAGATAGCTTTCGGCACAGACCGGCCAACATTCGCCCTGCTGGATATATTCTACACAAAGAAAGAAAAAGAGCAGGGAAAAACAATGTTCAAGGTTCCCTATCACATGGCTCCAGAAGATGTTTCAGTCTTCCCGCTAATGAAAAAGCCCGAGCTCACAGCACTTGCAAGAAAGCTCAAAGCCCAGCTAGAAAAGGAGTTTATAGTAGATTACGACGAGTCAGGCAGCATAGGCAAGCGCTACCTCAGAAGCGCATGTGTAGGCACACCTTATGCAATAACAATAGACTACGAATCCATTGAAAAAGGCGATGCAACAATAAGGGACAGGGACACAGAAGAGCAGGTAAGGCTTCCGCTCCAGAGCATGGCTGACACGCTCAGAATGCTCCAGGCAGGGGAAATAACTTTTTTTGGATTAAAAAAGCTTGATTAATTTTTTCAAAAGGCAAAAGATGAAAAAAAGGTCCTCGCCCCAAAAGCTTATCAGAAGGCTGGCAAAGCCCGTTGCGCTTCCGCCAAAGCACCTGTTTCTGGTTTTCCTTGTATCCATAGCAACAAGCGCCTTTATCCTTGGGAGCACAATTAGCAGCTTTTTTATTCTTGCCGGGCTGGTTCTGGCATCGTCCTTTGTGTCTGCTTTCCTCCTTCTCTCAAAGCCCGGCGTAATAGCACCCTTTAAGGAAATCTTTCTGGAAAAGGCCTGCCTGCACTCCCTTGCCCTATTAACCTCGCTGATTGTATTCTCTTTCCTGCCATACATTGTGCTTTGGGAAGAATCCATGCAAACACTGGCAGCCTTTGCTCTCTGCCTCCTTCCCGCCTTCGCAGTATTCTTTTTTTCCCATTTCCTCTATTCAGAGCTAATCCGGAAAAAAAGGCCCAGGCTCAGGCTCATTTTCTCCTCATCAGTTTTCCTTTCCCTCCTTTGCACAGCAGCAGTTTTGCTTTTAGTTTCAATCGGCATGACACTTTCACATTCAACTTCACAAAGGTCTTACATAGATATATCCGATCGTATAATCTCGGAGCTTGATAGGATGCATAAAGAGGAATACAATATGTTGCCTGACCTTCCGGTAGTTTCCGAGGTAAAAGCCTACCACGAAAGCCTGCTTCAGGCATCAGCAAACTCAAGAGAACAGGCTCTTGCCCAGGCAAGGGAGCAGAAATTCTGCTTCACAGACAAATGCTTTGAAACGATGGCAGAGCTGATTATACACCAGTCAGAGCTGCTGCAGTCATTAGGAGCAATGAACAGGACTGTGGAAGAAATGCAAAGAGAGCTCAGCCATCTTAGCTCAGGCCAGTATCTGGACAACTTTTTATCTGTTGAAGAGTACGCCAGCCATCTTGCACAGAAGCCGCTGCCCGAGCCAGCATATAGGAATAACATTAGCTCAGGCAGCACTTTCCCATTGCTTCAGAACGCATCCTCGCCCTTCCAGAAATCCCTTTCATACGCATTCAGCCGCACAGGCATGGCGAGAGAGCAGGAAAGAGCATCAGCACAAGTTGCAAAAATGCTGGTGCAGAACCCGGCTTACACAGAGCTTGCATCCCAGCTATCAGCAGGCCTGGGCATGCAGGAGCCAGCAGAAAGCAGGATAATAAGGATGAGGATACTTCTTCTAAACCTATCAGAATAGCCGTGAACAGTCACTCTTTCCTTTCAATCGCCTTTAGCACAACCACAGCATACGGCGCAACCTTGCTCAGCTCAACCTCCCTGCTGAGAAGCTCAAAGCTGCTGCTTGGCTGGTTTCTCAGCACCTTTGGGTAAGCAGTCATCCCAAACCCGGAAAACTCAAACAGGTCGCTGTTAAGCACAACCTCGTAATCCTCAGTGCCCCTCACCCCAACCTTGTAATTATACTGAACCCATGAGCTCATGTTTATCAGGATAACATACTTCGACTTCTTTCCTTTGTACTCAGCGCTTCTCTCAACAACAAGAATCTTAGACTTATCGTCAATATTCAGGAAAGCCCTGTTCTTGGCAAACAGCGGCCAGAATGCCGGGTCTTTCATCAGCTTATTCACAGCTTTTTTAAACTCCAGCGAGTTTTTGCTTACCTGAAGAAAAGCAAGCTCCCAGTGGATAGAAGAGTTATGCTCAAAAGTACCCATCTGAAGCAGGAATGTCTGCGCCAGGTCAAGCGTTCTCCCCTCGCAGCAGAAAGAGATAATTCCTTCCATAACCTTAATCTTGCCAAGCGCGTGCATATGATTGTGTGGCTGCTTCCCTGCCATCGCATCATAAGCATAAGAGCCAGTACACCTCTGCTCCATCAAACCTGCAGCAGCGTCATGGTTGTGAAAATCAGCAACAGTAGAGTTGGACTTCCCCCATTCCTTCTCTTCAGCAATATGCTTTATTTTCCAGGGAGTGATTTCTTTAGCATCCTTAAGCATAAAATCAGTATGAAAAAAATAAGTCAGCCGCGAGCTGTTGTATGCTGTCGCACCAAGAGCCCTTTTGTCCTCATCAAAAGGCGCTACCAGCATCTTCGCATTGTCCCCGTGGAAGTAATGCGCCTCAAGGTGAATCAGTGCATTGTGGTTGTACCTGTAAATCTCCTGGTGAAGCTCCCTGAGGAAAGTCCTTCCGTTTGGCCTCTCCTCCCCATCCCCGCTTGCGCCATACCTAATAATCCCGTCCACATTGTCAATCCTGAACCCGTCAATCCTGTACCTTTTCATAAAGTGCAGGCAGCTTGAGGTGAAGAATTCCCGTACCAGCGGATTGTCAAAATCAATCCTTATCGTCCCCCAGTAGGTAGGCTCCTTAAGGTAGAGAAACTCCCCATCAGCCTTCTTCCAGCTGTGGATTCCGTTGTTGTCGCAGTCCTTGCCAAATATACGGTAATCCTTGTATGGCAAATGCCCAAGCACAAAGTCACCAATCACAGCAATCCCATGCCTGTGAAACTCATCCACCATGCTGGCAAACTCATCCGGAGTCCCCCAGTTTTTCTGAACAGCAAACTGGAAAGGCACAAGGTACCTGTACTTCCAGTTCGAGCCGTCAATGCTCTGCGCAAAAGGCAGGAACTGCACTGTGTTAAAACCAAGATCCTTTATATGCTCAACAATCCCGCTGTCCCTGATAAACGCATAGAAATTCTTCTCATGCAGGTCCCTCCCGCAAATGCCCTTGCTCCTGTCAGCCCAGTGCACAATCAGCCCAGGCAAATCGCTTTGAAGTATAACCGTGCTCCTGTTAATCGTGTTCACAAAGCCCTTATTCTGCCTGTAAGCCGAAGGATCCTCAAAATCCCAGAAGACAGTGTTCCCTATATCATCAAAATAGTGCCCGGCAGGGTCCTGAAGAAACACCCCATCACACACAAGCTTATACGTATCCTTATGCTTAAGCTTATCAGTCTCGACCCAGGCAATGCCAGAGCTGTCATTCTGCAGCCTGAGCTTTTCTTTATCATTCTTTCCCCACTCATTAAACTCTCCCACAAGAAAAATCTCACTCTTAGAATCAGGTGCAATCACCGAAACCCTTACTTTTTCAGCAGAGCCTTTGCTGTTTCTGGAAACCACCTCAGCCCCGAACCTGCACTTCCAGGAAGAAATATTTCTGTCAGGCTTCTTCTTGTTAATGAAGCACTCCCATTGGTAGTCTGGCTTTTTCACAAACCTGCAAAACCAGGGTCGTTATTTAAATATTTTGATTATGCCTGCCTTTTGCTGGTTCTCACGGCCTTAAAAGCAAATTCAGTAATGTATTCATTGTTCACAGGTAAACAACATTTTTAAATAAGCACTTTTTGTTTCCTGGCTATGCACGATTCAGGTAACGAATCCCTGATAGAATTCAGGTTCCACGGGAGAGGAGGTCAGGGAGCAAAAACAGCTGCCCAAGTCCTTGCAGAGGCAGCGCTGAAAGAAGGCAGGTTCATACAGGCTTTTCCTGAGTACGGCCCGGAAAGGACAGGAGCCCCTATAAGGGCATTCGCAAGGATTAGCACAAAGGCAATACTTACATACCAGCCTATACTAAGCCCAGATTACCTGATAGTCATCGACTCAACCCTTCTTGCAAACCCCAGCGTAATCCAGGGAACAACAGAAAACACAACACTCATAATCAACTCAGACAGCCCCGAGGATGAAATCAGGAGCAGAATTCCAGAATTCCAGGGAAAGATATTTGCAGTAAACGCCTCAGAGATTGCACTTGGCAAGATAAAGATGGACAAGTCAAACATCCCTATGCTCGGAGCTCTTGCAAAAGTGTCAAAGGCAGTTTCAATAGACTCTCTAAAAGACTCAGTTTACTCGCATTTCGCACAAAAATCAGAAGAGCTCGCAGAATCAAACGTATCTGCACTGGAAGAGGCTTACAATAAGGTGAATGCATGAAAAAAAACTGGATGGAGATCCCAAAAGGAGGGCTGATAGTTGACACTAATACCTCTCTTGGCAACAAGACAGGAGACTGGAGAAGCCTTAAGCCAGAGTTCATCCCTGAGAAAT
>Ga0334898_1003226_pt1 | contig 13521 bp, 8 predicted proteins | sample GraSluR3_MG_10_FD_207228 | JGI IMG/M metagenome (GOLD analysis project Ga0334898, IMG submission 207228) | Sludge microbial communities from methane-producing bioreactor in Wageningen University, Netherlands - Granular Sludge_3_08-R3 | ecosystem: Engineered > Bioreactor > Anaerobic > Unclassified... | reverse complement strand
GGGGGGGGCGTGGGACAGGACTGTCCCCCCGGGCCGAGAAGGATCCGGCGCTTGCCTGGTTCGCGTTTTCAAACCCTGCTGGTCGACGCCAGCCCCCGGCGCCGGCGCTCTCTGGGAGAGCTCCTGGCGGCCCGTCGTGGGCGGGTCGTGCATCGTGCCCGGGCGACCTCGGCCCTGGGTCTGCTGGAGCGCGTCGGAGCCGACCTGGTGCTGGTCTCGGCCGGCTTGCGCGGATACGGCGACGTCCTGGCCCGGGCAGCTCAATCGGGCCTGGAGATCCCTCTCTTCTTCCGACCACGCGTGGGTTCGGGCCTGGAGGACGGGATCCCGTATCTCGGCCGGACCCGCTTCGGCAGCCTGAAGTTTGCGCGTCAGCTCCTTCAGGCGTGCGGAACCTGGTGGGAGCTGCAGAGCAGCGAGGCCCCCGTCCACGAGCGCTACCGCAAGCTGCTCAACCGCATTGGCGACGGCTTGCTGGAGCTGGGCCCGGACGACTCGATCCGCTGGGCCAATGCCGCCATCCGCCGGGTCGTCCGGGAGGAGCGCCTGGAGGGGATGCGGTTGGAGGAACTGGTCGAGGAGCGCGACGTGGCCTGCCTGCGGGCGGTTCGCGAGCAGCAGCGGGGAGGCGTGATCGCTCCGTTTCTGGTTCAGCTCCGCCGAGGCCCCATCGTCGAGGTGGACCCCACCCCCCGGTTCGGGCCCCAGGGAGCGTACCTGGGAACCTCCGCCCTGGTCCACCTGGATTCCAGCCGCACCGAGGCCGAGCTGGAGGCCAGCCGAAGCCTGGTCACCCTCTACAGCCTGGCCTCGGCCCTCAGCCAGGCCTTCGGGGTCTGCGATGTCGTACACTCCGTCCTGAGAGCCGCGCGCCGCCTGGGCGACTATGCAGCCGTCGGAATCCGCTGGATCGGGGAGCCACCCCGGATGGATCTGCGCGAAGGGGCAGTGGTGTCGGCGCGCCTGGAGGAGGCCATCGCCGGTTTCTGCGATCGCCTGGCGCCCACCCAGAACATCCGGGTGATCAAGGACCCCGAGAAGGATCCCGATCCCGCGGCCGGGATCGTGCAGCTCGAGGGCTACACCGGCCTGGCCTGCGTGCCCCTGTCGGCCGGCAGTCTGCGGATCGGTTTCCTGTGGGTGCTGGCCACCCAGGGCGAGTCCATGAACCGCGAGAAGAACTCGCTGCTGATCTCGGTCGGAGCCCAGGCCGGGATGGCGCTGGAGAATGCCCGCTGGGTGGAGTCCCGTCTGGAAGAAGAGGCCACGCGCCGTCAGTTCTATCGGGATGCCTTGCAGGCGGTCACCCGGGGCAAGCTGATTCTGTGCGAATACGAGGAACTGGAGGCTCACTGGGAGGGCTGTGGTGAGCTGCTGGATTCCCTTCCCCTGGTGGACAAGGCCGACGTTCCCCAGGCCCGCCAACGGGTCGAGACGTGCATGCAGGCCCAGGACTTCCTTCCAGAGACGGTCTTCAACATGGTCACCTGCGTCTCGGAGGCCGCCACCAACGTGGTGAAGTACGGCCCGCCCGGCCGGCTGGAGGTTCGCGTGGACGAGGCCGCGGTGCGGCTTCGTCTGGACGACGTGGGGCCGGGAATCGCGTTCGCCAACCTCCCTCGGGCCGTGTTGATGCCCGGCTTCTCGACGGCTCCCTCGCTGGGGCTGGGCTACTCGATCCTGCTGGAGTTGTGCGACCGGGTCCACCTGGCCACCGGAGAAAAGGGGACCAGCCTGGTGCTGGAAGCAGCTCGTCAGGCACCGGACCCGCTGGATGCCTTCGTCGGTCTGTCGGGAGGGATTCCCGCCTTCTGAGCGTGAACCGGATTCGACCGCGCGGGCAGAAGACTCAGGCGAAGTGGTCCTTTCGCCGGCGCAGCTCGGCAAAGACCGCAACGGGGTCGGTCCGTCCGGTCGCCTCTTGAAGAGCGGGTTGCGCGCAGCGCAGGAACGGGTTGGTGCGCTTCTCCAGGGCCAGGTCCAGGGGGACCGTGGGGGGAACACAGCGAGAGTCTCTTTCGGTCAGCGCGGCGTTGTCGGGGTCGACGGTGCGGGCAAAGCGCAGGTTGGCCTTGGTGTACTCGTGCCCGCACCACACCCGCGTGGTCTCGGGAAGGTTCGCCAACCGCTCAAGCGAGCGGAACATCTGCTCGGGGGTGCCCTCGAAGACCCGGCCGCAACCGGCCCCGAAGAGGGTGTCGCCGCAGAAGAGGTGGCCGCTGCCGGGGAAATGGTAGGCCAGGTGGCCTCGGGTGTGGCCGGGGATGGCCATCGCCACGCCCGCTTCGCCGGCGCAGACCACCCGCGCTTCGTCGTCCAGCGGGACTGAGATCTCGGCGACCCTGGCCTGGTCCACCCGAGAGCCGTAGACGGGAATCGGGCCCAGGTGCTCCAGCAATTCCTTCAGGCCGCCGACATGGTCGTGGTGATGGTGGGTCAGGAACACCGCCGCCAGATGGCCGGGGCGCCTCCGAAGCTCTTCCAGGACGGGGGCCGCCTGGGAAGGGTCGACCACGGCGCAGAGATCGTCGTGCGGGCGCCGAATCACGTAGATGTAGTTGTCGGTCAGGGCGCGCAAGGCCGTCACGGTGAGACCGCTCATGTCCTTCCCTTCCCAGGCGCACGTCACGAATCCTCCCGGAGGTTGCGGCGACCAGGGGATCGCCGGTGCCGGCACGAAGGAGGAGCCAGACCCAGAGGTCGCTCAAGACCTCGATTCCCGGAGCGGAGGCCCGGCGATGGGCTTCCTCCGCAGCCTGAAGAATGCCTGGGACGAGGTGCCCGCCGAGACCCTGCCCGACGAGGCTTCGGTCTCGCTGCCTCCCCAGGGATCGAAGGGGAGTTTGCCTTGCCGGTCGTCCCACCTCTCGAGACGCGCAACTATCCTGGCCATTCCGAACTCTGCGCCTATATGCAGAAGGTGGCCGAGGCGGTTCCACATCTGGTCCACCTCTTCACCATCGGAGAGTCCCCCGAGGGGCGCCCCCTCATGCTGGCGGAGGTGACCAACCAGGGAACCGGGGCCGCCTCCCTCAAACCGGCCCTGTGGGTGGACGGGAACATCCAGGGCGCCGAGGTGGCCGGCTCGGTGGCCGCCCTGGCCTTGTTGCAGCGTCTGGCGGCGGACCATGGCCGCGACGAGCTGGTGACCTTCCTGCTGGACACCCGCACCTTCTACATCCTGCCCCGGGTTGACCCGGATGGCGCTGAGTTCAGCTTGAAGTGGGGAGCCGTCCGGGCTCCCTCCAACCGGGCCCGCCGCGTGGTGCCCGGGGATGTCGACGGGGACGGGCGCATCCTGCAGATGCGCCAGAAGGATCCGCAGGGCGGCTGGAAGGCCTCCCGGCGCGATCCCCGCCTGTTGCTTCGGCGTGCCCCGGACGACCGGCAGGGGCCTTTCTATCGTCTGGATTCCGAGGGCTTTCTCGGAGGGGATGGGGCCCGGCCCGATCGGGATCTGGCCAGGAACTTCCCCGGGCGGGAGGCCTCCGGGGCGCTCCGTGAGCCGGAGGCCCGGGCGGTGGCTCATTTCCTGCGCTCCCATCCGAATGTCGGCCTGGGGCTTTCCCTGCGCAGTTCCCAGGGCAGAATCCTCACACCATCGTGGGCGGGTTTCCCCCCGAGCGACCGGACGTTGATTCGGCAGTTGGGGCTGCGTGCAGAGGAAATCACCGGATGTCCCCTGATGGAGGACGTCCAGGACGGAGACCTGGCAGATTGGATGGGCTTCGAACTGGGAATCCCCTGTCTTCGCTCCAGCCTGTGGTCCCTGCCTCGGATGGCCGGTTTGGAGAGGGAATGCACCGAGCTGAGCGAGGTCGAGTACCTCGCCATCCTGCGCTGGCTGGACCGCGAGCGCGCGGGAGCCGGTTTTGTGCCTTGGAGCTTGTGCCAGCACCCTCAGTTGGGGGCCGTTGAGATCGGGGGGTGGGATCTTCTGACCACCTGGCTGAATCCTCCCCCGGGGGAGGCCCTGACCTTGGACTGCCGGCGCAACGTCGACTTGGCCTTGAGCCTGGCGGGCGCCTTGCCTCGTCTGGTGGCCGCCTGTCGCGAAGAGCAGGTCGGCTGGGCCGATGCCGACGAGAGCGGCCAGGAGGGCCTCCATCTTCCGGTGCCCCTGCGAAAAGTGGTCCTGGAGATCGCCAACGAGGGGTACCTGCCGACCTGGGTCAGCGAGCGCGCCAGGGTCACCGCGGACCGCTTCGTGGTGGAGGTCACCCCGCCGGCCGGGGGGGGGCTGCTGGTCGGCTCCGCCCGGACCCTGGTCGAACCTCTGGCGGGAGTCGCCACCAGCCACCTCTTCTCCGAAATCCAGGCGCCCTGGTCGGTGAGTTCCTCCGAGGGTCAATCCAAGAGCCTGGAATGGCTGGTTCGTGGAGACGGAGAGGTGCGGCTTCGGGTCCACCATCCTCGGGCTGGAAGCTTCGAATACCGGACCTCGGGCGAGGAGGCACCGGCCCCGCCCCCTCCTCCGCCTCCTCCCGCCTATGCGCTCGCGCCCCCTCCGCGGGTGGGTGGGGCGCCGCCTTCTGCGGGTCGGACCTCGAGCGTGCCGCCACTCGCCCAGCCATCTTCCGAGCCGGCCACCCGGGGCGAGTCGCCCATCGTCCCGTCTCCCCCTAGTCCGGTGGCGGGCTATCGGCCCGCAGCCCGTCTGCCCCAGCTCGCCGGGGAGGCTCGTCCGGCCCCCTCCGGAGCCCTGCATCGAGCGGTCTCGCCCTCGGACGCGGCCACGCCTGGTCCGCCCTCTTCCGAGCTGACCGAGATGCCCGTGACCTCGGTTCGTGAGGACTCACCCCTGCGCAAGGAGACGCCTGGCAGGGTCCTGGGAGAGACGACGACCGGTCGGGTGTTGGGGGCACCGCCGACCCGGCCGGGTCCGGTCCACCGTTCGTTGGAGGAGGCCCTTCCATCTGCGACCCTGCCGGAATCCTCTGGGCCGGGATCCGGGTCTCCATCGCCGTCGCGCCCGCTTCCGCCCGTGCGCCTTCCCGGGGGGCCCGCCGAGCCACCGCCTGCGGCCGCGCCCCCGGTCGAGGAAGGCTGGGGGGCGCCGCCTTCGGGCTCTCGCATCCCCGCGCCCCTGCTGCTGCGCCGCAGTCGTCAGCCTGAGGGCAAGAACCCCTAATCAGGGACTTCCATTTAATGGAAGGGCCTCCTGACCCTGGGATTTCCAGATGGAACCCGGGTCTGGGGGCTTTTTCCGTTCCGGCGGGCAGGCTCCGATGGGGGGCAAGGGCGAGGCCCACGTGGCTTTCCTGGTCGGGCCGTCGATTCTTTTGCGGAGGATCGGCACGGCGCTCTGCTTCCCGACAAAAAAGAAGGCCCCCCGGATTGTGAGTCGGAGGGGGCGCATGAAGGGATATAGGAGGAACCACTGTGACACTTGAGGCCAGGGAACCTGTCGTGTCAACACCTTTTGCTGAGCCGGATGGACTCGGTGCTCGAGGTGCTTTCATTATACACCGTGCATGGGCCATGTCAACAACCTTCTGTGTCCACATCCACACAGGTTATCCACATATACACAAAGCTTGTGCGTATGTGGACAATGGAGGAGGAGAAGGGAGCAGGACCTGGGCTTGACGAACCTCCGGGGCGTGATCCCGCGGGTGCGTCCGGACGCACAGCTCGAACTCTTTGAAGGAATGGTCCTCTACCTCAGCCAGGCCGATGCGGCCAAGGCCCTGGAGGTGAGCACCCGGATGATCCAGTACTGGGAGAGTCAGGGGCTTCTTCACCCCGAATACCCGCAGGAGGGGCGTTCACGACGCTATACCCGGCTGGACCTGGTGGAGATGGCCTTCATCAAGGCCATGGTCGAGGACCAGGGATTCTCGGTCCCCTCCCTGCGCGAGAAGCTCAGGAACCTGCCGGCTCCCTACTACTACGACCCCGTCGACCTGTTCTGGGACCTGCGCAGCCAGAGCTGGAAATCCCGCTCGATGCTGGCGGTCGAGCAGCTCAACGCCGTGCAGTCTCGCCTGGCGCCGGCGATGGCCGATCTGCTGGAGCAGATGGAGGAATCGGGCTCGGACGGGAAGTCCGCGGGTCTTCTCGGCTTGATCCGCGACGGGCTCTCAGGCAGGCTCCCCGAGCCCCGGACACAGACCCGTACCCGGAAGCGTCGCGTTCGCTCTCGGCCTTCGCCGCTTCTGCAGGATCAGGACTGACCCAGAAGCAGGATTCGGGCTGGAAGCGTTTCGACCGATTCTTCTGGGTGACAAATCTCGGCGGCCTCGCAGGCCTGCCCGAAATGCAGGATCCACCGGTCCTGGTGCCCGGCCTCAGGGTGGCCCAGGACGCCGTCCTCCCGGTGGACCGCGAGCCACTTGCGCACGGCTCTTTCGGGTTCATCCGTCGCGATTCCGAGCAACCGGGCGCAAGAGGCGCCCTGCCGGCGCAGCATGCCGGCGAAGATCTCCAGAGCCTGCGCCGCCTGTTGGCGGTTGGTCCCAGCCAGGTCCAGGCTTGGGAGGCCGCGCATCCGCGGGCCGGAAGTTCGGGTCTCGAAAGAGGCTTCGGGCTCCTGAAGTCCCTGCCACTCGTCCAGGGCCACCTCGCGAAATCCCGGCAGGTAGCGGCGGAAGGTCCCCTCCAGGGCGCGGACCATGAAGGCCATGGGCGCCCCCGGCGAGACCCGACGTCCTCGGAGGTGGACCACGCCTTCACCCACGGCCACGACCTGAAGTTCCAGGCCTTCCTGCTCCAGGAGCGGGTTCAATCGGGCCAGGATGGTGTGTGCGGTGAATTCCTCCACGAGGGCTCCCTCAGCCTCTCGGTTCCGGTTCAGGCTCCGGCGCACAGAGCGCGGACTCCCCGATCTTCTCGCGCGCCTTCTCGGAATGGACCAGGCCCAGGTTCATCCGGTCCTTGGTCAGGTAGGTCTGGGATTTGTCGTACACCGAGAACTCGAAGTTCGCGGTCATGACCAGGGACTTGGTCGGGCAGGCCTCGGTACACAGCCCGCAGTAACAGCATCGCGAGAGATCGATCGAGTAGGTGAGGGCCGACTCGAAACCCTCCGCGTTGGGCTTGGACTCCAGGTAGATGCAGGCGTCGGGGCAGGCATCCACGCAGACTCCACAGCCGACGCACATCTCCGCCGAGCAACCATAGCAGCGTTGCCCCTCCTGGCGGGCCGTCTCCAGCGGGAAGCCCAGTTCCACCTCGGCGAAGGTGCCGGTTCGTTCCTCGGCGGGCAGCTTCGGCATGGGGTTCTGTCGACCCTGGGCGCGGAAGGGCTTCTGCTGCGGCTCGGCATGGTAGGAGTTGCGATCCTCCACCAAGGGGTCGGGCGGGTGGGGAACCATGCCCAGGCCCTGGGGACGCAGAAGCACTCCGGAAGACGGTTCGGGCGACGAGCCATCCTGGAGTGGGACCGTCCGGGTCTTCTCATAGGGATACAGGAAGTCGAAGCTCTGAGGGGACACGCCATGCTTGCGGGCGATGCCCAGGGCCACCCGGTCGGCTGCGCCGATGGCGGCGATGATGGTCGAGACGCGGGTCACGTCCCCGCAGGCCCACACTCCATCTCGGGTGGTCCGGCCTTCCTCGTCCACGACCAGGGTCCCGTTCCGGTTGGTGCGGATGTCGGAGGGAAGCCAGGGGAGATCGACCTCTCGCCCCAGGGCGGTGATCACCATGCCGCATTCCAACAGACGCTCCGAGCCCTCGATGGGCACGGGCCGGCGCCGGCCCGAGCGGTCCTTGGCGCCCAACCGGTTCTGCAGGACCTCCAGTCCCTTCATCTGGCCATCCTGGACGACGATCCGCTGAGGGGATGTCAGCCACAGGATCCGGACGCCTTCTTCCTCGCCGTCCTCGATCTCTTCGTCTTCCGAGGGCATCTCCTTGCGGGTCCGCCGGTAGATCATGGTGACCTCGGCCCCCAGGCGCCGACAGGTCCGGGCGCAGTCGAAGCCGGTGTTGCCACCTCCGACCACGACGACCTTGGCAGGGACCTCCGTCAGGTGGCCCCGGATCTGGTGCTCGAGGAAGTCCTCCCCATACCAGACCCAGGGCTTCTCCTCCAGGTCCAGGCCCAGGCGATAGGGCTTCCAGGCACCCGCAGCCACGATGATCTCGTCGTGGCGCTCTTCGAGCTGGTCAAAGGCCAGGTCCTGGCCGATCTCGGTGTTCAACTGCAGGTGGATCCCGGGAAGCGAGTGGATCCGCCGCATCTCCTCATGGACGATCGGGCGGGGCAGGCGGTAGACGGGGATGCCCTGGGTCAGAAAGCCTCCGGGCAGGGCTCGGGCTTCATACAGGAAGACCTCGAATCCCCATGAGCGCAGCAACATGGCGGCTTGATAGCCGGCCGGTCCGGCGCCGACGATGCCAACGCTCTTTCCGGAAAGGGGGGTGGCGCAGCAGTGCTTTTCGTAGTCGAAGCGATCAGCTTCGGGCAGGGCCGCCTCCCAGTCCGAAAACACGCGCTTGAGCTTGCGGATGGCGATCGGCTCGGGGCCGGTGAACCCGCGCGAGCATTTCTTCTCGCAGGGGGCCGGGCAGACCCGCCCCAGGGTGCCGACGAAGGGATAAGTCCGGCGAAGGGTCTCCAGGCCCTCCCTCCACCTGGCTTCACCTGCCAGGGTGACGTAGCCGCGCGCGTCGGTGTGGGCTGGGCAGCCTTCGGTGCAGGGAGCCCAGCGGGTGCCGGGGTACCACGCGCTCTTCTCGGAGATCGAGGCCGCGTCGTGGAAATCCACCATGCGCAGGGTACCCCGCGAGATGGGTGGGATCTCGTCCTGGTCCCAGGGGTATTCGACCGTCACCGGCTTCTTCAGGAAGTTTGAGAGGGTGACCTTCATTCCGGTCACGACGGCCTTGATGTTGTCGACAAGAGACGGCATGAATTTCCTCGGGACCTCGGCCAGGGGGCAGAGGGCTGTGTGCGGGGCGGTTGCGCGGGCCCCTCGAACCGGGTCCGCGCCACCAGGGCCGCAGGTATGGTCAGGATAGGGAACCGTTTCGGGCCGCGGGATGATCTGGCGCAGGCCCGTGCCACCTCTGCGTCGGAATACACTCCGGGCAGGAGGGGTTCCGCCTCTCCGGTCGAGAAGGGGAGGCCCATGATGATTCGCACCTGCCCCGTCGGGGCCTTCCAGATGAACTGCTACCTGGTGGCGGACGAAGAGACCCGGGAGGGGGTCTTGATCGATCCCGGGGACGAGACCGAACGGCTGCTGGAGCTGGTTCGCAGCGAGGGGGTGACCGTCCAGGCCCTGCTTCTGACCCACGGGCACGTGGATCACGTGATGCGCGCCCAGGAGGTCAAGGAGGCTTTGAGGGTCCCCCTGTACGCCCACCGCGCGGATCTGGAATTGATCCAGGCGGCGCCTCAACAGGCCGCGTTCTTCGGGCTGGAACCCGGCCCCGTGCCGGTGGTGGACGGGGAGCTGAAGGAGGGGGAGGATTTCCGGGCGGGCAGCCTGGTCTTCCAGGTCCTGCACACGCCCGGACACTCTCCCGGCGGCATCGTCCTGGTCTGCGGCAACTGCGCGTTCGTCGGGGACACGATCTTCGCCGGGTCGGTCGGGCGGACTGACCTGCCTGGGGGGGATGGCCGCCAACTGGCGCGGTCCATCCGTACTCAGATCTACAGGCTCCCCGACGAGACGGTCCTGTATCCCGGGCATGGCCCGGCCACGACCGTGGGCGAGGAGAAGTCCAGCAACCCCTACGTCCGGGCCTTGGACGCCTAGGGCCGGCTCAATACTCCAGGCCCAGGCCACGCAGGGCTCGGAGCTTGAGCACCTGCAGCGCCGTTTCTTCGGCGGACTCCTGTTCCGGGGTCAAGGCCAGGCGTGCCAGCTCTTCGTGGGCCTGGTCTCGCATCCGTCGCATCTCGATCCAGCGTTTCTGGTCCCAGCGCCGGTCGGTGGACCGGCGGAGCCGCCCGATCTCCAGGAGGAGATCGGCGGCGGCGGCGTGCAGGAAGCTGGCATGGACGTGTTCCGGGCGCCAGCGGCGAACCTCCGCGAAGTCGTCCATCGCGGCCAGGACGTGCTCTTCCAGGGGAGCCCTGCGGTCGGCAATCGGATCGCGGCGTTTCAGGTGTTCGGTCAGGTTCAGGGAGAGGGCCAGTCGAGCCTCCCCCCGATCCACCAGGTAGGCCGTCCGGGCCTTGACGAAGGCGACCCAGGCCAGACCCAGTAAGGCCAGGACCACCAGGCCCGTCCCCAGGATGCGCAAGACCCGCCGGGGAGGGTTTGCCCCGGTGGGGCGCTCGGGATCCGCCTGCCCCCGTCGGCGGAAGTAGTCGTGGCGGATCTTCGACCGGATCTTCTGGGCGCGCCGGCGCACCGATTCGGGATTGTCCAGGTCGCTGGCAATCCGGTTGCAGACATCCATGGCAGGCTCGAGGTGCCCCAGGCCCCCCAACTCAGTGGCCAGGCGCAACCAGGTGCGAGGATCGGCCGGTCGGGCTTCGGCCAGCAGCCGATCCAGCGCCAGGGTTTCGTCCAGGCCCAAGGCGTGGTCGGCCAGGGCGCAAGAGGTCTTGAGATCCTTCTGGGCCAGCGCGCACAGGGCCAGTCCGATCCAGGCCGCCGCTTCCTCCGGAGCGCTGGGGATCACGCGTTGGAAGCCTTCGATCAGGGCCTGCCAGTCCCGGCGGTCGAAAAGGTCCACGACTCCGGGGGGGTAGAGCTCTTCCAGGGCGCGCCGGGGCGTCTCGACCGGCCTTTCAAATCGTCGGATGAAATCCTGGAAGCGTTCGTGGCGGACATTGCCCGCCATCTCGTCGACCAGCAGGTCGGCCGCCCGGTAGGCGGGGGGCTTCCTGGTCTTGTCCGGGACGGATTCGGGGGCCAGGGGAGCCGGGCCGGCCGGGGTGGGGAGGCCGGAAGCGGGAGCCAGGCGCCCGGAGGGCCCGGAGGCCGGGATCTGGACGAAAAGGTTCCAGTCCGAGGTCCGGCCCGAGGATCCCGGACCCGGCAGCGTGCCAGGGGGGGCGGGGGCCACTCGGGACGGTCCGGAGCGGGAAGGTCGCACCAGGAAGAGCCCTTTGGCCTCCAGGTCGTCCATGGCCACCCGAGCGGAGTTCGAGGGTTTCTCCGCAGCCGCGGGAGGCGGGAGGGCAGGTTCCACGTCGACGGTCTGCGGCGGTGGAGGCAGGCCGGGAAACCGGCGCGCAGGCTCCTCCTCCTCGGTCTGCGGCGGTGGAGGCAGGCCGGGCAGGCGGCGCGCGGGCTCCTCCGCCAGGTCTTGCGGGGGTGGAGGCAGGCCGGGCAGGCGGCGCGCGGGTTCCTCCGCCACGTCTTGCGGGGGTGGAGGCAGGCCGGGCAGGCGACGCGCGGGTTCCTCCTCCTCGGTCTGCGGCGGTGGAGGCAGGCCGGGCAGTCGGCGCGCGGGTTCCTCTTCCTCGGTCTGCGGCGGTGGAGGCAGGTCGGGCATCCGGTGCGCGGCTTTGTGGTCTGGATCCGAGTGGTTCAACGGGCCTCTCCTCGGGTCGGACTCCCCTGTCGAGGTGGTCCGGCCACGGTGGTCTCGTTCCCCGCTTCGTCCTTCACGCGAATCTCCAACCGGGTCCACTCCCCGGCAGGCACCTCAAAGTCTTCGCGGTTGGAGTCGAAAAGTCCGTCCACCGGCGTGGCGGGCAGCCACCCTGCCGAGGAGGATCGGCGGAAGTGCACCTCGCGGACCGCCGCCACCGGCAGGTGGATCCGACCACGAAGGGGGCCCGCTCCGGCGTTCGAGAGCCAGGAGATGCGGGCCTTGGCGTTGGCCAGCAGGAACGCACCCGAGAGGGCCTCCACCCGGGTGCCGGAGGGGTCCTGGCGATCCCAGGCAGCCAGGCGCAGCCGGTGGGCACCCTCGCCGAAGCGGGAGCTGTCCAGATTCATGGTCTCGTCCCGGCCCGTGAAGGGGCGGTTGCTGGCCAGGGAAGTCCATGTGGCGCCCCCGTCCGAACTGATCTCCACATCGCAGGAGACTCGGGAAGGGTCTCCCTGGGCCAGCCGCCACTTGAGGATTCGTACGCCCGCCCAGCGCTCGGAGCCCTGCGGCTCGACCCAGTGCACCACCAAGGGACCGGGCATGGCGGCGAAGCCTACCTGGAGGCTTTGAATCCGCAGAGGGGTCGGTGGATCCGGTTCGAGTCGCAGTCCGACCTGGAGGAAGCGGTCTGGAGGGGAGTGGACGCGTGCTCCCGTGGATCTGCCCAGGGCCTCGGACCAGGGGCTCCAGTGCTCGTCGGGAACGCCGGTCGGGCCGCTGCGGGTGCGAAGAGCCGCCGGAGTCCTGGCCGCCGGGACTCCCAACCAGCGGATCTGTCCCCACCGGGAAGGGCGTCCGGCGTCCAGGACGGGGCTGAGATACTCGCTTCGCCCCAGGCCTCGGCCCAGGCGCAGGATCTCCACGGGGAAGCTCCGGGCAGCCAGGACTCCCTGCTTCTCGGGCAGCAGGGCCAGGATCGGGCGCTTCGACGAGGCCGGCACCCGCAGAATCTCGCCGGAAGCCGGGACGCGGGCAATCGAACCGTCGGTCTGTCCAGCCCAGACTCCACCCTCACCGTCTCCCGTCAGGCACAGCGTCGGTCCTGGGCCCGGCTCGAATCGTTGGACCGTTCCCGTCTCCAAGGGCACCCGGTACAGCGACTTCTCGGTGGCGACCCAGGCGTGGGGGCCTGAGAGCGCCACCGCCTCGAGGTCCGGAGAGGGACTGTGGAAGAGGGTCTCCACCTCCCCGGAGGTCGGGTCCAGACGCAGCAGCCGGCCGGCCTGGCTGGTGGCGACCAGAAGCCGGCCGTCGCCGAGCAGGGCCAGACCCCGGACATGCTGGGCTGCGCCCTTCCACAAGGTCCGCATCCGCCCCGAGGCCTCCACCAGGTGGACGGACCCGGGCAGGCCCACGGCGGCATAGACGCCGCCCCCGGGGGCGGGCGTCAGGGCCCACACGTAGGCTCCGGGAAGGCGGACCCGCAAGGTCGGTCGGCCCTCCAGATCCCAACGGACCAGACCCCCCTCCGGAGCGGTCCCGCCCCAGATCCCCCCTCCCGAGCGGACCAGGCTCAAGACCGCCGCACTGCCGGTGTGGCCAAAGACGGTCGCGTTCCGTCCGGGGAGCAGGCGCAGGACCTGTCCGTTGCCGGCCAGTCCGGCCAGCAGGGCCTCCCCGGGTCCGACTGCCAGACTCAGGACCAGCTCATCACTGGATTTCCAGAGGGATTCCAGCGGAGGTCCGGCCGTCAGCGCACCTGTGGCATCCAGGGCGGCGCCCAGGAATTCGCCTCCCGGTGAGCTTCCCTTCAGGGTCCAGCAGTGGCCCGCGGTCGGGAGGTCTGCCACCGAGGAGACCGGCTCAGAGGCCTGAGGTTGGGTCACGACGGGGGCTTCAATCGGTTTGAGCTCCACTTCCAGGACCGCCTTCCCCCGCAGCGCCCAGGGGGTGGACAGACCGCTGCGCAGGACTTCGGAGGTTGAAGTCAGATGGCTCTGGTTGGACGACCCCAGGGCCTGACGCCACGAAGCTGGAAGGAGAGGCAGGCTCTGGGAGCCCATCCTCAGCCCCTGG
>Ga0334898_1003225_pt1 | contig 13523 bp, 10 predicted proteins | sample GraSluR3_MG_10_FD_207228 | JGI IMG/M metagenome (GOLD analysis project Ga0334898, IMG submission 207228) | Sludge microbial communities from methane-producing bioreactor in Wageningen University, Netherlands - Granular Sludge_3_08-R3 | ecosystem: Engineered > Bioreactor > Anaerobic >... | reverse complement strand
GGACTTTAACTAAATGGTATGACTATAAGATTGGTGCTCTGGAAAAGGATGCAGGAGTTTCTCCCGGATATGTTTCTCGCCTGTCCAAAGAAGATTCTTTATCCTCCATGCCATTAATTGACTTGCTCGTCGAGACTTCAACAAAGTTCAAAGTATCTATTGATTCATTAATCTATTCGGATTTTACCAAGTTCGCTAATGAAGATAAGAAGAGACTGTATTTATTTAGTGAAACACTATTGTATTTAACCGATACTAGCCAACTTCTATGGAAGAGGAATGATCAAAATCTGGTCTCGGAAGATGAGGTCGTTGGCAGCTACGTTGTTCAGTATAACAACGAAATTTCCTTCTATATTTTTGAATTGGAGTCAGTTAATGAGGAATGTCCTGGTTATTCATTATGGGTGGAAAACAGAGAGAAGAAAACAAATGTTGCTATAGTCAATTCTCCCGGTCCTGCGCTCTATGAAATCCTTTCCAGACTATATGAATCCGCCGGAGCAAGTGCAGATACAGTCTTTATTGATGAATCCGCAGACAGTGCAATCAGGTGTTTTATGGCTGAAAATGGAAATGTGTTTAAGAATTCATCCGAGCTTAAAAAGTACAAGCCTTTATTTGATAGATTGAACGGTAGAAAAGAAGAAGAGATAACATTAACTTTCTTTGACATTGAGCAGTGCTTAGGATTTTCTCTTCCTGCAAGTGCTTATAAATACGCATCATTTTGGGCAAACAACACCAATGGACAACATCAGCATTGTAAATCTTGGCTGGATGCTGGGTACAAGACAATTGATGTTCCGAAAAGTATTATTAATCAATACATTACATTCGAGAGAATTAAGGAGCCGAATCATGAGAATTAAGAAAGCGGTTACAGTCATTGTTGTTCTCTTGGTGGCGAATTTTGTGTTTGCTCAGGAATATTCAACCTATGCAGCCTCGTCAAATATCAATTCACAGGGATATAGAAAGACGGACACTGTTTGGATCTTGAGTAATGCAAATAATTTTCTATGGAATAGGATTGTTGAAGAATCCGTGAAGAACGAATTTGAGAAACGGAATATCAACGTATTTTTAACCACAGATCAATTCGATCTGGTTGATGCTGCAGAAAATGAGTATGAGGCTTTTTATGATGCCGTTTTACTATCACAAGCAACATTTATTCTAGAAATCGGTATAGAAGATTTCAACACATTTGAATATGGTGGAGGAATTGCTAAGTTCGATGCTATTGGGAATTTGGTGCGACTTGATGCCGACATAACCGCATTGAAGATTGGACTCTCCACAGAGGCTGATAAGAATGACATGTTGTCGTTCAATGCCACTCGTAAACCAAGTATAGAAAGTATGGCAAAGGCACTTGTAGACGAATATATACGTTATGCCAGATAACTAAAAAACGACATCACAGATATAAAATTCCTAAACGATTGGAGGTAATTAAATGATTACTGTGGATACCTATGTCAATGAACGTGAATGTGAATTTAAAAGTGAGAAGTATATTGTCCGAGACAATGGCGCTGTGATGCGTCTTCCAAAGAAAAACTATCGAAAAAGGAGGTTAGACAATAAGTGGACATTTGGTGTTGAAGATAAAACGACTGGTTATCTCAAATTTAGCAGCATCCCAATTCATAGAATTATTGCTACTGCTTTTCTTGGAAGTCCCAAAAATAGTAATTACGTTGTGGATCACCTCAACACAAATCGGCAAGATAATACTCCGGGAAATCTGCGATGGGTTACGAGATTTGAGAATGTCTTTTTAAACCCTATAACTTGTAGAAATCTGGAGATGCTAACAGGACTTACCATTGACGAGATAATTCAAAATCCCAAAATTCTGGAAAATTATAAAGCGCCGCAAAATATTGCTTGGATGAGAAAGGTGAGCTCTGAGGAAAGCCGGAACTGCTATCAGAATCTTATGAATTGGGCTTTGAGTTCAAAGATTGAGTCCACAAAAAAACGAGGTACAATTGGAGAATGGATTTATCAAACAAGGTATCTTCCTCCTGAAGAAGATACCTTGGAACATGTAAAGGCGGATAAAGTTTATCCATGCTGCCCTTCAGACAACGAAGAGCGATCCCTGGAAAACTATCAAAGAAAACTCCAGCCAGGGACTATCTTTCTAGAAACATCAATCACAAAGTATGTTGTTGTTGAATCTACCATTTTCAATGGAAAACTTATTGTAAGATCAAGAGATGTGAATGAGCAGGCTCTCAAACCGTGGTTTGTATCCTGTGTGACTTTGGAAAATGGAAGATTTCAACATGAGCTGGCTAAATCTTGCTTTGAAGAAGAAGGGTCAAGAGAGTTCTTTGACATCATGCAGGATAAACCCTGGGAGTCTAATCACTCCCTTGACTATGGGTGCTGAGTCAGATGAACACACAGTCTTAACAGTAAAAACTATGGTATTTCGATGAAAGATTAGGTTGTTTTCTTTGCCCTGCTTGTGATATTAAAACTCATTCATAATAAATACTACAATAGCGCAACCAGTCCTCTATAAAACACTAAACGGCATATTTCATTACATTGAATAAAGATATTTAGACTATAATTCATCAATGACAACTTGCCCATGATACAAGATTACCCTATGCAAGTGTTTGTTTTGTAAACACTTATTTTTCTGGAATTTTACCAGTTTTTCATCATTTTTTGATATTTTAGACTACTCAATTTCGTCAATTTTTACCAAAGATACGCACACTCGTATTTTCAACAATACCGTTGATTAATATGCCATTTAGTTTTGGAGTTCAGGGGGTTTCTTCGTCCTATTCACAGCCTTCTTGGAGCTGTAGTGAGTACTCTTTCGGACCTTGTTCCCATGCTCATCGACCTCGATGTTGGAGCGTTTTGCCTTCAGTTTCTGCACACGCTTGAAACGGCGCTCATGGATGATTGGGAGGTGATGGTTGCGTGATCGGTGGACCTCGAACGGGTCGCGAACCGTTCTCTTGGTTGAAGGAAAATCTGCGGACTCTGTTTCTCCATAGACGGAGGTACCGGTATACTTCTCATTGGTGAGGATGTTCTCGATCGTCTTCACCGCCCATTTCTTCTTACCGGTTGGTGAGGGAACCTTCAAGGATTCCAGTTCCTTCTTGATCCTCACGATACTCCAGCCTTGCTCGTACCAGTCAAAGATCTTCAGGACTATTCTGGCTTCAGCAATGTTGAGGATGAGTCCTTCCTCCTCATTTCGATCATACCCATAACACCTTCTTGAGAATGCAGGGCTATCAGGATCCATGGTGCTTCTTCTCAGGCCCCAATTGATATTCTCGCTCTTGTTCTCACTCTCCGCCTGGGCTATGCCCGCATGGAGTGTGAGCAGCAACTCCCCTGCCTGGCTGAGGAGGTGGATATTCTCGTTGTAGAAAAAGACATCCACCTTCAGTTCCTTGAGGCGCCTGAGCGTCACCAGAAAATCCACGCAGTTGCGTCCGAAGCGGCTGATGGACTTGGTGTAGATCATATCAATCTTCCCCGCCTCACAGTCGGCCAGCAGGCTCTGGAAGCCAGGACGCGTGCTGATGGTCCTACCAGACTTGATATCGATATAGGTACCGACATATTCCCAAGCGGGATTATCCAGGATGTCCTCCTTCTCGAAGTCCATCTGGGCTGAAAGACTATGAAGCTGTCGCTCCTTCTGCGTGCTAACACGACAGTACAAGGCAACCCGGAGACGCTTGAAATGCCGCCTGGCTGGTATGACATGACATGACATGACATGTATAGTAGTACCTAGTAATAGTCGTTGGCACTAGCAACTGTTTCAAGTCTTCTCGAAATCATCATATCGCAGCTAGTAACAGTGCATTATAACTTCACTACTTTACATGGACAAACAAAACTGTGTTCGGTGGCACTTCCTTACGTATATATTGAGGTATACATACGTAGAAAAATTTTCAGATCAATTCTTCTCGGACATAGTTGATATCATTCTCGATCGCGTATAAAATGCCTGCAAGGATGAAAAATGAAGTATATTTCAGCAAAAGAAGCGGCAGATATGTGGGGCTTAACAAAAAGACGAGTTTTGTCACTTTGCAAAGAAGGAAGAGTTCCCGGTGCAGAACTAATTGGCTCTTCCTGGGTAATTCCATCAATATCCAAAAAGCCTATTGATGGTCGATCTTTGCGATTTTCTCAAACGCTCGCTTCTGGTAAAGATATTCAGCCCCTATCATCATCAGTAAAAGCAGCAGGGCATACGCCACAATATAAGATGCACAAGTATTTTGCTAGACGGCCATACAATGTATTCAGGCATATAATCGAGCACTATACAAAGAAAGGTGATATCATTTTAGATCCTTTTTGCGGTGGTGGCGTAACAGTTTTTGAATCAGCGGTACTTGGTCGAATACCTATAGGAGTTGATTTGAATCCTCTAGCAACTTTTATTTCCCGTATGCAAATGTTTACCGGGGAAACAAGCGAATTGCATGACTATATTCGAAGATTTCTTCTGGCAGAAGAAAAAAGATATTCAGACTGGTACAAAGTGGTGTTCGAAGATGATGAAGGCACTGCACTCTGGGTAGAATGGGTGTATAACGTCGAATGCCCAGTGTGCGGCTCAACCATCAGTCTCTCAGAAAACAACAAGATATCAAATGGTGTTTATCGATGCCCTACCAATCATTGCATCTGTAATAAAGATGGCATAAAACGTATCTCGTGTAATACAATTGATAGTATACCTATTCGGGCAAAATATGTTTCTTCAAAAACAAATGATGTAGTTGTGAGAAACATACAGTTTTCAAATATGCCAATTTTTCAAAACAACAATTTTGATAGTATATTGAAGAATCTAGAGTTTATACCTAACTTTGATATTCCTAAAGACTGGGATAGACAATATGAGGACAAACTATATGAAAAAGGGATCATTACATACAGTGACTTTTTTACTCAAAGAAATTATGTTCTCAACTGCCTTGTCTTTAATGACATAATGAAATTGAAAGGTAAAACAGGTTCTACATTAAATGAATATCTCTATTTTCTTTTTAGTTCTTCTCTTAGATACACTAACAAAATGGCTCGTGTAACCGAAAACTGGGAAGGTGGTAAGCCAACAGCCATGGATAAACATGCATTTTGGCTGCCAAATCAATATGTGGAAACAAACATTCTCGATGTGTTAAAACAACGTTCAAAATCAATCCTCAAAGGATGTTCTTACTCGGCTGAGAATCTCTCGAATATTCCAATCGAAGTCGAGAGCTTCGATGACATAAAACTACATAACAGCTACATGGTATTGAATAGAAGTTCTACCTCACTTCCTATCCCAGACAAATCAATTGATGTCATCATTACTGATCCACCATATGGAAGCAATGTCCAATATGCTGAACTGTCAATAATTTGGAATGCCTGGTTTGCATTATATAAAAATCTAGATAACTATATTTTTAATGACGAAGAGGCAGTCGTAAATAGACGTGTCAAAGGTTCAAAGGCAAAAACTGAAGATGACTATGAGAGGTTCCTTTATGAAGTGTTCCGAGAAGGGGCACGAGTTCTTAAAGATAACGGCTATCTAGTATTCACCTTTAACAATAAGAATATCAAAGTTTGGATTGCCATGTTGAAAGCCGTTGCTCGTGCTGGGTTTTATCTTCCTGAAAATGGTATTCTGTTCCAAGATTATATTGATTCTTACAAGAATACATCGCACCTTAGATTCTCAGGAAACATTCATGGTGACTTTATCTATTCGTTTAGAAAGGGAAGCCCCAACATACCTTATGATTATTCAAATGGGTTTGTATCTATTATTGATCAGACGATGAAAGACTCAATAAGCAAGCTCTTCAAAAACAAGAAGTCATATTCTACCCCTATGCTTTATCAGAAAATGTTAGGCAATATGACAAGCAGTCTTATGCAGTATATTAGTCAGTGCATCAGAACCAATCAAATCATGGAGGATATCTCATCAATCTCTCCTGACTATTTAGAAGAAACCTTAAAGAAATCACTTAAATGTGATAACGGAACATGGGAGCTAAAGAAATAATTGGATAATTTTTTTAAGAAAAACAAAATATATAACAACTCTGAACTACAAGACTTTCTTATTTCTTTAGAATCAAGATACAAAATTGAATTAGCTCGAGATAAGTATCACAACCTTGTCAATTTTTCCACAAATAAAATAGTCCCTTTTCATAAATGGTTCATTTACAGAGAAGGGTTTTCATGTGAACTAATAACTGAACTAATTAAGATGTCAGGGGCCGGTAAAGAGGAATTCATCATCGATCCATTTTGTGGATCCGGAACAACGAATATAGTTGCCTCATTAAATGGATATAATAACATAGGATTGGATGTTAACCCAATGTCAGCTTATATAACTGATGTTAAGATAGATCATTACTCGGTGGAAGACATCAACAAAACAAGAGAAGTATTGGCAACTCTTGAAGCGTATCCCGTACAAGAAATCACAACTTCTCTTGATGATATCAAACGCTATTTTAGTACTAAAAATTTTAAAGAACTGATTGTAATAAGAGAATTTATCAATAGCCAATCAAATCAGAAGGTTCGAAAACTACTCAAAGCCGCATTCATTTCTATTATCATTGATTGTTCAGATAGAAAAAGGGATGGAAACGGATTAAAAAAACGCGAATCCAAAGTTAATAGCGTTTATACCTTGTATAAAAACCAAGTAATTCTAATGCTTCAGGATGTTCAAGAAAATACAATTAATAAATCTATTCAAACAAAAGGGATATATGATAGCGCTTACAACATGAATACTGTATTCAAAAGAAATTACAGCGATGCAAGTGTTGGAGCAATTATTTTTTCACCTCCGTATGCAAATTCTTTTGATTATTTTGAATCATACAAATTAGAACTTGTACTTGGAGGTTTCGTGGGTAGCATCAAAGATTTGGGTCTCTTAAGGGAAAAAGCTGTAAGATCATTTATAGGTGTACGTAAACAAAGAACATGTGAGAAATATATTGATCTCATCGCAGAAGAAATTGAAAATGCAATTCCTGCAAAGGAAAAAGAAACTGGAAGGATTGACACCCGATCAAGAAAAGTTCCCAATATGATACGTGGATACTTTGAAGATATGAATGAAGTTCTTCGTCAATGTTCTTTGTGTTTAAAGAAAGGGAAAAAAACCTATATTGTCGTTGATCAATCTTCATATCTTGGGAAAGTGATCCCAACAGATTTGCTCCTTTCTTATCTTGCAGAACAAAACAATTTCAGTGTAGAAAAAATCATCGAATGCAGAAGTGCGAGAACATCAACTCAGCAATTAAAAAAATATCCTTACCTAAAACAAGGTCTTCGAGAAAGTATTATAGAGTTAAAAAAGTTATGACCCCCAAGTCATAACTCTATATCAGGCAGCGTGGGGATAGACATCATTTGGGATAGTATCATTCCCGCATCCCCACTATATCTAATATCCTTTATACTGAGTATAGTTTCTTTGCAAAGAATCCATTGGGCATGTCTCAATTTCCTGTGATTTTTGGAGCTCTTCTGTGATTAGTTTCTTGCCATTTGGCAAAAGATGAATTTCATTCTTTGGAGAATCTTTATCAAAAATTTTATTCCAAGATAATAGATGCCCTCTAATATAATTAAACTGATTATAAACTGTTGTTCTAGATGTCCAAATATCCTCAAATGAAAGAGTTGTGTTATATTTGGAGTTCATTGCTTCTAGGACAACGCGTTTATTCGTTTCATTCAAGATTTCAATATTAGGGAATGTTTCTCTTAAGTAGTTAACGACTGCAATAGCTTCCTTTTCGCCTCTTCCTCCAAAATGCTTTCCAATGTATAGAGAATATGCAAATTCAAACCGTGTAATATACCCTAATTCCCCCAACACTCTGAATGCCATTCTGTACGGAAATTTCGGGATTCTGGTAACAGAATCACGCTCGTTATATTTAAGCATCTGCTCTTTAAATATTGATTTATATTGATCTTCGTACTCAAAGAGCGCTTTTCCAATATCGGTCACGTAGAACTTGTTATCTATCTCTTCAATTGCACCGATCTTCACACAATGAGAAACAGAATTATGATCTACTGCAAGAGTTTCCCTTGGCAACCCAAGCTCGAAGGATTCATATTTCTTTAATGAAGGCAGTACAAGATTGTGATAATAGGCATCTATTGTATAATCACCTACCGTTCTAAATGTTCTTGTTACACCAGATTTTCGGGCGCCCTTAGTAAAAATAAATTCCTTAGATATATTACTTGGATCTTTATTAACCTCAGCAATTCGCAAATTAAGGCCATCAAAAAAATCTTTCATATCCAAATCTTCAGATATTTCGATAATAATTGGAGGCTCATCACTACTGCCTGTTATAGGTGCTTTCCCCCTTGCAACCTTTAGGTTTAGTTTATCAATGTAGTCTGCTAATATCCTATCCTGATCCCTAAGGGCCTGTATTACAGAATGTAGTGTGCTATATTCTTTAGGATCAACATCTTCGAACTTTGATACTTCATTAGAAATGATGATAGGAATTATTATATAAGAAATCTTATTTGGGTTTTTTGGATCCTTTCTGAGAGAACGACCCACAGCCTGGATTATATCAATAATTGAGTTTTTAGGATCTGCAAAATAAACCGCATCAATTATTGGCACATCAACACCTTCAGTTAAACATCGAGCATTTGATATTACACCATAAGGAGTTTCTATAAATTCATCAAATATTTTTTTCCGTTTTCCAGCGTTCATAGTGCCATTTATGTGACCTTGATAGACATCTGTAACTACTATATCTTCCGCAATATCAGCAACTACTGAGGCAACTGGGACTCCATACGAGGGAGTAATAAACTGATTGGCACTTTCTATGTCGCGATGATACGAGATCACTTTACTAATCCCAATCTCACTCATGTTTTTTGCCAAGATAACCTGCTTAAAAAGTGTATAGGCATCAACATTCACATCACCTAGATTTACAATCTGGTTTTCTTGAATAATTTTTGCAAGAGCGCTTTCTTTCATTTCACAAACAACAATTCTGTAATCGCTGATTATTCCTTTGTCTATGGCTGCTCTAAAAGGAAGTGAAGTAAATGTTGTACCATACTGTTCTTCATTATCCATCGAGAAAACTTCATACTCAAGTGCTTTTGCCTTTCCTACTATACGAGGATTTACGAAACGTTCTGTTGCTGTCATATACAAACGTTTCTTGCAAGGAATGAAAGCATCATTCATACCAAGAGTAAACATTTTAGAATCTTTGTTCCCCGCAGTTCTATGAGCTTCATCAAAAAAAGCAATGTCAAAAGAGAATTCAGGTATTTCGGCCATTGCCGCCATTATTACATCCAATGATTGATAAGTAGAAAAAATGATCTTGTCCTTTTCTAAGTTGCTCCCAATAAAGTTTGATACATCAGAAGCTTCGGTTGTAACCGGAACGTCAATATACGAGAAATCTGATTCAAACTCATCAACAATACGTCCCTCTGCAACCGTATTATCACTACAAACACATAAGTAATTAAAAGGCAGGGAAGCGTTGGGCATCCACGCTTCAAGTGTTTGTTTTATTAGTGCAAGATTTGGGGCAACAAAGAGTGTAAATTTTGAGTTCATCCTCTCTTTAATCCAAAGAGAAACTAGCGTTTTCCCAGTTCCACAAGCAGCGAGCATCTTACCTCTGTCAGATATTGCGAAGCCATCCATTACTTCATTTATCATTTTCTCTTGATATTCTCGAGGCTCCTTCTTCTTTTTTTCTATATCATCTCCACTTGTTGCAAACTCCTTAAGCCAAACAAAAAATTCATCATCAAGCTGTGTTAAACTATCACGTAAAATGGTGAATTGGTCCTTCTTTTTTTCAGATTGCTTTGGCAGAGCATAACAATTAGCAAAAATACATCGTCTTGAGGCATGTTCTGACTCAGCCCAGAATGACGTAAGGTCTTCATATGATGGCGATCCTTGATGGGATCTAAATTTTACTTGACAGGCAACAGATGAACCGTCTTCACAAATAAACAACCCATCAACACCACTATCACGTTTCTCTAGTTTGTATTTTGCTCTATACACATCAGGGATTTCCATTCCCATAAATAGTTTTTCAATTTGATATAAGTTTTTAAAGTGCGTGAAGTATGCATATGCTAGTTGCTCAAAAGCATCACCTTTTTCTTTTGCTGTAGGAAGATCCTCGATGGCTCGTTCAAGTTCATTCCAAGATGAAAAGAGAGTATTGTATAAACTGTTAAACACAATCATAATTTACTCCTGAAAAATTGTGATTGAAATAATATCTATTCCAAGGTATTGCAAAAACAAAGATTGGATTTTTTCTCGTGAAAAATCTTCACACTTACAATATACAAACAGATCATCACCTTCTAGAACTGCTTTTGATGTTCTTAGTTGAGTATATAAGTAAATATCATGTTTTGGAAGAACTTCGTTAACAAGAAAGTGCCACTCTGAGGAAAGTTTTAAGGCCCCAGTTTTACATTCATAATAAAAACCTAAATCGTTTTGATAACTTTTCAGTGTCCCTGACTTGAAAAATGTCGATTTCTGCCCACATATAGGACAATATCGGGCATCAGGTGGTAATTTGTAAATTTTTGAATGGGCATTACATACATTAAAAATGGGCTGCCCACATTGACACTGTAATTGACCGCCCGAAAAAGATATATTGTCACACTTAGGGCAAAAAAGCAGCTTCCCAAGCTCAGATATCTTGGCTTCTGAATACTTCTTTGGAGTCCCATATTGAGGTTGAGTATTCTGCGTGCCACAGATGTGGCAAAAATTATTCTTTTCATCGACTATAGAATGGCAAACAGGACATATTCTTTTGCAAAGATTTTGATAGTAGGCACCCGTAGCGACAAATTTATCAAAACGACATAGGACTTTATACTTATCTGCCTCCCTAACATCAAAATCCCGGTAGACATCATCAACTGCGATGTCTGCTGCCGCTCCCGAAATATTACAGATTCGATGTATATCCTCTGTATTAACGCAATTAATAGCCCTTAAAACTGGAGTAGGCGCCAAAAGCTCTGCTGCAAACATATCTGCTTCTCGTTCCAAAACAGCATATCCTCTGTCTCGCTGAATACAAAATGAATCTGGTTTTTTATACCGAGATAAATGATTTAGAATTATATGTCCAAGCTCGTGAGCTTTTGAAAACCTTACTCTTCCTGGAGTGATTCCTTTTGTCTTATAAAATGTAAAATATCGTCCTTTATAATAAAGAGTCATAGCCTCCGCTTCTTCATTGCACAAAAACTCATCCGGTAGGCTATGGACAACCCCTGCCAGAAGGACTACAGCTTTTTCTACTGGCATTAATGTATATTCATTCTCTTTAAAGATAAGATCAATATTTATAGGAAGTTCTGTCTGTGATGTTTTTAATAAAGCATCTCGAGAAAGTCTTTTTGCTTTTGTCCTATTAGGACTTAGAGGAATATCTAATAATTCAGTCACTGTTTACTGTTTATTGAACTAATAAGAGCTTCTAGAAAGGAAGCCATTTGATCCATATTATCCTTAGACATATCTTTTGCTCGATACAATACACCCATTAAGTTTTCAGATTTTGCGAGTCCATTTAATAGTGGAGAAGTACTGTCCTTAGCAGATGTAACTATAGTCTCGATTGCACAATCTTCATTTAACAAATCTGACAAGGAGATATCGAATGCTGTAGCGATTTTTTGAACCGTTTCGAGAGAAGGATTTTTTGCATTATTCTCAAGATCTCCAAGGGTTGTTTTTGATAGACCCGTCTTCTCTGCAAGTGTTCTCAAAGACATATTATTCTCTCGCCTTAAAGATTTTATCCGTTCTCCTAATCGCATATTTTCCTCCATGTCGAACTTACTATAACATTTTTGTCCGCAAAAGTAAACTAATTTTCAATGAATCACACTTTTGCGGACATTTTGTACCAGTTCTGTTGACCGATGTCCGCTTTTCTGTTACTTTTAGTTGAAAATACAAAAGGAGGAAAACCTCATGAATGATTGCTATAAATCTGTTCCTTGTAGAAATCCAAGAGTTGAAACCAAATGGAAAGCTTTGAGATGTCCGATATGCAAGAGTCGCATCATCGATTCAAATAGCGATATTAAGTCTGAGCTCAAACAAGATGCTCCCGATAATGATTGGGAACCAGACTATATCCAAAAATGTTGGAAATGTGGCAATAAGATAGGAATAAAAAAAATAGGATAAAACCAACTTTGCACTGAGCACGATGTGAATCGACATACGAGCCGGGCGAGTAACAAGAAATGTTACTCGCTCTTTTTTTCTTTGCTTGGAAGATCTTTGCGTTTTTGTACCAACGAAGCTTCAGATACTTGCATGACGTGTGAAGGCAGAGAACTTGAACAAAATATAATAGGGGGCATACAGCAAAAATAACCATTAAGTATTACTCACAAAGGAAATTCAGAAGGCCACGCACATAGTGGTTAAATAAAACTCGAAAACAGGCAGCGCACCTGTAGCCGAGGACATGATTGATGGATTGCTTTTTCGTTAAGAAAAGCATGAATCGACAGTCCTTTGAGCATCGGTGCGTTTTTCTACAAACGCGAAAGGCCTGTCTTTCCATCAATTCATTGTCCTCGGCTTGGCGCAAGCCTCCAAGGACAAAAAATGACAAGGAAAGACAACCCAGAATTCTTCTACTACATCGACGGAAAACCGTACCGACTTACCCCAGGTAAGGACGGAATCACCCAGGAGATCATCACCGTTCTCCGTGACTCATACCATGCCGAGACACTAAACGATCGGTATGAGGATGAACTGCAGGATGCGAAGTTCAAATTCTCCAAGACACTCCACGATACCAATCCGGTAGCTCATCCTACCGATCCCATCGAGCATCTTATGGATAATTCCCAAGCCCCAGAGGAGGTTCTCTTCCAGGAGGAGTTATCTCCCTCGCTCAGGGATCAGGTACACACGATCATCCCACAGCTGATCCCCGCCCAACAGGAGCTTTTTTGGAAGCTCTGCGAAGGCCGACAACTCGTCGATATCGCCCGAGAAGAAGGGACCACGGACAATGCGATCCGTAGCCGCCGCAGAAAGATGTTCGATCGCATCAGGGCTCTCTATGCCGAGGAGTTCGGGGATGCATAGTCCCCGAGTTCTCCTTGGGGTACGGATTTCAGGTATTAGGCAGAGGATGTACACACGAGGTGATGCCACACCGAAACAGCCTCCGGGGAAACACCCCGTACAGCGATGGAGAAACACAATGAAACTTCAACACAGGGTCCAAATCAATGTGGCCCAAGGCAGGGAAGGAACCCAGGGTGTACTAGGTAGCCGTGGACGAAAGCTACCCGCAAGGTTGCTGCGATTCCTGTTCGGCCAGTACAGCGAAGTGCTTGTACTTACACCGGGCAAGACGGTCAGGAGC
>Ga0334898_1003223_pt1 | contig 13532 bp, 14 predicted proteins | sample GraSluR3_MG_10_FD_207228 | JGI IMG/M metagenome (GOLD analysis project Ga0334898, IMG submission 207228) | Sludge microbial communities from methane-producing bioreactor in Wageningen University, Netherlands - Granular Sludge_3_08-R3 | ecosystem: Engineered > Bioreactor > Anaerobic >... | reverse complement strand
CTCCTTCAATTTGCAGGTGGGTGTCGCGCCAGGGGCCGATATCCTGTACTCCTTTCAGGTATCGATCGGCAAAGTTGATTCCTCCGGTGAACCCGATTTTCCCGTCGATTACCACAATTTTCCGGTGATTCCGGTAGTTTACCCGCGAGGTAAGTCGCGGAAACCTGACTTCCATAAACGAATAGATTTCTATGCCGTTTTTTTGCAGTTCACCAATATATTTTTTCCCCAGGCTCCAGCTCCCCACATCGTCCACAATAATTCTTATTTCCACTCCTTCTTTACTTTTTTCAATCAGCAGCACTTTTAGCCGGTTGCCAATTTTGTCGTTTTCCAGAATGTAATATTCGAGGTGAATATGGTGCGTGGCCGTTTTAATGGCTTCAAAAATCGCTTCAAAAGTCTCGTCGGCATTGTTCAGTAATTTCAGGCGGTTGCCGGTGGTTAACAAGGCGTTGGAATTTTTCAGCAGCAATCGGATAATGTTTTCTTTCATGCGAACCTGGCGCGGGAGTTTTTTCAGCGACTGTTCAAACTGCCGTAACTGTCTGAAAGAAAGTTGCCGGTAGCGGTTCAGACTTTTTAGCCCTTTGCGCGAAAACAGCTTTTTTTTCCGGTACTCCTGACCAAAAAAGAGGTAAAACACTACCCCGAAAACAGGTAAAAGAATTAAAGCCAGTACCCAGGCTGCCGTTTTAAATGGTGAACGTTTTTCCAGAATAATCATAATAGCAACCGGAATGGCAGTTACAAGAAAAATGAGGGAAAAAAGAGTCCAGAAATCAAGTCCCAAAGGCATAATTAAATTTACAATTTAATATTTTCGTGCTAAAATTCATAAAAAAACATTGTATAAACAATTTTGGAATAAAATTCGTATTAAAATGTGTTCGGATACAAAAAAAATAAACATGAAACGATTAATAATTGTTGTTGGTGCTTTGCTTTTTGTTTGGGCCTGCTCTACCAAAAAAGGGGTTGTTAAAATTGAAGAAAATAAGGATGAGTTGGCTGCGGTTGAAGATTCAATCGAGTACCAGTTGGAAACCTTCGATGCAAGGTTTGAAACCTGGTATGCATTGCATAATAAACCTTCGCAATACCGTGCACAGGAATATTACGAAAACTGGAACCGGCAATATGTTAATGCCTGGAATTATAACTCCACGCAGCCTGGCAAAAGTTCGTTTTTTGAGCCCATTGTGGGTTACGAACCGCAAGTGGATTACGGATTTGAGTTGAACCACAAACTGTTTTATTATTTTCAGTACGTTGAGCGGGTACTCAAAATTGAGATTATGCCTGGAGGACCTCAAAGTATTGTACTCTGACGCCGATTGATAAAAACTGTAAGCCGATCATTGTCAAGTAATTCGCCGCAATGATTTACATGGGCGGGAATTTTGGGTGCAGAAATTCCGCTGTAAAAAAATTTATTGCCGGTAAAAACATGGGCTTCGTCCCAAAGGTTTTGCCGGATAAAACCCTCAAGCAACTGTTTCCCGCCTTCAACAATAAGCGAAAGAATTTTCCGGTGGTATAAATTTGTAAGAATTTGCGGGGTTATTTCCTGTTCAAAATCGATTTTTATCCATTCCGTATTGTTTGTTAAATCGTTTTTTTTTGCATTGAAAACCAGTGTTTTTGAAAATCCGTCAAACAAATTCAGGGCAGAAGAGAGCCGCAGGTTTCTGTCAATTAGCGCACGCACCGGATTTTCGCCGGCCCAGTGGCGCAAGGTGAGCGAAGGATTGTCTTTTTCTGCTGTGTTTGTTCCCACCAGAATTGCACCTTCTTCCGAGCGGATTTGATGCACCAACCGAAGTGCCAGATCGCCGGTAATCCAGGTGGGTTCGCCAAAATTTTCCCGATTCCGGTCAATATCGATAAATCCGTCGAGGGTTTGCGCCCATTTTAAAACAACGTACGGACGCTTTTTTTCGTGAAAGGTGAAAAAGCGCTTGTTCAGTTCCCTGCATTCATTTTCCAAAAATCCAACTTCTACGTCAATCCCGGCTTTACGGAGTTTTTCGATTCCTTTTCCGGCCACTTCCGAAAACGGGTCTGTAGTGCCAATAACCACTCGCGGAATCTGTTTTTCCACAATCAAATCGGAGCACGGCGGAGTTAAACCATGGTGCGCGCACGGTTCAAGCGAAACATACAAGGTGCTTTCTTTTAAAAGTCCCGACCGGGTTACAGCGTCGATGGCATTCACCTCGGCATGTGCTTCGCCGTATTTTTGGTGAAACCCTTCGCCGATAATTTTCCCCTGGTAAACAATCACACAGCCCACCATCGGATTGGGGGCCACGCTGCCTGCACCCAGCCTGGCCAGCTCAATGCAGCGTTTCATGTATTTTTTTTTCATTTCCATTTACAGGGAAAAAAGTATCTTTACCCTGCCAAAAGTAACACAATGAAGGCGACTATTCAATACATTCATAAAGAATTAAACGGGATTTACCCCGAATCGGAAATTAAAGCGTTTACCCGGTTGATTCTGGAACAGGTTTGCGGACTGGATTACACGGCGCAGGTGTTGATGCGGGAAAGCGAACCGGATGCACGATGCAAAAAATTTATTACGGAAATTGCGGGCAGATTAAAACAATTTGAACCCATACAATACATATTTGGAGAAACCGAATTTTTTGAACTTAAACTGAAAGTAAACCCGGCAGTACTAATCCCACGTCCCGAAACGGAAGAGTTGTTGCACTGGATTTCGGAAACAACGGTGCAACCCGGTTCTTCTGTGATTGATTTGGGAACCGGTAGCGGATGTATTGCGCTGGGGTTAAAAAAACTGTTTCCCGGATCGCGGGTTGCGGCGGTCGATTATTCATCGAAAACCCTTGAAACAGCCGGGGAAAATGCAACATTAAACAATCTGGATGTAAATTTTTTTCAGGCAGATATTTTGAATTGGGAAAACTATCGGTGGGAAAATTACCGGCTGATTGTCAGCAATCCGCCTTACGTGCGCGAATCGGAAAAAGCGGCGATGTTTCCCAATGTGCTGAAGCATGAGCCGGGAAAAGCACTTTTTGTTTCCGATTCCGATCCGTTGCTTTTTTACCGCAGAATTGCCGAATTTGCCCAAAACTTTCTGGAAGAAAACGGCTGGCTGTTTTTCGAAATTAATGAGAATCTTGGAAAGGAAACACGCCTGTTGCTTGAAAGTAAAGGATTTCGCAATGTTGAAATCAAAAAAGATTTGTTTGGGAAAGAGCGAATGCTACGTTGCCGGAATTGATATTTTTATCAAAAAGTTTCAGGAATTCCCGAAAACTTTGGCATTTTTACACCACTGAAAATCGTGATTTTTAAATGCAGAAGTGAGAAAACTGGTAAAATTTATTGTTTTGAGCCTGAATCTGCTCGCAGTTCTGGCTCTTCTGACCGCTTACTTTTCAGGATATTTTTCGCCTGAAAAGTGGTGGATTCCTTCCTTTTTCGGACTTGCGTATCCTGTTATTCTGGGGCTGAACCTTTTTTTTGTGGTGTTCTGGCTCATTTTCAGTCCGCGCTATGTATTGGTTTCGCTGGTAGTCATTGTGGCAGGTTGGGGAGTATTTGGCCGGTACGTGCAATTTCAGGGGAAAACGACAGAAAAAGGAGATATTAAAATATTATCCTACAACGTTCATCATTTCAGGGGGACCGGCGAAATGTCGTCGGTTGAAACGGCAGCCGAAATCACCCGGTTTTTAAAAGAACAACGCCCCGATATTATTTGCCTGCAGGAAGCCAGGCTCAGGCAGAACACAATTTTTAACCTGGCCAAAACTGTTGAGGAACTCGATTTTATTAACCACTACCAGTTTGCGCGCAGCAGCAGTACGTTTGGTTCGGTAACATTAACCCGCTACCCCATTGTTCATATGAATGAGATTCGTTTTGAAAATTCCCGAAACGTCACCATTTATACCGATATACTGATTGGAACCGATACTGTCAGGGTTTTTAATGTGCATCTGCATTCGTACGGAATCGACCCGAAGGATTACTCGATTATCGAATCCGGCGTTTCCACAGAAGAGGACTTTAAAGAAGCCCGTAAAATGGGTTCAAAACTGAAAAGAGGATTTCAGATGCGGGCCCGCCAGGTGGAAACCATCCGGAAAATAATGGATGAAACGCCTTATCCAATAATTGTTTGCGGCGATTTGAACGAAACGCCCACCTCATTTGCCTACCAGCAGTTGCACGAAGGTTTAAAAGATGCTTTTGTGGGTTCGGGGAAAGGAATCGGCAGAACGTTTGTGAATAAACTGCCTGCTTTGCGCATCGACTATATTTTTCACAGCCCGGTTTTCGAATCGTACAACTTTAAAACGCACGAATTTCGCCATTCCGATCATCTGCCGGTTTCAACGGAGTTGGTGAAAAAATAAATTTGCTTTTTAGCCTCAAAGATTTTATTTTTAACCCGTTAAAACCAAAATAAAACCAACCTTGAATAAAAAAAACAATACCCATGAAACTCCAAATCAAACAAGCAGGAATTATTCATTACATTAATATTGAGGAAATTATATATTGCAGGGCTGAACGCGCTTATTGTACAATTTTCCTTTTGAATAATGAGAAAATAGCCTGTTCTAAACCATTGTCAGAAATAAGTAAACTGCTCAACCTGCCTTATTTTGTCCGGATTCATCATTCTTTTCTAATAAATTTGAATTTTGTAAAAAAGCAAATAAATTCTAATTGTAAACTTTGTGTGTTAATGAGTAACGGAGAAAAACTACCCGTTGCCAGGAAAAAAAAATCCAAATTTCAACAGGCAATAAATAAATTCCTTTCAAAATAAAACCGGTTATCAAACCTACTTTGCCATTGGGAAACTATACAGGGCCATTCGGAAATTTTATCTGGCCAACGGGAAACTATTTGTTATATATCAGTATTTTACGGTTGGTTTTAAAAGTTGAAAGTAATATTTTTGATATGCCAAATTAGGATAATAATGTTTCCTGACGAGTATAAATTTTTGTTGAAAAGAGAATTCCTCATATGCCCATTATAATGTAATGGCAATTTTATTTGATATGAATTTTTTATTTAAAAAACAGATTAATTATTTTTCCGAAAAGAATAGTATTTTAGTATTTTTATTCTTTATTTTTCTTTTAGCAATATGGGGATTATATTTTATTCCGATTTATAAAAGCGGATTTATTTACTGGAATGATTTGGATCTTCTTTCCAAATTTTGTGAACAAGAAGCATTTACTACAATTATCAACCAAAAAATTGAACTAATATTCTATATATTAGGCATTCTTTTTTGTAAATTCAATATAACTCAGCCCACCCTATATCATTACATAAATACAACTTTACATATAGGCTCGTCAATTTTAATCTTTTACTTTTTGCGTATATTATTCTCAACGTTCATAGATGGCAGATTGGTAAAAATAATTTCAGTAGTTTGTGCTTTAATATTTTGTTTTCATCCAATAAATGCTGATGCAATATTTTGGATTTATTCTGTTAAAGAATTGTTTTTGACCTTTTTTTGCCTGTTATCATTAGTTTGCTATCTTAACTTTTTGAAGCATCCTCATAGTAAAATTAGTTATCTGCTATCATTTTTATTCCTAATCTTTTCCTGTATCTCAAGCAGGTATTGTTATCAAATTTTTATTTTTTATTTGGGGCTTGGTATCTTTCTCCCTACAAAAAAGTCGTTTAAAACTGCCATCCTAACAATTTTGCCATTTCTACTAACCATTACATTCATATTTTATATTTACTTCATTAATGATTTTTATCAGTTTACATTCTTCAATGTAAATTCAGACAAGGGGTTATTCTTATATCTAATCACACTTTTTACCACCATCAATGATTTAATATATCCGATCAACAGGCCAGTTTATATCCCCGTCACAGAATACCTGAATCAACCACAATTATTAAATATTATTTTTTCTGTTCCAGGTTTATTGCTCCTTGTTTTCTTTCTTTTCTTTAGTTACATAAAAAAAATCAAGCTATTTCAATTATCCTCAACGCTTATGATAATATTGCTAATCATAAATCATTCTTTTATTGAAACAGAGGATTTTGTCAGTTTAAATTACTTGAATTATTTCACGAGCTTTGGTTTTGTACTATTCACGGGGACCATTTTGGGGGTTATTAACTTCAAAAAGAAGATTACTACCAATATTTCTATTGGACTTGTTTCTGTTTTAATTTTTATTCTGAGCATCACTTCCTTTCACAAAATGAGAAGTTGGAAAAATGAAATTACATTTTAGAATAGTGTACTCGAATCCTATCCCCAAAGCCTGTTTGTCAGGGAACAAAAAACACAGGCAGTTGAATACCATAAAAATCTAATATTGAGTAATTATGGTAGAGAAAGGCCAAACATACAGTTTGATTATAAACTGATTGATTTAGGCAATATAACGAATGATATACACCCCAATGTAGAATTTAAATTTCAAAATTTAGGGAATAATCCTGTTGTAATAAATAAGGTTTTCGCGAGTTGCGGATGTACATCCACTCAATGGACAAAAGCACCGGTACTGCCTAATAACCAAGGGAATATAGCTGTAAGTATTGATTTAGGAGGTTTTAATGGTTTTTTTTCAAAATCTATAATTGTCAAATTTAACAAATGTGATAAGCCCTTTAAACTCACTGTAAAGGGCAATGTGAACGTTCAAATTTAATTATAATCCAAAAATTAAGAGTTATGAAAAAACAAATTTACGTATTTTACAAAGCCACTTCATTAGTAATGGCAACGTGCATTTTATTTGTGTCTTGTTTTACTTTTCAGGGATGTAGTAACTATGAAGAAGATTATTCTGTTTTACAAGAGGATAATCATGTTCCTGAAATTTTAACAAACGTCAAGCTACCTGAAACTAACGATTTAATTGTTAATCTTAAAAAGTCGATTACAACAGAGAAAAAAGTTACCAAAAATCTTAAATCTGCCTATATCGATAAAATTGAATCAAAATTCGGAATACCAAATTGGGAAGAAAATCAATTAGTTACGTATGACAATGGTTTACAGGGTATTTTTGTGCCATTAGTAAAGGATGAAAAAATTTCCGCATTTGTATTATCAAAGCCAGAGAACAATAAATTTAAATCTGTAATAATTGAAGTAATATCGGAAAATAAAGAAGAGGACGAACTTTTTAGTGGGAGCATAAGTTTTTATTCCATGAATTGCGGAAAGATTTCATCGTATTCTTATAAAGAAGGAAAGTATATCCCTTCTTTAAATAGCACCACTTGTCAGATAAACCGTTTGAAGTCAGCAAGCTATGAGGAAGGTGATTGCTCTTTAGGTTGTCTTTGCAGTTGTATTAATGAGGTATTAGGGACAGATCCATTATATACTTTCCTTTGTGGTCTTGCATGTGGTACTTGTGGAACTGTATTTAGTGCATTTATTTGTATTGCGTGTATAGGTGGCCCTGCGTTATATTGCTTGGACCAGTGTTGTGAAGTATTTTAATCTTTTATGAATCATAGAACATTAAAATAATGTAACATGAAAAAATACTATCCTCCTATTATTGCATTATTTATAGATATCTCGCTTCATGCCTTTAGCCCTGACTTAGAAGGGATAAGATTATTTTTCCAGGGTTTTGTATATTTTTCTTTATTCAGAATTCTAGTCCTCAAGACCGAAGATGAAAAAGGGACAACAAATACACTTCTCAAATGGACTTTGGGTATCGGATTAGTTCTTCCGGTAATTCTAATTACAGGTGAGTTGCTGATTATTAACCAGATATACATCGCAGATTTAGTAATTTTAGTCCCGATTTTATTTTATGAATTAATGAGGAAGGATAACGGAAAGAGTAAATCTATCGACATGAAGAATAACCCACAAGAAATTGATAAGGGCGATAGCTAAAAGAAAAGAATCGGCAGTTTCTGGTAATAAGATAAGGCAGTCAAATTAGTAACATGAAAAAGAGTATACGGCCAATATTTGTTTGTATAATAATTTTTACCGGAAGTGTTTTTCTCACTTCCGGTAAATTTGTAAATACAACCATTGCCCCGAAAGTTTACTTTGTTATGTTATCGCTTCTGATAGTTACAGCATTTATTACAATAAGCCGGAAACGTATAAACTTTTCTGTAATTAAAAGTAAAACAATACTTTGGGGAATTAATATTATTTGTTTCCTACAAGCATGTTTTGGACTTTTTCAGTTTGTGGGTTGGCTTCCATCTAACCATTCAAAATTTACAATTACGGGGAGTTTCGACAATCCAGCCGGTTTTGCATCCGTTTTGGCAATAGGGTTTCCAATTGGTTTGTTTTTACTTGCAAAGGCCGAAAGGATTGAGAAATATTTGACAAGTGTAATTTTTGTGGTAATTGTAATTGCAGTATTTCTTTCAGGGTCAAGGACCGGAATGCTTGCAATTATTATTTCGTCTATAGTTTTTTTAATATTCAAGACTAACATAAAGGACAAATTCAGGCAACTTAAATATTACAAGTTACTGATGATCTTAATTATAATTAGTTTTATGTCTGGCGTTTTTACTCTTTATCACCAGAAGAAAGATTCAGCAAACGGAAGATTCCTAATTTGGAAAGTCTCATTCAAAATGATAAAACACAAACCATTATTGGGCCAAAGTTATGGTTCATTTCAGGCAAAATACATGGATTACCAAGCTGATTATTTTAAGAATAATCTCAATTCAAAATTTGAACTTCTTGCCGATAATGTAAAGCACCCGTTCAATGAATTTATAAAGATCGCAGTTGAATTTGGGATAGCAGGTCTAATAGTAATTTTTTCACTAATGTTGTTCATTTTTAGAAAAATAATAAAATCAAAGCGTGAAAATAGCCGACTTGTTTTAAGCGGGCTGGCATCTTTTCTTGTATTTGCCTGTTTCTCGTATCCCTTGCAGTATGTGGCAATTTGGTTATTGCTCGCATTCTATATTTTAATATTTTTGCTATCAAAAGAAATCAGTATAAGAAATATTCCAATTCCAATTATTGCAAGAGGTATAATTATTATTGCATGTGTTTTTTCCCTTTCCTACATTTTCAGGCAAATGAGTGCAGAAATAAAATGGAAGACAATTGCCGTTAATTCATTGAGGGGGAATACTGAGGAAATGTTACCGGAATATAAAAAGCTGTATTCAACAGTTTTAAAACAAAACCCATTCTTTTTATACAATTTTGGGGCAGAACTAAATGTTGCAGGCAGCTTTGATAAAAGCATTGAGGTACTGATTGAATGTCAAAAGCAATTTAATGACTATGATTTACAGATGCTTTTGGCTGATAATTATTACAAAATAGGTGAATTTGGGAAAGCCATTCGGACGTATCAGAATGCTTCAAATATGATTCCCTGTAGGTTCTTGCCATTATTTCAATTGCTTGAAATATACAAGGATACAGGTAATATAGATTTGGCAATCAAGTATGCCAATGAAATTATTAATAAACAGATAAAAATACCTTCAAGCACTATTTTATGCATCCAAAATGAAGCAAGGATATTTCTGATTGAAAGTGGCTTATGAAAATACAATTATTAGTAATTTTCGTATGTTTTGTTGCCTGCAGCCGCTGTCCTCGGGAAGTAGCAACATCTTTAGAACTGGCTGGAGATAATCGCCAACAACTTGAAGAAGTTATCAGGCACTATAAAAAAAGTAGGGAGAATGAAAAGTTGAAAGCAGCCAATTTCCTTATCGCCAACATGAAGGACAAAGGAACTTATATCAATGAGTTGGTTGACAATAATGAGGACCCAGTCGGATTCAACATTTCGAATTTTAAAAATGAGGCGGAAGAAAATGCCTGGCTGGACTCTGTAAAAGCAATCAGGGGGAATTTGTACAGCCACGAAGAGTTTTTGCCTGATTTGGAACATATTACTGCGGAATTTCTTATAAACAATATCGATAAAGCATTTGAGGTAAAAAGGAATAGCCCTTTTTGTAAAGGGATATCAGATACAGACTTCTTTGAATATATTCTCCCCTACCGTGTTGGTTATGAAAAAACGGAATATTGGCGGGATTCTGTTTTAACTGAATTTGCCGGACTAAAAGATACTCTTTATCGCTTTACAACTGTCCTTGCGGCAACAAATTTTGTAGATAACTGGTACCAAAAGCAGTTTAAATTTGGTGGTGGCCGCTATTTTAAAGAAAAAAAGGTACGGAATTATTCAGAACTTCTGCGCGATAAAGCAGGGAAATGTGATGATATGTGTAACCTTGTGGTTATGGGACTAAGGGCTTTAGGCATACCTTGTGGTTTTGACGGGGTAAGTTATAAAAGGGCGTCAGATGGTGTTGGCCACGGATGGTGCTTTGTACTTGATACAAAAACGGGGAAGAAATATCCGTTTGATGCTTTGTCAAACAATGGGCCCGGGCTATTTAATGTACGTGATAAGAACTCACCCAAAGTTCTTAGAAAACAATTTGCCGTTGTTGACAACAATTCCGTAAAAAATAATTACGATGTGATACATCCTGTCTTTTACATGGATAATTCAGTTGATGTTACTTTGGAATATTTTGAAACAACTGATATCACATTTCACCTGAACAAACCGTATCCAGTCCCTCTATACTTGTGTATTTGGCACCAGGGAAAATGGAAACCAGTGGATTATTATTATAATCCTGACTCGGCCAATGTCAATTTTTATCAGGTGCCAAAAAACAATCTTTATTGTCTTATATCCTATCAATCTTTAAAGAATGAAATAATAAAGGAACCTTTTATTATAAACAAATTTGAGGAGATTAAATATAGCTCATCTCTTGGTGTGCGCAGAAAAGTTTCATTGAAAGGTTATAAGGATAAACAACTTGCTAATATAAAGGATAATAAGGCTATAATTTATGAGTTTGGCTGGAAGAATGGCCATCAAAAAGTAAGCGAAAAGACAATGCAGAAAAATTCAGAAAATAAAAAAGAAGAATGGATATTTTCTACTGACAGCCTTGAATCCAACCGTTTCTATTTTTTGTCAGATGTTTCACAATTGAAAGGACGTATTTTTGTTCTTAATGAGAATGGAAAAACAGTTGAATGGTATTGAAGTACCCTTGTAATATCATGATAGACTCCCCTGTAAAATCTTCAGCGCCGTTACTTTATCTCTCTTCAATTGCTCCGTCAGTGCTTCTACCCCGCTGAATTTTTGTTCGTCTCTTATTTTTCCGGCAAAAACCAGCGTAATTTCCTTGTTGTAAAGGTCACCGGCAATATCAAAAATGTGAACTTCGATTCTTCAGGTTATCGGCATTTATATCGAATGGCCGGGTGATTTACCCTCAACACTAGATCATGGAGATATGTGTGGAATTTAAGACATTGAACAGCAACTTGAAAAACTTTATTGAAACGGCCTCGGGTAACCGGAGTTTTTTAAATAATGACCTTTAAGCGAATGCACGATAATTTTATTGTCGAACACCTCGTACACTATGCGGTGTTCTTTATTAATTCTACGAGACCAGCAACCGGTTAGGTTGTGTTTTAGTGGTTCTGGCTTGCCGATGCCTTCGTAAGGACTTTGCAGAATGGCCTCAATGAGTTTGCGAATTTTCTTCAGGACTGTAACATTGTTGGATTTTTTCCAGAAGCTCAAATCTTCTTTAGCCTGCAGGGTATATTCTATTTCCATATATCGTCCAGGTCAATTTTTACGGTTTTGCCTTCGGCAGCCTGTTTACGGCTTTTTTCAATTTTAGCCACAAACTCAGGATCATAAGGCGAAACTTTAGCAACTTCAAACTTGATTTTCAGGGCTTCGAAAAAAGCTTTGATAACGCTCATTTCCTCTGCGTTTGCCGGGTGTACTATAATATCCTGTGTTTTCATAATACTTTCAATTTAAATTTAAAATGCTACAATATATATCTTTTAAAAGACTGTAAAAATAAGTTCTTCACAAAAATAGTTGATAGATATATCATAAACAAGAAAAGTTATTTTTGCTTTATTCTGGCATTTGTTTCACGTATAGTAAGAATGGTGAAAAAAGTTGAAAAGTATTGAAATTTAAACGGTTTCAGGTAATATCATCATAAATTATCCACCAAAATTTTCAACGCTGCTATTTTATCTTTCTTCAACTGTTTTGTCAACGCTTCCACGCCGCTGAATTTTTGTTCGTTCCTGATTTTCCCAACAAATACCAGCGTAATTTCTTTGTTGTAAATATCGCCCGAAAAATCGAAAATATGCACCTCAATGCTTCGGTTATCGGCGTTTTTGTTGAAGGTGGGCCGTGTGCCGATGTTTAGCATTCCACCATATTTTTTTCCGGAAAGCAACACTTCAACCGCATAAACTCCATAGCCGGGAATGAGTTTGTGCGGATCGGAAGCCACAATATTTGCTGTGGGAAATCCCAGTTTCCGCCCCACGCGCTCACCTTCCACCACAGTTCCGTGCAAGGTAAACCGGTAGCCCAGAAATTTATTGGCCAATTCAACATCGCCATCCTCCAATGCTACCCTGATGTGCGTAGAACTTACATGCGCTTCGTCGATCAGCAAAACATCCAGTTTCTCAATTTCAAAACCGAACTTATCTGCGCAGTTTTGTAAATATTCGAATCCGCCTTCACGGTTTTTTCCAAACCGGTGATCGTACCCCACAACCAGGCAGTGGGTGTGCATTTTTTCAACCAGAACTTGTTCTACAAACTCTGAATAAGTGAGTTGCGAAAATTCTTTGGTAAAAGGGAAAATAATCAGATGGTCAATTCCCGACCCGGCGAACAGTTCTTTTTTTTCATCCAGCGTGGTAAGCAATCTCAGGTTTGTTTCCTGCGGGGCAATCACTAACCTTGGGTGCGGGTAAAACGTAAATACCACCGACTCGCCTCCGTGGCTCCGTGCAAAGTCAATCAAACGGTTCAGCACTTTCTGGTGGCCCAGGTGCAAACCGTCGAACGTGCCGATGGTTACCACCGGTTTATGCGCCTTAAAACTGTTTATGTCGGTATGTATTTTCACGTTTTTAAATTGACGGGCAACGAACATAAAGTTTTTTCCTGAATTATCGGGTAAACATGCCCTGAAAATTTTTGCCGGATCACATTCTTTAAATAGTGTTATTTTCCTGAAATGTTATTTTTCAAACAGCGGAAATTGTTAATTTTACGGCCTTTAATTAAAAATTACAATGAACTTCAGCAAATTACTCATAGCAGGAATTATAGCAGGATTGCTGGCAACCGGGTGCAGTAAAAACGAAGGAAAGTTTTCGGTAAGCGGTAAAATTACCCACGCCGAAGGACAGACGCTCTATCTTGAAGAGCTGCAGGTAGCTTCAGCGAAACCGGTTGATTCAGTAAAAGTTAATAAAAACGGTGAATTTAAATTTACGGGAGAAACCCGTATTCCAACGTATTATTTGTTAAAATTTTCCGACAATAAATTTGTTACCTTGCTTGTTGATTCTGTTGAGCAGGTAGTGGTTGAAGCAGATGCCGCCAATTTCGAACGGAGTTACC
>Ga0334898_1003219_pt1 | contig 13538 bp, 14 predicted proteins | sample GraSluR3_MG_10_FD_207228 | JGI IMG/M metagenome (GOLD analysis project Ga0334898, IMG submission 207228) | Sludge microbial communities from methane-producing bioreactor in Wageningen University, Netherlands - Granular Sludge_3_08-R3 | ecosystem: Engineered > Bioreactor > Anaerobic >... | reverse complement strand
ATCCTTTAGATGCCCTTTTATCAAGGTAATTATAGAAAAAAATATTATTTATTAGCCCAATACTTGCTGCACTTTGAGGATGGATGTCCCTTAGAATTAGGTAAAACTTTGCACTAGTTTTTTTCTTCAAGTATAATACAAAATCAACTAAGGTTATTGGCGGAGTGGGCATGAAAATCCAGTCGAATTGTTCATTTGCCAGATATTTATTATAAGCTCTCTTAAAAAAAAATGGTAATGTGGCCAACGCTATTCCTTTTTTTATAAGGTGTTTTACATCTTGAGTAGCCATTGATTTTACCCGTACAACCTTTAACTCATTCTCATAATTAACGTATTGTTTTTTATTATTGGATGGTGCAATGACAGTTATATTATGCCCATTCTTTTTAAATTCTTGAATAAGTTCGGTATACATATTTGAGGACGTAAGGTATTCTGGCATATGAAGTAACAAGAATAAGATTCTCATATTAGACCTGTTTAATAAATGTTTTACCTCCGATATGTTTTAAAGCTCTACCCGAAAAAACGATTTCTCCATCGAATTTTTCCGACAGATATCTGGGAAATTGAATACTACCAAATTGGAATGCAGATTTATGCCACACATCTTTTTTATATTTTACAATATCGTTCCACTTCTTGCCATCCAATGAGATATATAGATGTGAATATTGTTCTGTATTAACATTTGATGGTTCAATGGTTGAGGAAACATAACAAAGTGAGCCTGATTGACCTCCATAAATTCCGCTGCCAGAAATTTCGTATGCTTTCTTTACTTCAAGAGTTTGTCTGTCAATTATGTTGATTGTGTTTTTTATGTATTGAGAATCTGTTGCATATACAATGCTATCCTCAAAAAACAACAAAAAGCAAGCTCTGTATTGCTGTCCACCCTTTAATAAGGGAGTAAATGTTACAAACTTATCAACGGTATAACCAATCATACACTCGTTATCAATGTCTCCAGTAGTAACCCAAATACGATTTGTGAATGTATCATGGAATATACCATGGATATGGTTTATTGAACCTTTGGGAAATGTGTAAGCTATTGTCCAAGTCTTACCGGAATCTTCTGTTTTGTAAATATGGACCTGTTCTTTATTTGCATTTCCGAAGTATTCACCAAAATAAACTGTATTGTCTGGAGTAACACAAAGATTCAATGGTCTTGATCCTCTTGGAATATCAAAACATTTTAAAAAAACTGATGATTCTGTTTCACGTTTGAAAATACCTTTTTTTGCAATAACTAAATCTACTCCGTTATTCAATGTATATAGACCAGTTATTTCTGCCCGGAAGAACCTTCTTAGTAAACTAAATTTGGAAAGTAAAGAATATTTAAAATCTTTAACAGAATATAAATAATTAAGCTTATGGTTGATCTTACAATATGAATAAATTTTGTAACCTCTTGCTCCAATTATCCTACTATTATCTACTACAAGAGCCCGAAACCTCGGTATTAATATATCTTTATTCACTCCAAACTACTCTTTTAATGTAATCAGTATAACTCAAAATTATCCTGACCACCTTATCACTTACATTAGGCATGCTGTAGTCGTAAACTGGGCGAAAATTTCGTGGGCTACCAATATTTTGATACTGTAATTGCGTCAGCCCTTGCATTACTCGTTCAGGGTTAAGCCCTACCATCATAACTGAAGCCTCTTCCATCGCCTCCGGACGTTCATGTGCTTCTCGGATATTGAGTGCCCTAAAATTAAGTATTGAGCTCTCTTCTGATATTGTACCGCTATCAGATAACACTGCAAATGATTTTAATTGCAATTTATTGTAATCGCTAAGTCCCATTGGTTTCATCAACTGTACATTCTTATGGAAAGTAACCCCTTTGGTCTCAATCATTTTTCGGGTACGGGGGTGGGTGGAGACTATCACAGGATAGTCATATTTTTGTGCAATGTCATTAAGGATTTGGACCAGGTTATTGAAGTTCCTTTCGGAATTGATGTTCTCTTCCCTATGAGCAGAGACAACAAAATATTTTCCTTCCTCTAAACCCAATTTTTCCAGAATAGTAGAACCCTCAATCTTTGGCAGGTATTGCATCAAAACCTCATACATTGGGCTACCCGTCTTAATTATTCTGTCCGGTCGTAATCCTTCGGCAAGCAGGTATTCACGGGCAATATCACTATAGGTAAGGTTAATGTCGGCAGTGTGGTCTACTATCTTACGGTTGCTCTCTTCGGGAACCCGTTGGTCGAAACAACGGTTTCCGGCTTCCATATGGAAGATGGGAATATGTCTTTTTTTTGCTGCAATTGCGCAAAGGCAAGAGTTGGTATCGCCCAGCACAAGGAATGCATCGGGCTTAACCTGCTCCAATACCGGGTCGACATTAATTAAAATTTGTCCTGCGGTTTCGGTTGCATTTTTACCTGCTGCATTCAAAAAGTAATCAGGTTTTCTAAGACCCAAATCTTCGAAGAAGACCTCATTGAGTTCGTAGTCGTAGTTTTGCCCTGTATGGACCAGTGTATGTTCTATAGCTTCGCTTTTGTCCAGTTTTTGAAGCACACAAGCCAGCCTGATTATCTCGGGCCTTGTGCCGACAACTGTCATTACCTTTAGTTTATTCATCTATACCTCCTCAAAAAATGTATCCCCATCCTCGGGGTTGTACCATTCGTTAATCCAAAATTGTGTATAAAGTTCCTCATCACCGATGTTGGTAATGTTGTGGGTGTACCATACAGGCATGTCCACATATGACGGTTCGTCACCATCCAAGTAAAAGTCCATAACCTCATCGCTGCCAATTTTGCGAAGTTGTATCTTGGCCTTCCCTTTTATAACTGTAAACCGCTCAATCTTGCGGGTATGGTAATGGTTACCACGTGTAATTCCCGGCAGGGTAGTGGAAAATGATACCTGGCCACCAATACCAAGCTTGATGGTCTCCACAAACATCCCACGGTTATCGGAATGTTTAACCAGCTTGACAGGGAACTTGTTTTTATAATCAAGATAAGATCTGAATGTATTGAAAAGGTTCACCTCATTGATGTCGGACAAGTTTGGAATGAAACCATTGTTTGCATACAATGAATTAAAATGCTCAAAAAGAGAGAGGATACTGCTCACTTTGCGTTCAAAATCAAATGGGACATTAACCCTTGATACTCCCTTGTTTTCAAATTGCCCGATTATAAACTTGCAGAGTGAGCCCACATAGATTAGTTTTACACTGCTATCGGTAATGATTTGAGGCTGCTCACCATTGACCAGCTTATGTGCAAAGGTGGCAATGAATGTGTTGTAGTTTGGTCGGGAAAATTCACCGTAAACATTAGGGACAACCAAACCGGTGAAAGAGGCATTGTTTCTTGAAGCCCATTGCTCCAATAGTTCACGACCATCTTTCTTTGACTGCCCATAAAGGTTGTCCAACTCTTCCTGGGTAGATGAGGAGAACAACACATGCGGAGTAACCCCCTCGCTTTCCATAGCATCAATCAACTGCTTTACCAACCCGATATTGGTGTCATAAATCACCTGAGGGTCGGGGTGGCGGTTCATAGCAGCCAAATGGACAATAACATCACATTGCTTAACAAAGCTCTTTAGCAAAGCAGAGTCACTAAAAAAGCGGTCCTCAAAGGGTATCCGCTTGTATTTATAAGGGACCAGCCCAAGGTGGTTGTAAAGATGAGTCCCGACAAACCCTGCCTGCCCTGTAATTCCTACCCTAATCATAGTTTCAAATCTTCTCGGATGAATTCAAGTTTGAGCAGCAGCTGTGTCATCTCCTGAACATCCAGTTGCTTTGTGTTGTGGGAGTGGTAATCCTCTACTTTAGAGATATCCTCTTCGCCTTCAATAAAAAACTTATCGTAGTTTAAGTCTCTGCTGTCTGCCGGAATCCTGTAATAATCACCCATATCCTGCGCCTTGAACATCTCTTCACGGGTAACCAGAGTCTCATATAACTTTTCACCATGGCGTGTTCCAATAACCCTGACTTCATTATTAGATTTATAAAGACCTTTTAACGCATCAGCTAATACTGTTAATGTTGCAGCAGGAGCTTTTTGCACAAAAAGATCACCGTTTTTACCATGCTCAAATGCATAAAGCACCAAATCCACAGCATCGTCAAGAGTCATCATGTACCTAGTCATCTTAGGGTCGGTTATTGTAATTGGTTTGCCCGCTTTTAACTGCTCCACCCACAAAGGAATCACCGACCCACGACTAGCCATCACATTGCCATAACGGGTACAACAAATAGTAGTAGATGCATCAACACCCAAAGAACGCCCCTTGGCAATAGCAACCTTCTCCATCATAGCCTTACTGATTCCCATAGCGTTGATAGGGTAGGCCGCCTTGTCGGTACTGAGCACCACTACATTCTTGACACCATGCTCAATGGCTGAATCCAGTACATTTTCGGTCCCAATCACATTGGTCCTTACCGCCTGCATAGGGAAAAACTCGCACGAAGGCACCTGCTTCAATGCAGCAGCATGGAAAACATAATCTACCCCAACCATCGCCCCATCCACTGACCGCTTATCCCGCACATCGCCAATATAGAATTTGACCTTAGGATTTTGAATAGAGTGACGCATATCGTCCTGCTTTTTCTCGTCACGGGAAAAAATGCGGATTTCTTTGATATCTGAATCCAAAACCCTTTTCAGAACTGCGTTGCCAAATGACCCGGTACCACCGGTGATTAGTAGGGTTTTATTTGTAAATTGTGACATATGATTATTATTCTATTATTGACTTCCATATTTGGACCATTTGATTCCAGACAATTGGCATTGAGTAAAGCTCATTCACTCTTTTTTTTGCATTTACACCACATTGTTTAGCAAAGTCTCTGTCATTTAACATTCGAAGAATTGCATTTTTTAATTGTTCTACGTTTTTTGGTTCTACACATAAACCATAATTTTCACCATTTTCGATGTCTAGCATTTCAGGAATAGCCCCAACTTTTGTAGTTACTATTGGACAACCACAGGCCATACTTTCAATAATTACATACGGGAAGCCTTCTGTGTATGTAGGGAGAACGAAAACGGTTGCAGATATCATTTCTTTTATCGTCTCTTCAAGAGAGATTTGACCTCTAAAAAAAAGCCACTTACTAGAATTAATTCCAGCAGATATTATTAATTTTTTCTTAATGTCTTCTGGAGTATAACCAACCATATATAACTCAATATTATTTATGTCTTTGCAAGCTTCTATAAGTTCAAATACTCCTTTAGTCCTGACAATATGCCCAGCAAACAACAGTTTGTTTTTTTGCCTTACAATAACTGAATTACTTGTAATTATTTTATTAACCTCTGAAGAAATAGGATTAGGTAGAATTTCTATGTTTGAAAAACCCTGTGCGATAAGTGTATCGTAAGATTTCTTATCAAGAACAATAATCTTGTCTGACATATTTATAACTTTCCTGAGTAGTTTCTGTTCCCAGTTATTTTTTTTAAATATATTTGGAATTCTACCAAAATGAAAATGAATTATTGTCTTTGATCCGTATTTTCTAGCAATTTGTAAAGTGAAAATATCTCTTATGAGACTTATTGATGCACTTGATGTAAAATGGACAACATTATATTTATTGTTTTTTAGCTCGCTATTTAGTCCAATAAGAAATGGGGGATAAGATATAATACCAATATATAGTCTCATAAAGAGATTAGTGTTCTGGTATGCTCCTTTCCCTTTACTATAAAAATGTTTAAGACTTATATCAGTTTCAATTTTGGAGTAATAATTTAAGATATGACCTGTCCATCTTGATATCCCTCCAACCATTGTACCATAAGGAGAGCACAATAAAACCCTTATCTTCCTATTTATTTCCATATTTTTTTACATTTTTTTTGAATAGGTCTTCAACTTCTGCTATTATTAATCGTTCTTTTTCGTGATATAATAAGCGTTCATGTTCAATAATTTCATCTATTGTCCATTTAAACTTAATAAACTTGGCAGGGACACCACCACATATCGAATAGGGAGGGACATCTTTTGTTACAACTGCTCCAGCGGCAACTACACTTCCTCTTCCTACGACAACACCAGATAAAATCGTGACATTACATCCTATCCATACATCTTTTTCTATTACTACATCTTCATCGTAGCCTTTTGGTTTGTTTTGCTCATTTATATCAGTTACAAACATACCAATTACTTTAGCATGATTACCAGTATGAACTGTAAAGTTTTCTGCTATTGCGGTATTGCCTTTTATAATACATTTTGCATTTGTTGCAGATATGAAACAATTTGGTCCAATTCCAACATTGTCGTAAATGAAAATATTTTTTACGTTGCCAAAATTATGGGGGGGTAATAGTTGCATTATCAGCTATATACCCAAAACTCTTTCTTCTAAGTCCAAAATAATTACTGACAAAGAAATAAAGACCTCTTACCAAGCTGTTGTTTTTTATTCTTCTCATCATCTTATTATCCAATTAATTTAATCCATTGACTAACTATTCCCTCTGATGAAAATAAATTTTCAGCTTTCAAAATCGACTGTTTACCTTTTTCAATCAACTCTTCTTTTGTTAATTGAGCCATATAAAGTATTGCATCTCTAATTGATTCAGGGTTGTCCCAATCACACAGAACGCCATTACTTTCATCAATTAGCTGATCGTAATCCGATACTTTACTCATGATTATTGGCTTGCCAAGCATCATACCCTCACATATAGCATTTGGCAATCCTTCCAATTCGCTGAACAGAGCGACAACATCTGCTTCGTTCATTTTATTTAGTATATCAGTTGTAGGCTTGTGTAATTGGATGATATCGTGTAAATTGTTATCTTCAATTAATGAAACAGCATCGTCATATGCGCGCCTATCTCCTTTAGTTACTTCTATTCTACCATACCAGTCAACCTTTATTTTCTTCCTTTCATTCTCATTAAGCAAGATTAATGCTTTAATCAAACCAATAGGATTTTTTAGATACTGATATGATGCTGCTACAACAATATGCAGCTTACCATTTCGTTTGGAAATATACTTGGATGATATTGTAGGTAATATTACCGGATTGTAAATCACTTCCAATTTATTCTTGTATCTTGGATAGTATTCAATCCACATTTCTTTTGCATTATTTGAATTACAAACAATAGCATCAGAATACCGCTGAAACCATGCAAATATTCTTCCTTGACGTGATCGAAGCAACTCTTTTTTTGAACTCCGTTCACTCGTTATCACTTTCCATGATCTGCCACCAATTGCAGCAAAACAATTCAAAAAATTGGGAACATCCAAAAAAGATATTACTGCGTCATAATTCCCTCTACGAATAAACCTTCTCACACTGAAGATTCTTTCTATATAATTTGACTTATTCACCCAATGGATTGGGATATCGGCTTCTTCCAAATACTCAGCAAAGAAATTTGCGTATGTATAACATAACACAGACACGTTATAACCTATATCTTTAAGCATTTTCGAAAGTGTAACAATTTGCCGCTGTGCTCCACCTGAACCGAGTGAATCTATCAGAAAAAGTACGTTCATTATTTCAGTTATCTAAGTTTGTTACCCCTTTCTTTTCAATTGCTTTCACTATAGAAAAGCTTTCATTACGACCAAGCATATTATGGAAATCAATAATAGACTGTTCTTCTAAACTCAAATTTTTAAATACCTTTGCGACATAGGGAAAAAAGTTAATATAATCTGCAATGAAAACTCCAATAAAAGATAAAATTGTTTTAATATTGAAGTTAGTCATAATTAAATAGTTATCATCGGCATCTTTAAACAAATCATCGAATTGAAAGACTGAAACATTAGATGGATGTGTATACAAAGAGAAGTACGAGTAAAGATAATCAAATAAATCTTTTTTTAAATTCATAACCTCAACTAATTCGTGCCATTTATAACACTTAACTTTTTTATCAATAAATTTAATCAAGAATTCCCCTTTATCTAACCTATCCAATATTTTCTTCTTAATATGTTCGTCTAGACCCAGGAAGAAAGAATTGGTTTTAACGCTTTCAGTTATTAACTCCATATCCTGCCTTTCCTCTTCTAAGACACTTCCCTTTTTAGTAGCCTCAAAGCTTTCCTTAAATCTTTGCCTTGTTCTCAGACCAGCATGTCGCCACAAATTATAAATAATATCACGTTCATTATCAGTCTTGGGTTGACGGTAAATCAAGTTAAACAATCCACCAGTTTCAAAAATATTACGTGACATTACTGCAACTACACCAGGATCGATAATATTATTAAGATATGAACCACTATTTGAACTATATGATACTCCATTAAGTATACCTTTCAAATGAAGCACCTTTGTAAACATCATCTGAAGCATCAGTTTTGCTTCATGTTCAATTTTTGTAATTACACTTGTCTGCACATCTGTTTCAATAACTTTCCACATGAAACCAGCAAACAAGTCTAAACAAGATTGACTATCTTCAATATTATTGCAAACGCATAGGCTTTGTGTATAATCAGAGAACTTCCTCAAAACTAATTATTTAACAAGCCATATAAAAGGATAAACTAATTATTTGCTCACAATAATCTTTTATTATTTACTTCATTAACAACCTCCTCTACCATCCAATCTTCTGGATGAAACTTAGCTTCATGCCAAATTAACTCTTCGTTCCAATATCCTGTACAATCTTTATATGTATCTGGTATAAAACCATAACCCATTTCAGCTATTACAGGGTTGTTTTCTTTATCGAAAATAAAATCGAAACCAACAGAGGTAGATTGCATTTTTCTTGCTGTTTCAAAAGCTATTTTCACACTTCTGATATCTATTTGATCTCTATCGCTAATTATTCCATTGAATTCCGAAGATTTAAAATCGTTTGTCAAAGTTAATCTTTTAACACCAAAAGCTTTATCTCCTATTACAATTATTCTGTTATCAAAAGTATTGTTTGGCATAAAATCCTGGAATAGGACATACCCAATACCTTTGCCTAACACACTTCTTCTAAATTTACCAAAAATCAAATTATAAATTGGTCTTACAAAAGCTTTCATTAATTGCGTAACCGATGCTTTTCGCTGGGCATATTTTTTAATAGTGTCTTTAAGTTGAGCCAAACTACTAAATTGAGTATGCCCTTTTCCGAATGATTTTTTTATAAAACTTTTTGCTTCAGATTTATTTTTTACTAATCTTACATTAGCACCACTTGCTCCACCTCTGAGCTTCCATACTTTTGGATAAGATGTACTATTTGCCCATTCTAATGCTAGTTTTTTGTCGTAGAAAACATGTGTTGGAATTATTGGAGCATCAATTGCTTCTAATAAATATTTTTGTCCTAATTTATCATCAAAATACCATCCACTATTAAAATTAGGGAAAACAACCTTTCCTGCTTGTTCTACTGAATAAAGTAGTTGTTTTGCAAATAGAATATCTTTTATATCAGAATGATGATGATGCCACATAAGTGCATCACATTCTTCTAACTGACTAATAATATCTGACTCGTAACAGTTTACAATTTTGTAGCTTATGCCCTGTTGTTGACAAAACTCAATCCATCGGTCGGAAAATCCTCCAGGGCGGTGTTGTATTGCAATTTTCATTACATTTCTTTTTTTAATGACACAAATTGAGTTAAAATATTTTTAATATCATATTGTTCAATATTTTCTATTTTCATTCGATTTGAATAATCTCCGTTTAAGAAGTCATCCACTAATTTTTCATTCAAAAATCCATTGGAGTTTATACTTAATACAGGTCTTTTGGTTAACGCGTAGTCTATTAGTTTACTTGGAGACTGTTGACTTGTGTTGTTTTCTATATTTAATAAAAAATCAGCTTTTCTTTTAAAAGCTGGACTCTAGGTATATAATCTTGGATTTCTAACTTATCACCTAACATTTTTTTATATGGTTCTATTATACCTTTTGTTTTAGTGTAAACAATAAATTTAAAGTCCACGTCCTTTTTTACTAGATAATCTAATAAAGGGCGTGGGTCTCTAATCCCTTTATAAAAAACACCTGCATAAATAAAAGTAGGTTTTGTATTTTTATTGTATACATAGTCATCTTTAAACTCATCCATGTTAAAACCTTGTGGAATAACCTTTATCTTATGACGGAACTCTTTATAATATGCATCTTTAGCTTCCTCAATTGGAACAGTGATATAATCAGTTTTTCCACAAAACCATTTCTCGATATATTTAAAGTAAAAAGGATGTTTATGAAATGGGTTTCCCATAAATGGATCGCCACAATCTGATACCCAAACTGTTTGTTTCATCATTTCTGGATTGTTTGACTTAAAAAGAGCTACACCCCAGTGTATAGGAAATGGATATGCTATAGAAATTAACATATCAATATCCTTTTCATTTTTTAAAATTTGATTCACAAGAACCGATAGATATATGTGAGGGTAATAAACCCATTTTCCGAATAATTTTGAAATGGCTCGATTTAAAATTGTATTTTTTTGTTTGATATCGTCTGATGTGATATTCGAAAATATATGTTTTCCCAGGTTTTTAACTTTTACATCATATTTTATTTCAAAATCTGTATAATTGAATTTTCCTAAAACCCCATACAAAGATACATCATACCCTTGTCTTCCAAATTCTTTTGCTAATTCTGTTGCACGATTAGAACGCGGAGAGTTTTGAGGATATATTAGATAAGCAATTATCACTACTTTCATCCTCTTCATGCTGCAATCAAATAATTATATATTAAATAAAACGGATTAGAAACAAAGAAATTAAAATCCAAAACTGTCAGATAACGACTAATCCATCCATATATCGAAAACCAAAATATAGCTGGCATGGCATACATCATCCATTTATATTTTACATCTTTAAAGTTAACCAACCAGATATAAGCAATAATTGGATATGCCAATACTATATATCTTCCGCCTAAGGATGGTACAGGCATGGTGAAATTGACAAATGTCATATATACTAAAAGGAATAAGTATAAAGCTTTACTTTTGGGGTTTGCTTTTATATCCTTCGCATTTTTTATGAATAGATATACCATAAAATTCAAATAAAGCCTAATAAGAAAATTAAAAAGCATTGTAACCCAATAAAAACCGTCACCACCTTGTGCACGTTGACGTACATAGTCAGCATCAGTATATGAGGCTATCATTCGTTGTATAAATTGAGGAAGCATGTCTGACACATCCTGCAAAAGTTCTAATGCTATGGACCCAACAAAAAAACTAACAAAAAAACCAACTATCCATATTTTTTCAAATTTCATGAAAAGATATGCTAATAGTGTAACAACAATAAAAATCCAAAAAGAACCATGAAAATATGGTGTTATGAATAGTAGTAGAAAATATTGGTTTTTTTTGTTTCTGAATATTTGAAGTAGAGCATACACTCCTATCCATGCAGCTGTCCACATTCTCATCCCGTTGATATTAAATATCTGATTACTCATAAATAGATATGCGAGAACATAACTAGCCAAGGAAGCATCAAACTGATCTTCCTTTATGAAAATCTTAAAGCTTTTAAGTGAGAAATAAGCAAATACAATAGCAAACACCATAAACATTACATGATAGTTATCAGTAATGCGAGATAAATAAAAGGCTACAGTATTGAAATAATAATCTTTTTCCCCTTCATTGAATGACAAAAATTCTTTAAAACTATTAGAGAATTCATACTTTGAAACAAGCTTGTAATTTTCAAACCGGAATCTATAACTAATGCCATCAATTGAGCTTTCGGTTCTATAATTACCCACTGAAAACGCCATTCCAAAAAAAACAGCAAAAAGAAAGAAAATGACATAAGATGAACGAGTCTTTATCCTGCGTAAGGAATATAAAAACGATAGAAAAGGAGATATTAGAAATAATATCAACTTAATAGCTTTATCAACATTGCTTTCTTTTAGCCAAACAGCCATCTTGTAATAAATCTATTTGATTAATAATTCAGCAATCCTACCCGTTGCTTTTTCATCCCACATTGCCGGTATTCCCCCTTCTTTCCATTTACGTGCAAAGAGTTTGTCAAGTGTTGGCTTGATAATTGAAGGTTTTGGGCCGATCAATTCATTGGTACCAATGGTACTGGTTTCCGGACATTCAGTATTATCACGCAAAGTGATACACAACCCAGATTAGCATCAGGTGCGGGGATATTCAGCTCCGTGAAAAAGGTATCGCTCATCTTCTGGTCATAATGCTGACCGGTATGAACAAGACGATAATCTATGTTTTTGCCGTTTTGCTGCACCGATTTAATAGCATGAATAACCGGAGCGATTTTCATGAAATTTGGACGCGCACCGGCGATAAGGGTGAGGTTCATATTGATATATATTTTCTCCTTACTTTTTCAAACTTCTCTTTTGGAATAAATCCATAAAATTCTTCTTCATAATGCCAGGGCACAAATTCCTCTTTATTCAGATTTTTAATCACTTTTGCAGGATTACCCGCAATTACACAAAATCCATCAGGAAAACTTCTAGTGACCACAGACCCGGCGCCAACAATAGTTCTGGTTCCTAGCTCTACACCTGCAGTAACTACACTATTCATTCCAATCCATGAATAATCACCAATTATAATTGGTTTAAAATTATATTTATTTTGGTCATATAAATCATGATTAGTACTAAGAATTCCCACATTAGGTCCAAATCGGACATAATTACCAATATAAACATTACCGGCTCCCTGAATATAGCAGCCTGGTCGACCTACAAGACAATTTATACCTACATAGATTTTTCGGGCATTTACAACCGTACAATCTTTGTGTTTATACCAATATATTTTTTTACCACACAATTTGAAAAAAAACAAAATCTTTATAAGAAAATGGAATTTTTGATTTAGTTAGTCTATTAAACTGCCCATAAAATGGTAAAACACTCTTAACAACTAGTTTTATAATATTTATCATTTCTTAATTTTTGATATTAATGGTCTTATGATAGATAAATTATCAATTCTGGCAACATAGCACCAACCCAAATAAACAGCTATATATATTGCAAATGTTAATATTAGTAGCGGAATACCCTCAATTTTCATTAAATTCATAAAGAAATAACGAATTGAAATCAATAAAATAATTGAAGGCAGTACGATTTTCATAATTAATTTTAATGGAAATAAATCTAAAAGCCTTACATCAAAATACTTTGACAAGAATAAAAGTAAAGCGAATATTCTACCAATTTGACATAAAACTGATATTACTGTAATCATGTATGGTGAATTTATTGTCAGTATACTAATGTACTCTAAAGCAAGTAATAAAATTGCTCCGTACATATGAACCTTCGCATAAAACTTTGTTGCACCAATTGCCAACATTAAAGGAGCATATGTAATCATGGTGAAAAAATTGACAGTCAATTTAATACGAAAATATATTCCAGAATTTTCATATTGTGCACCATACAAGAGTACCATTACAATATCAGCAAAAACCCAAAAAAACAATACCAATGGATAA
>Ga0334898_1003214_pt1 | contig 13552 bp, 3 predicted proteins | sample GraSluR3_MG_10_FD_207228 | JGI IMG/M metagenome (GOLD analysis project Ga0334898, IMG submission 207228) | Sludge microbial communities from methane-producing bioreactor in Wageningen University, Netherlands - Granular Sludge_3_08-R3 | ecosystem: Engineered > Bioreactor > Anaerobic > Unclassified... | reverse complement strand
GTTATCGGGTATGTATTCAAATCTATCCCATTTGCTCCCACTTCCGGGTCAAAACCACTGTAACTGGTAAATGTCAGCAAATTGGCAGCAGTTACATATATCCGTGCAGATTCCATTTTTAGCTTTCGGGTTAATTCTCCCGGGAACGTGTATCCAAGTGTAACATTTTTAACTCTCAGATAGGAGCCATCTTCCACAAAACGGTTTGAGGGGCGGATGTTCTTATTGGGGTCATTAAAAACTGCTCTGGGCATGGAATTGCTTGTCCTTTCGCCAGTCCATCTGTTTAACACAGAAATATTCTGGTTTTGCGCTACAGCCATTCCTTCATTCCAGATGCGATTGGCATTGTAAATATCATTTCCATAAACTCCCTGAAGGAAAATACTCAAATCGAAACCTTTAAAGGCGAGTCTGTTATTCAGGGCAAAAATGAAATCGGGATTGGGATTCCCGATATAGGTACGGTCATCATCGTCAATAATTCCATCGCTGTTTAAATCCAAATAACGAATGTCTCCGGCTGAAGTCCTGTTGTAAATATCATCGCCGGGTACCTGCAGAGCATGCATGTCCACCTCTGCCTGAGTCTGAAACAACCCGTCGGTTACGAATCCGTAAAAAACATCCATTGGCCGGCCAGCTTCAATGCGTGCAATTTGCTGATTGAAACCTACACTTCCCCTTGCCAGTGGAATGGTGTCATTCAGGCTTTTAACTTCATTCTGGTTAAATGAAATATTAAAGTCGGTATCCCATTTAAATTCACCTGCAAAATTGCGGGATGTTACACTAAATTCAAGTCCTTTGTTCACTACTTCACCGGCATTGATAAAGGGAACTTCAATATCGGAATATCCTGTTGTAATAGGTACAGCCATTGGTACCAGCATATCGGCTGTATTTTTTTGGTAAACATCGAATGTTAAAGTGATTCGCTGGTCGAACAGGGTTGCATCAAAACCAATATTTGCCTGTTTCTGCGATTCCCACTGAACGTTCGGATTTGGCATTACAATAGGCACAACGGCGTTCACCAGGTTATTGCTGAAATTGTACTTAATTGTACTTAATGCCGACGCAAAAGAATAATTTCCGATTTCCTGGTTCCCGGTTACCCCATATCCGGCCCTTAACTTCAGGTCATCAAAAAATGATGACGATTGCATAAAATTTTCTTCCGAAATTCTCCATGCAAGTGAGCCTGAAGGGAAAATTCCCCATTTATTATTGGTTCCAAAACGGGAGGATCCATCTCGGCGTATTGTTGCGGTTACGAGATATTTATCGGCGAAAGAATAATTTACACGGCCCATATACGACATGAGCGACCATGAATTGCCATTTCCGCCTACTTCTTTTTGACTTAATCCGTTGTCAAGTTGTTGTGTTAAATCACTCGCAAATTCCTGAATTGAGCCACTGATAAATTTAAACTTATTTTCCTGGGCACTTGTACCTGCTAAAATGGTCAGCCGGTGTAAATCATCGAGCGTTTTATTATACGTTAATGTATTATCCCAGTTCCAGGTTATGGACCTGTTAAAAGATTCACCCAAATAGGATAATTCCTGAGGCGTAGGTTCAAAATTGTATTTCGGGGCCCAACTCCTGTTATGCCATAAATTGGCTTTTAATCCACCCTGTGACCGGAACACAAGCCCATCCAATAATTCAAGTTCACCAAAAAAACTTCCTAAAAGATTATATCCCAAAGTAGTATTTTCATTAATTGTCGCTTTGCCAATGGGATTCACAATGTCTCCAGCCCATGACGGGATTCCGACCGGCCCTGCATAAGTACCATCCTCATTATAAATTTGCTGGGTGGGCAAAGCACGCAGGGCATCTAAAATATTGTATGAACCGCTGTATTTATCATCGTGATTGAGTGAAAGCATATTGCCAAACCTGACTTTCTCAAACAACTGTGTCTCTGAATTTACTTTGAAAGTATATCTTTTAAATCCAGTGTGAATAACAATACCTTTCTGATTAAAATAATTCCCGGAAACGTAATAGGTCGTTTTTTCGTTGCCGCCTGAATACGAAAGAGAATAGTTTTGAATGGGTGATGTTTGAAATAAAGTTCCAACCCAGTCGGTGCCAATTCCCATTGAAGACGGATTGCTGAAAGCCGGATTTTTTGCCATCCCCGCATTACCCATCATCTCGTTATGTAAAGCTGCAAACTGAGATGCATCCAAAACATCGACCATACCGGTCGCTTCCTGTACACCATAATAGGCATTAAAATTAATTCTGTTCTTTCCCCTTTCACCACTTTTTGTAGTGATGATAACGACCCCGTTTGCACCTCTTGAACCATATATCGCAGTTGCAGATGCATCTTTTAAAACCTGTACGGATTCAACATCATCCATATTCAACTGGTTTAATCCGCTTTGGGTAGGAACTCCGTCGATAACCAAAAGTGGGTTATTGTCGTTGATTGTTCCTGATCCCCGGATGCGGAACGTTGGATCATTGCCGGGAGTACCATTTGATATAATATGAACTCCTGCAGCTCTTCCCTGCATGGCATCCCCAATACTCGGGAAAGGTAAAGACTCTAAATCGTCGGTACTGACTGAAACAATCGACCCGGTTAAATCACGTTTTCTTTGGGAACCATAACCCACTGCAACAATTTCCTCCAGTCCGATAGTTTCTCTTTCCAGAGTGACATTTACAGTCGCTCTGCCATTAACTGCCTCTTCTTTGGTTTTCAGTCCCACAAAAGAAAACACCAGTGTCGAATTAACAGGTACATTATCTATATGATAAGAACCGGTTATATCGGTAGCTGTTCCTTGATTTGTTCCTTTAATAATTACAGTAACTCCAGGTATCAGTTCTCCATTTTCGTCAGTAACCCTGCCTTTTACTGCAATTAATTCATACTGGTAATCTGTAATTTTTTGATTTTCGCTTTCTTCTGAAATAATATTCCCCTTTGCAAAATCCGGGAATATCATCCAGATAATAAAGCTAAAAGCCAGAATTTTAAATAATTTGTTCATAAATATCGATTTAAAAAGTTTAAATAAATCATTTTCTTATAAAACTGTCAATCTGCAGATTTTTGCAATCAGTTTTCTTGTTTAAAATATTTCAGAAACAAAGGTTATCAAGCTTATCTGTTTATAAAAAATATACAGAAAATATATAGAAATAAAAACAATCGAATTGCTGTTAATACATTAAATCGTAGGTTTTTAGAGTTTTTTGAAATAGAAAAAAATATAGATGGATTGTGAGTTTTGGAATATCAGTTTGCAGACTTTTAAGTGTTCTTTCTGATTTCAGAAATGTTTAATCTTCATTATTTCATCCTCAAATTCAATTCCGGGAATTTTCGACTTATTTTTTATTTTCGATTTATAGGTATAAATCGTATTCACCGAATTGTCCAGAATCCTGGATATTTTTTCATTGTCATTAATACCTAACCTAATCAGCGCATATATTCTCAACTCTGTATTTAACAGTTGCCCTTCCTTCAATACAATCTGCTCATCTTCCTTTAAAAGGGCATTAAATTTAGTTACAAAGTCGGGAAAAATTTTAAGAAATGCCTGGTCAAAATTTCTGTACAGATTTAATTTTTCATGATTGATATTTATGGTTTCCAACTCATATATCAAATCATCAAATTGCCGTCGGTTTATCTTTCTTTTAATGGCATTCTTAAATTTTTCAAGTTTTTCAATCAGTTGGGAATTAACAGAAAAAAAGTAGCCGATATATTTTTCCTTTATCTTGTTCGCAATACTCAACTCCTCGTTTATGACCGATAACTGGCTATTGATATTGTCAACCATTCTTTTTGCCTTGCGGAGTTTTTGTATTTGGCGAAAGATTATGAATAATGAAACAATCAGTAAAACGGACAAAAGTGAAACCACAATGGCAAAATACCATAACTTTTGCTTCTGCTTTTCAATGGTAACTATATGTTCAGATTTAATAAACGGCAAAAACTGGGATACCTGCCAGATTCTGAAATTAGAACCGTAAAAGCGACTGTCATCCAAGGCAATATTAATATATCGGCTTGCCCGTTCGACATCACCTTGCTCAAAAAGATAGTTTGTCAGAAACAATAAAGCTACCGCTTCTTTTTTTGCTGCCCTGAAATCGGCAATTGATGCTTCTATCATAAACCGAAGCGCTTTATCGTCCATACCAATTATGTGGTAAGTAAAAGCCAAAGACATGAATTGAATGGCAACCTGGTCATTGCTCAAATCAAAATTGTAAATCAGATTGTTTAATGTTTCAATTGCTTCATCATGGTAACCGGTTTTTAATTCTTTTTGTGCTTTTAATGAAAAATACTGCCATGTTCTTTCAGGATAATATCTCATCGCAGAATCCATATATGCCATTCCCTTTTCATGGTAAACCGAATCATAATATTCACTTTGCGAAAAGCTTTCCATATCGAAATAACCCCGGCTTAATGCAGAATAATATAACGCTTTTGACTGTTCCGATAATCCATTTATTTCAATCGCCTTTAGTGTATCCAACATGGGGCTGAATAAACCAGCAGATATAAGAATATTGGAAAGTTTAATTTTTGCTACTGCAATTTTTTCAGGATTTTTCGTCTGATTCGAGATTTTTATCAGCTCCGTTCCGTAGTGATATGCAGAGTCAAATTTAAATGTTTCATACTGCTCAGTTAGTTTCAAATAAAAGTTAAACAACTCGGAATTAGTTAATTCATTTTTCTTCGAATAAAATTCACGTTTTAGTCCGTCAATTTTTTCCTGTTTTTTTTCAATAAAATATTCTTTGCTTTCGATAATCTCATCCAGATTTCTTAAAATGCTGTCTATTTGAGCCTGACATTTGATGGAAGTGAATATTGTTGAAATTATAACAAAAGGAATTAAAGATTTCATTAAAAAATTTATTGTTAACGATTTATCAGGATTCAAAAGTAATGAATCAAAACCAAAAGTTCATTAGCAATAAACATCTATTTTATTTGAAGACCGGTGATATCAATTTGATATTTTATCTGATGAAGATTTCAAATAAAAAAACGTGGTTGACAGAAACAGAAAATTATTTGAACATTTTTAATAATGAATAGTTTATCTATTGATATTAAAGAATTGTCAACCATGTATGCAGTTCAGGAACCGCACATCATTACGATTGAAAAGGAAAACCGTATTCAATCTGTTGTAAAATATTTTTCTTCCTATTGTCAGGAGGATAGAAATCTGATGATAAGTGTTTTCGACATCAAAAAAAATAAATTCCTGTTTTGCAATGATTCCTTTAAAAATATACTTGGTTATAAATCTGATGAAATCATCAGCGGAGGATGGGAATTCTGGTATAAAAAAATAAAACCGAAGGAAGCCCTGATTATAAAACATGCTATAAACCTTTTAATTGAGAAACCCTATTTGGAAAAACACTCCGATGTGCTTTCCTGTACCTACCACATTAAAGATACTTTTAGTAATTGGTACTTTGTCAGTCATGAGCTTTCTTTATTTCAATTCAAAAAAAATTATTTTGTACTTAATTACCTGTATGATATCTCTCAAATAGAACGAATTGAAAATTTTTTTGGAAAAAAGCAGCATCCCATAATAGGTAAGAATGGAAATAACGTTACTATTTCAAAAAGGGAAAAAGAGGTTTTGAAACTAATTGCCGAGGGATTTTCTTCGAAACAAATTGCTGAAGAGCTTTACATAAGTAATCACACTGCCATAAAACACCGGAAAAATCTCATTGAAAAATTTAAGGTTAAAAATACCGCCCAGCTAATTAAGGAGGCGTCCCGGTTTTTCCAGCTTTAACATTTCCAAACATTAAGGATAAAAATACCTAAAAATGGGTATTGAATTTTAATTCTCCCTCTCGTAAATTGTACAGATTATTTTTCAAGTTGAATTACGAACAAATTTTGAAGTACCAGTAGTTCAACACAACCATTAAATCAGATTAGTATGGAATCCCGGCAAATTAGTACCACCCTTAACAGACTTATAGGGCATTTGAAGATTGAAACAGCAGAAGATCAAAAAAAATTCAATGTGCTGAAAAGGTCATTGTCAAGCTCGGTTATTGAAGAAAAAAAGACCCGGCTTCATCAAACCGAATTTTCATTTGAAAAGTCCGACTTATTTTCGGCGGATACCATCGCCGATGGACAGAAAAAATCCATCAGTAACATTGTAAACAACCGGTTAAAAGAAAAAGAAGAGACCCGGTACAAGGTTTTCCGCAGGGAAGTCCCGGTTCGAGAATCGTTGCTTCATGGTTCCGTTGCCGAATGGGCTGCAGGTTCCAAAGTCGATCACAGCGTGGGACCGTTTGTAAATGAAGACGGACGTCAGTTCTGGTACGATTTTTACCCCATTGAAAAACTTGTTGCTTTATACATGCAGGGAGTCGTCGATCCGGTTCTGTTGTTCAAAGTAAAAGAAAGCGGACCGTTACTTGCTGATAACAAGGTGGCTAACAGAAAGGTTACCAGCCGATTGGCTGCGAATCGAAAAATCTCTGTTATTGCAAGGCCATCCAAAACCTATTCGCTTTTAAAAGGCAGTATATGGATCAATTCTAAATTTCTGGCGTCAAATGCGCCGCAGGGAACCTTTACCGGACTAACCATTAACAGCGGGAAAATTACGTTAAGCAATTCACCGCAAACGATCAATAATAAACTAACGGTTCCTGCCAATACCACAGTAACTGTTGAATTAAATCTCGACCAGCAGGAACCCGCAGATGCCGATACGAAAAGTAATTACGGCAGGGATGCACGAAAAATGAAACTGCAATTACCCGAAGTTCTTAAATTTCATTTCTCTGCAAATGGAAGAACTATTGACAATGCCGGCAAAGCATCGTGGAATTTGTATGGGCAGAAAATGGGATTTGAGTGGATAAAAAACCAGCAAACGACATATGACGCACAGATTCAACGTATAATATTTCCATATAAATCATCTGTACAAAACATTGTAATTCAAAACAATGAGTCAGAATTTCATTTTTTGGAAAAAGAAGCGGAAATACAAAAAAGCGGTTGGGTATTGCCGGTTGCGTCGATTGATGTTTCAGAACCCACAGCGGCTGCCGGCACCGGCGCCATGTATGTACAGTGCAAAAATGGCCTTGTGAATGAATGGATTGGATTAAAAGGCGGTGGTTATTCATTAAATGCACCTGCTTTTCTGGTAGGGCCGGGGCAAATCCTGATTACCGATTTATCGGCCGGAAATCCGCATGTAAGCCAGTCATTAAAACTCTGGAAAGACGAAAAAAATGAAAAAGGCACTTCCGTACACCTCACGTTTTCAGGTAACGCGCCGTTTTTTTATTTGAGCAATGGCAACGGAAATGAATTGCTGATGACTTATGCAGATGCCGACTTTCGGATTGACCGTCCGGTGAAGGTGAACGGAGAACCACCTGCCATTCATTCCCTGAATTCATTGTTGATAATTGCGGCCAATACAACCAACAGATTGATTTATTTATTCGACGACAACCTGATACTCGACGATGCGCAGATTAAAAATCAGGATCCCATTGTGCCGGAACAAATGGCTTTGGCACTCACCAATGCGTTGTTTAAAGTAACACAACCCAATGGCTGCCTGCTTTTTGGGAATTTGAATGAAGATTTCAGCCAAGCTGAAAAGGGATTTCTTTTTCTCACATTTGGCCTTTTGGCTTATGTCCCCACACTACCCGATCCGTATGCCGCTAACCTGGGTGTTTTGCAAAGGCAAACGAGAGGAACGATTGCCGGAACCGCAGCACGGTTAAGTGACTCGGCCATTTCCATGCAGCAAATAACCGCGTGGCTGGTTTGTCGCGTAGCCTGGATTTCTGCTCCTGATGAAGCAGATGAAAACGACATAGTGGAAGTATCTTTCCATTTCGCTCCGCTGAATAATCAGTTTGGAGGAATTTCCCTGGATTCGCCGGAAGATGAGGAAAATGAGCCGGAAAAACCAAAACCAGCTTCTAAAGATATAACAGCAGAAAAGGCAGTCGTCAAACCTTCTTTTGAATCCAATGTACTTGCCGAAACAGACATCTCTGTTTCCAGGCTTGCAAGTTTTAATTTATCCAGAACGCTCAGTGGTGAAAAAATAAATCAGGGTTCTGCTGAAAAAGTCAGTGCCGAAACAAGTTTTTCTGCATCGAATGCAGCCATGATGTCTTCAGCTGCTCCAGTTCGTCATCCGTTACCCGATTATGGTTCTCAGTGGGACAAGGATACATTCCGTTACAAACGCGACTTGTTTGCACTTTTGGATGTGAGCACCAACGCCGATCTGTTTGGAATCAGTTTCGACATCCTTAACCGGAGGGAATTCGGGATAACTGCCGGAACCGATGCCGCAACAGGCGAATCCATTGTCGGTTTTTTCCCCGTTCAGGTTGACGGAATGGATGTGGTGAGTGCGGGTGCGAATGTGAAAGCATTTACCGTTCCGCAGATTTCGTGGGAGCCGGTGTTTAACCTGTCGCCGCCGGCACCTCCGCCAGACGGCCCGATTCCCGGCGATCCGGCAGGCGGGTTCAATTACTACCCGAATGACGGCGGCCCGACCCATATTCTAAACAACAGCACCGAAAAAGTGACACTGGCGCCGCTGCCGGTAACCGGATTTTTCCTGAACAAACGGGATACCGACAGTAACTTCAAGGCGTTCTCCTTTTTTACGCTTCCTTTTGGAATGAAGGCTGCTGCTCTTCTCAGCGAAAACTATGTGTACAACAATGTTTCGCGTGACGGGGGCGACCTGAATGCGGTGAAAGTTTCTTTTGAAGATGAGGTACAATCAGGGCTTCAGCTTAAGATGGACGCCGGAGTGCCGCTTCGCGAGGGCGATGATAAAATGTTTATGGGCACCACGGTTCAGATCAATAATATTCTGGATTTGGCCGGAAACGCCACCGGAAACAGTACCCTTGGTAACAGCGTAACCAGCATTTTTAACAGGGAATTCTTTTACGACACGAATTATCCTTTCGAGTTGTTTAAGCAGCGCGGCGTGCCGGTTACCCGAATGGATTTGAGCGGTTACGGGGCAAGCATGTTTAGCAACTGGTTGAATACCAAAGCGGCAATCGCCGAAACCAGCCAGGCCAAATTCGATGTGTTTGTGGGCCGCTGCTCGCACGAAATTATCCAGGTAAAAAGTATAATGTACCCGTGGGCGATTAAAGTGGTGCGCACCATCACGCTTTTCCGGGTTGGCAGCGGATATGTATATCGTTTCGACAGCGGCTGGCGGGCAGAAAGCGACGGCAAATTTGATTTCAGGTATTACACATACGAAAATAACCCCAATTTTCCAGGTGGTCCACCAGAAAATCCGGAACCCCAACTAATTGCCGTAGAGCGTTTTGCTGAATTTGAAATACACCCGGGGCTTGTCAAGGCGTTGTACAATGTAAATAATATTATAGAAACCAATGAAGTAGAGCCTTTTAAACAAACAGTAAATTTTGCAAAGTCGGTCGATCAGAACGGAGTTGAAGTAAATACGCCAAAAGATTTCGAAATCGACCTTCAGCCGGTTTATTTCGATGCCGATATTGAGGTGGAGGGTGTAATTTCGGGAATGGTTTCAAAACCAACTTCCGATGGAGAGAAAAAGCTCGTTCCTTCCAAACGGATTCTGGGATTTGTTCAACTCGGTCCGAAAGGATTTCCGCTGAACAATGCCGCTTTGCAGCTTTTGGTAACCCGCCAGGGAACAATCGGCGGACCCATCGACTGCGAAATAGACATGGCGGAAAGTTCCCAGAAAATGCGGTTAAGCCGCTTCGATTTCAACAATTCTTTTGGAGCCAACGGAAACGATCCAACGTTCAGTGTGGCTGGAAGAGGAAATGTGCTGTTGCCGAAAGACGGCAGTTGGACTATGGTAAGGCATGAACGGGCCAACGGAGATGTGAGCCCGGTGCCGGAAAATTTAAGCATTCCGGTCATCCGGCAGGGAAAAATAGTGAAAGACGGCAACACCGTAAAAATCGATACGCCGGCAGGAAATGTGCTGACACGTATTGCCGAACCTGTGGAATTGCTCCGGCAACCCGTCGGCAATACCATAAATTACGGATTTTTGCAAAGCACCGATACACAGAAAGCATTGTTCCTGACTCCTTCCTTTAAAAAAGGAACTAAAAAACTGCTCAGCAAAACGCCGCCGCTTTTTGTCGATGCTTTTCGCATTGTGAATTCCAAAGGAATTTTCCCGAACATTGGCGAAGCAGAAGACTTAACGCTGGATACCCTGGGTGAAGCCATTCTGATGAAAAAGAACGGAAGTTTCCCGTTTGACACCAGCAATCTTCAGGACTTGGGTAAAGATGTGTTTGAACTGATGGATATACAGGATACCATTAACAATGTAAAACAACAGGGACTTCAGTTGCTGCACAATCCCGAAGATGCTTTTGACCTGCCAACCGAGTTTGAACTCATCGATGTGGGCGACGGAAATTTCAGAATTTATATTGAATACGCGAAAAAAGATAAGAACGGTGACGTTGAGGAATCGGGTTCACTCGATTTCGATATCAATTCGGTGACCGAGAGCTGGAAAAGCAAAATGAACAACATCGGGCTGGTTATCGATTTGGCCGGCATTAAACGGTTGATGACCATCCGGGGCAACTGGGATTCGGAAAACGGGAAGGAATCGACCTATCCGAAGCCGGATTTGACGTTTGCGCCTGAATTGCAGCCCCTGGTTGACCTTTTGGAGATTTTACAAAGCCTTCAGTCGGGCAACTATGGCGAAGCCGTGCAAAACGGGCTGAAACTGGCCATGAGCAACAAAGCCGGCACCTGGGAATATAAATTTGAAGCTTCAAAGGAAATTCCGGTGTTACGCTTCCCCATTCCCGATGCGGTGTACAACGATCCCAATACGCCTTTTAAACTTGAGGCGGGATTAAGATTAGGCGCCTATTTTAACGCGGCATTAAAAGTAACCACCGATGCCAACGAGTTGTTGCCCAGCGCCGGCGGGGTTTTGGGTTTCTATGCCCGCTTGTCGGTGATGTGCGTTTCGGTTTCGGCAGCTACGGTTTATGCCATCGGACAGGCAGATGTCGATATTGCCGCCGATACCAAAATAGGTCCGTCGCTGCGAATGAAATTCGGGTTTGGCGCCCAGATAGTTGTGGGACTTCCCGTTGCAGGCAATGTAAGCGTACTTTTTGTTGTGGGGGCTGAAATTTTTATCGCCTCAGGCATTGTGGAAGTTTCGGCATTCCTGCTGTTTGAAGGCCATGCTGAAATTCTGGGCGGAATCGTCGCCATTACAATTCGTATTGAAGCTAAAGGCACTTATTCCAAAAAGGCAATCGGCGGAGGTTCACGCACCGACCTGCAATGCCAGGTTACCTTCGGGCTCGACATCAGCATTGCATTTATCATCAATATAAGTTTCACCGAATCCTGGCAGGAACAACGTCAGATAGCTTAAAAAACAAAAATTATGAATCCAAATCAAAGATTATCGATAATGGCATTTCCTCAGTTTTTTGATGGAAATGAACTGCAAATAAACATTGTGGTATTGCCACGCGACCACAATCCGCTCAATCCGATTATAGTAGGCGAAGAACCACAAATTCCGGATGCAGAGGTTGCATTTGCCGATGCCACTTTTTCTTTTGGCGCTCAACTTATTCAGGGATTTGGCGCCAATCCGCTTCCACAGCCAAAACCGCTCAACGAAGCCATTTCATTGGAAACCATTTCGCCTGAAAATCCGCGGGACATATTTGAAGCCATGGCCAATCACCTGCAGATTTTTAATCTGAATATGGTAAATTCCAATATTAACCTGCAGAATATACCCAAAGAAAGGCAGTTTGAGGAAGCCAGGCCGGTGGAAAGGAGTGTGTACAAGCACCTCCCGAAAACCTACCTGAAAGCCACAGGTTTTCAGGCGCCGAGAACAAAAAATGCGTTTACCGGCGACGAATATCACTGTGCGGTAAAGGGCGCTAAATTTCATCAGGGTTTTCAGAAAAGCAGCGATATTATTAGTTGGGGAAAGGTTTTTGCCCACATATTGAGGCAACCGTTGCTGGCCAGAGCAGCCGGATTTATTTATTCCACCAGTTTACCTATTACGGAAGACACATTTCCCGACGGCGGATTTTTGTACATCGATTTGGCTGACGGAAGCAGTTTCAGTCCGCAAATGGCGGCAGATGATACATTTATTAAACGTTACGCTGCCCGAATTCCGGCACTGACACCCGGTGAACCGCGACAGGTTTTTGCGCCGTTGCTGTACCCGGTTTTAAATGTTCACGACGGGAATTACGACAAGCTATTTATAGAAACTGCCGAGTATGACGACGGTTTTGCCAAGATTGTGCACTGTCATCAGCCTCCGCACCGCGATCCGCTGGTGGAGGAGGCAGACGGTTCCTACCCGGTAAAAGATACCGGCATCAGTCTGGGTTGGGACGACGAGCAAATCCTTATCTGGTACATGCGCCAGCTCATGATTGATTCTTCGGTCACAAGTGCTGAAAAACGACTCGATGCGCCAATCGGAGTGCATGGCTATGTGATCGATGTGCGTGAAACATCCGAAGCAACTGAACCTGAAAATCCGTGGGAATCGTTAAACCTGGTCAGCAGCAAATTGCCACTGACCCTTTCCCGGAATCCTGCTTCGCCCGATGATTTTATCGCGTTAGGTGATTTTGAAGGAGAATTGCCTTACCAGGTTTATCCGCTTCAGTTGGATGGCACCGAGCAGGTGACCGGACAAATGCAACCTTACTGGCTGCCCATGTTTTTTGCGAACTGGAACGGCCACAGCATGGTTTTACCCGATGAAGATGCTGCTACAGTTTATCAGACAACCAACCCCAATGTGGATGCCGACCCGGACGGACAGCCTGCGACCGACGGCGACGGGAATCCGGTAAGCACCGGAACCGGCGTAACCGGTGGCGCCAAAAACAACCTCAACCAAATGTATAACGGCGGGCAGGTCAATACGCAACTGCGTTACGGCGGAACCTACCAGTTCAGAATCCGGATGAAAGACATCAGCGGCGGCGTCCCGGATATTGAGCGAAATCCGGTGAATGAGACTCCTTCCGATATTGCAACCTGCCAGTTTAAAAGGTACATTGCGCCCATTCAGCCACGCATTCAGGAAATTGAATCCGTTCCAAATGCCCAGCCGGGAGATGTGCATCCGGTAATTGGTACTGACGGCCCTTCTGAACTGAACGAACTCAACATCAGAAGGCCAAAACTGGGATACCCGGCTGTGGTTTATACCGGAAAATACAGCGATCCCATTCAACGCCTGCTGAACCAATCGAATCTGAGTTTGGATGTAAATAATGCCGATTTCAGTCACAATGCCGAACACCGGGTAGGACTTGGAATTGCCGATCCGGATGTGAACCAGGTAGAAATTACGGTTGAAATTGAATCGTTAAAACTCGATAAACTGGCCAGCGTAAACGGAAAAGACGATTACGTGCATTTATACACCACAAG
>Ga0334898_1003213_pt1 | contig 13552 bp, 11 predicted proteins | sample GraSluR3_MG_10_FD_207228 | JGI IMG/M metagenome (GOLD analysis project Ga0334898, IMG submission 207228) | Sludge microbial communities from methane-producing bioreactor in Wageningen University, Netherlands - Granular Sludge_3_08-R3 | ecosystem: Engineered > Bioreactor > Anaerobic >... | reverse complement strand
ATAATGTTCGCGGAAAAGACCGCCTGCACCTGATGGAAAAAGTGAGTCGCTATTTTATGGAGAATCTGTAGGAAAAAGTCGCGGGAAGTTAGGAATTCTATCCATCTCAATCTCAACGACAAAAAGCGATATCTCATCGAAAAAATTCGTGAGCGGGTTGTGTAATACATAAATTTGAGCATGAATTTTAAAAATCAAAAAGATGAAAACGGTAAAAGTTCTTTTGTCAGTTGCCTTGTTTATTTTTATTTCGGGGTGCGTGGTTTATTCCTTCTATCCGCTCTATACCGAAAATGACCTTTTCCCCAACACACTTCTGCTGGGTAATTGGATAGATGACGATGGGACCGAATGGAATTTTGAATATGCGTACAAAGGCAAAAAAGTTCCGGAAAATATTGACAGCACTTCGTATATTTTAACTCAAAAATACGAGGATGATGAAATGACTAATTCTTCTGAATTTTCTGTTCATGTTGTAAAATTGGGCGAAAATTATTTTCTCGATTTTTATCTGGAGAAGTTTGACGATAATCTTTTCCTGCAAAACTTCCATATTATACCGGTGCATACCTTCGCAAAGCTTAAGGTTGAAAAAAACAAACTGGAAATTCAATGGTTTGACCAGGAATGGCTGGAGGATTTACTGAAAAAAAACCGGATAAGAATTCATCATGAAAACAACGGCGATTTTATATTGCTCACGGCCAAACCGGCCGAATTGCAAAAGTTCGTTAATAAATATGCAGATGATGAAAAAGCTTTTGAGAATGGATTAAAAGCTGTTTTAACCCGGAAATAAATGGTTTACAAAACAAAAAAAAGAAAAGTCAGGTTGCTGAAAAACAGGAACTTTCAGCACATCCTGTTTTGGTGCCTTTCGTATCTCATATTGATCAATATTCTTAAAGTTTCTGCTGAAATTCAAAAGATTGATTTAATCTACGCGGCTGTTTTTCATCTTCCCCTGTTTCTTGTGGTTTATCTCAATCTCAAAGTGTTATTTCCTCTGTTTTTTGAGAAAGGGAGGTATCTGATTTATCTGTTGTCTTTATTGGCTGTGGTTTTGCCGGGAGTCGGATTTTATTTTCTTCTTTTTAATCACTGGATTGATCATATTTTCCCGGGCTACTATTTTATTGCCTATTACAGTTTTTGGGATATTTCATTGTTTTTTGTCATTTACCTCTCGGCGTCGGGACTTTTGCACCTTGCCCGCAGTTGGTTTCAATTGCAGGAGCTTGAAAAAGAAAAGACTTCTGCTGAGTTAAAAGCATTGAAATCGCAACTAAATCCGCATTTTTTGTTTAATTCATTGAACAACATTTACAGTCTTGCAAGAAAAAAATCACCTCTGGTTCCGGATAAAATTGTACAGTTAAGCGATTTAATGCGGCACATCATTTACGAGTCGGATGTGGAGTTTATACCGCTGGAAGAAGAAGTTGAAATGGTAAAAAACTACATTGAACTTCAGAATTTGCGCTCCGCCGAACCCGACAGAATTAAAATGGAAATTACGGGTGAAATTAAAGGTAAAAAAATTGCTCCGCTTCTTTTTCTGCCTTTTGTTGAAAACAGTTTCAAACATGGTTTGAAGAACGACACGACCGATTCGTATGTGCGAATAAAAATTGAAACTACAGCTCGTAACCTGTTTTTCAAAATAGAAAACAGGAAGGGAGTAGCCGTTGAAATTGCTGATTCAAAGTACAAAGGCATTGGGATAGAAAATGTAAAAAAACGGTTGGAGCTGATTTATCCCGGAAAACATTCGCTGGTAATTTCAGACAATGAAGATAAATTTGAGGTAAATTTACAAATTCAAATGAATTGATATGCAAATAAGTTGCCTGGTTGTTGACGATGAACCGCTTTCGCAGGAAGTAATTGCAGATTTTGTAAACGCGTGTCCTGAACTAAATCTGGCCGGAACTTGCAATGATGCGCTGGAAGCCGGAGAATTCCTGAAAAAACAACCGGTTGATTTGCTGTTTCTCGATATTAATATGCCCCGCCTTTCAGGAATTGGTTTTGTAAAAAGCCTGAAGGAGCCTCCGCTGGTTGTTTTTGTTACGGCCTATCCTGAATTTGCGTTGGAAGGGTTTGAGGTGGATGCCGTTGATTACCTGGTTAAACCTGTTTCATTTGATCGGTTCAGAAAAACTGTAAACAGGATTCTGGAAAGGATTGAAAAAAAAGCTGAAAGTAATAACAGCCATATTTTGTTACGTGCCAATAAAAAAGATTACCGCATTGAATTCGAAAATATTCTGTACCTCGAAGCTCAGGGCGATTATGTAAAATTTGTGACCGCTGAAAGGTCATTGATGGTTCATGGAACCCTGAAAGATTTCCTCGATCAACTGCCTGAAAACTTGTTCGAACGGATTCATAAATCTTTTGCAATACAATTGGCAAAAGTGGAATACCTTGAAGGAAATACAGTTAAAATCGGCGAAACCAAATTGCCGGTAAGCCTGAATTACAAAGATCAGTTGTTAAATAAGTTAGGGAGAAAATAAGCTTCAAAGTATTTTCCCGATAAAAATTCCCAGGTATGACCCGAAAGCAAATCCCAAAATGCCAATGGTAAGCCCGCCAATAATTACGTTCCTGTTTTTAAGGGCAAGCGCAACAGCAGGCACAAACGGCGGAGAGTAGGTAAGTGCGGTAATGGCAATAATGGTAGTGTCGGTATCTACCTTAAAAATGCGGGCCAGACCAACATGAATGAACATCGAACCGAAAACCACCCACAAAACGTATAGAAACAACTCCAGAAATTCAATCTGAAACATTTCGCGCAAATTTGCCATAGACGACAGCGCCAGACAGAACACAATAATAAAATACATGCCCAGCGGGAAGCTGATTTTGAGCTTGTTCACCGGTTTTAACAAAGATGCCAGCAGGCCCAGTGTAGTGATGGTGAGAATGATGACCAACACCTGATCTTCTTTCGGCACAAAAAATATGGTGCTGCCCCCAACAGCAAAAATAATGATGGCATAGAGCAGCGATTTTCCCATATCGGGCAGGTTTTTACGCTGAAACAAGCCATCGTAGTTTTCCAGATGGGCATCATCCTCTTCAATTTCAACCTGCATTACATTTTCAGCTCTGCGAAAAACTCCTGAACGTGGAAGAAATGTATTGAACAGGCGCTGGGCAATGGTCATCAGAAAAAGCAATGCCACCGAACCGATAATCAGGTCGTAGGTATGGGTGAGAATAAAAATATCCGGGCTCACGTTCAACGCTCTTCCAATGGCAGCGAGGTTTGGTGTACCACCGGTGTAAACGCCAATAAGCATCCCGGTAACTTTCTCCGATTCGGTAATGTGGTGTGCAAACAGGTAATAACCGATAAAAATGGCTACCAACAGTGAAGCCATGGCCAATACCAGTGAAAGAAGGGTGCTGCGTGCATTTTTTAACCATTTTTTCAGGTGCAGCGAGAACAGCATCAATGGTAAAGCAATTAAGATGGTGTAGTTCATTATCGATTCCTGAAGTTGGGCTATCTGGTTATAGGTTTCATCGCCTTCCGTAAATCCGGGAGTTTTCATAAATTCCTGAAATTCTCCGTTGGGTAAAAAGGAACGTGTTCCGCCCAGAACCTGAATAAGCGCATCGCCGGCTGTTGGCAGCAGTCCGATGTTGCCCAGAACAAGGCCCGCGGCATACGCCAAAACCACTGCTCCTATTCGATTGAGCATATTTGATATTTTACACAGATAGATAAGCAGAACAGGCATTAAGAGGTAAAACAGAACCAGGGCAATTGTAATCCACATAGTATGGTCTTTAGTTTACAGCAATTAAAAGTACAAAAATAAAAAATTAAGTTTTTCAGCAGGGAAAACTCAATTTTTCCTCCCATTTGTTTTTGGAGTTAATCCAGCGTTTTTTAAATAAAAAAGGCACGAATGCAGAATCCGTGCCTTTTGGAATATTTATTTTGTTCTTTTAAAATTTGAAACCCAACGTGAACATTACATTGTTTTTAACTTCGTCAAATTCGGCCATTTCAGGCATCTGATAAAAATCTGTAGGTGGTTCAGGATAGAGTAAATCGAAGGAATTTGCTTTGGAATACCGGTAAGCAATATCGAAGAAAAATCCGCCCGTTCTGTATCCAAAGCCAGCCGAATAAACATTCAGCCGGGTATCTGAATTGGGTTGGTTTGTTCCAAAAGCCTGTGCATTGTATGGCGAGCCGTAATTTTCAAAACCTGCACGCAGGCTGATATTACTGGTTGCCATCAGCTCTCCGCCAATACGAAAACTTCCAACTCCTTTGTAGGCTTCGGCAATTTCACTGTTTTCGTCCACAAAGTTGTATCCATCGCCTCCGCGGCGTAAACTTGCCGAACCGTAATCTGCATATTCGTAATCAACACTGATGAGACCTTTTTTCCCGAAAACGTATGCTGCACTCAAAGTTGCACGTAATGGTGTTTCCAGGTCGTAATCGTAATCCGAATAGGGCGAATTGGCTTTAAAATTGCCCATTACATCATCTTCATCGGCGACATTCGAATACATTGAAGTTTTAAAGAAATCGTGCAGGTTATAAAATGTAGGAGTATGCAACGAAGCACCAAGCCGGAGTTCATTCACCGGTTTAAAAATGATGCCGATTTTTCCGTTGTACCCTGTTCCGTTGGTTTTCAGGTAGCTGTCGAATTGCATTTCATTAAAAAAATCGCTGTTATTGGGTTTGTCCCATTCCAGTAATTCTGACGACTCTCTGTAATAAACATCCACAATACCGATTGACGCTCCCAAATACAGCTTGTGATTAAAATTGAGCCCCGCAGCAACAGAATATTCATTAACATACCCCTGACGGGAAATACTTTTTCGCTGGCTCTGACCATAGCCGGCTTCTTCCAAATCATGCCAGTAAACATCGCTGTTATCCTCTTTCCACAACAAGTAGGTATCCCATGCCAGTTGTTCATAGTAATCACTCCATATGCCTTCAGTGGCGTTGTCAGCCAGATAGTCGAGAAAAGAGCCATTCAGGTTATCGGCGCCAGCAAGCGACGTGCTGTTAAAATCCCTCAGCCGGTTAAAGCCAATTCCCACATTTACATTCACAAGACCGGTTTCGCTTTTGTTTTGAGTGGAAAGCGCGGCAACATAACTTAAGTTGTTGAATGAAAAATTGTATTTACTGTCGGTCATTAAAGTGTTCCTGTAGGTTGCTTCCACCTGGGTTTGTCCGAAGGTAGGTGTAAAAACAAGCTCCGAAGCCCTGTAAAGTCCAACACCGGCCGGGTTAATACTTACCGAAGTAAAATCGCCGCCGAGGGCGCCAAAAGCGTTTCCCATACCTCCTGCACGGGCAGTACCCTGAATTTGGAACGAAGAATACCGCAGAGCATCTGCCAGGTCTTGTGCCTGCATAAAAAATGGCGCTACTAAAGCTAAGGTCAATAGTGTTACGAATTTTTTCATGGCAAAATTGTTTTTCTGTTTATACTTAAAAATTGTGGCTAACACCCGGGTTATCTTCTTCTTCCTGATGATGATGATGATGATGAAGAGGATGACCTGCTGCTGCCGGAACTGCCCGAACTACTCGGGGTATAGCTCCTTGACGACGATGAGCCACTGCTGCGGTAACTTCCGCTGCTGTTGTTACTTCTCGATGGAGTACTGTAAGTACTTCCTGATTTGGTAGAAGTTGAAGGTGCACGATAACTTCTGGTGGCGCTGCTGCTGCTCGAACTTCTGTTATACGTTGAATTCGACCTGTAGGTACGGTTATAGGTGGAAGTAGAACTGGGCGCAGCATATCTGGTACTTGAGTTCCTGCTTTGTGTAACTACACGCGGGGTAGTGGTACTTTTTGTTGCAGGCCTTGTGTAGGTTCGCGTCGTTGTAGTAGTACCGGGCCTGGTATATGTCCTGGTTTGTGTGTTGCTGCTCCTAACCGCCTGACTGTTCTGGTCGGTTGAAGTCCTTCTCCGTTCGGCTGCAACATTGTTATTCGTTGCCGAACGGGTAGTTGCATTTTCTCTTACCCCCGAACTCGATGTTGACCGGCGACCATTGTCTGTAGTTCTTAGGATTGCATCTTCGCGCGCACTTTTAGTTGTACCGGCTGATGCGCGTACACCCGACGCTGTGGTCCTTCTTCCGCTTTCGCTGCCACGAATCACATTCGTTCCGGTTGATCTTCTCTGACCATACCGGTAATTTTCCGAATCGGCATACCATCCGCCTCCATACCATGAGCTGTAAGGATATCCCCAGCCATAGTAGCCATAATAAGGCCGGTGCCAGTAGCTGTAGTAAGGTGAATACCCCCATCCCCAGCTATAATAGGGTGAATACCAGCTGTGACCCCATCCCCAGTTCCAGGCATACGACCAGGATGGGTAATACCATGAAGAGTAATAATACGGATCGTAAAAGAAAGGATCGTAATACCAGCTGTCCCAGTAAAAAGGATCGTAAAAATGCGGACGGTGAAATCTTCTGATGCGGTATGCATAGTCAATTTCATCACCGTCGTAGTAATTGTTAATTACGTATTTTACTTCGTCTTCGTTGTAATAAACAGTGGTGTCACTGTAATACCTATCAAACTGATCCATACTGTAAACCAAGGCATCAGCATCTTCCTCAGTTCCGTCGAAAATGTAGTTGTTCATGGTTTGTGAACCTTCTTCATTTCTTTCAATATCGCTGATTATCATTCGGCGGGCTGATTTTTCTGCCAGTTCTTCTTCAGCCTGAATTTCTTCTGCAGAAATCGGCGGAGGAACATCTCCCGGGCTAAAATAAATGTCATCAGTGTAGGAACTGGTGACGTAAGTACCCGAGGTACATGCACCTACGAAGAGTGCAGCCAGTGTTAAAATTGTTAATCTTGATTTCATAACTCGTCCTCCCGGTTTATTTAATGTCAATAATATTTACTTTCTTTGTCACTCTTAAAAAATCTTATACAAAAAAGCAAAATTTATACCAATTTATAAAAAATGGCGAAAGAATTAACACCACGAAGTGAAAATTATTCCCAATGGTATCAGGACCTGGTGATTAAAGCCGATTTGGCCGAAAATTCGGCAGTTCGGGGTTGTATGGTAATAAAACCCTATGGCTATGCTATTTGGGAGAAAATGCAGGCTGAACTCGACCGGATGTTTAAGGAAACCGGACACGTAAATGCCTATTTTCCGCTTTTTATTCCAAAATCATTTTTTAGTAAAGAGGCCGACCATGTAGAAGGTTTTGCCAAAGAATGTGCCGTTGTAACGCATTACCGTCTGAAAAATGACGAAGAAAAAGGTGGCGTTGTGGTTGACCCCGATGCCAAACTGGAAGAAGAACTGATTATCCGGCCCACTTCCGAAACCATTATATGGAATACTTACCGCAACTGGATTCAGTCGCACCGCGATTTGCCATTGCTGATTAACCAATGGGCCAATGTGGTGCGCTGGGAAATGCGGACGCGTTTATTCCTTCGCACCGCCGAATTCCTCTGGCAGGAAGGGCATACCGCACATGCAACCAAAGAAGAAGCCATTGAGGAAACCATCAAAATAATAAACGTTTACGCCAATTTTGCTGAAAATTATATGGCTATCCCGGTCATAAAAGGGTTAAAAAGTGAAAACGAACGGTTTGCCGGGGCACTCGACACTTATACCATCGAGGCATTAATGCAGGATGGAAAAGCGTTGCAATCGGGAACTTCCCACTTTTTGGGTCAAAACTTCGCCAAAGCGTTCGATGTTAAGTTTACCAACAAGGAGGGCCGCGAAGAGTTCGTCTGGGCTACATCATGGGGTGTTTCAACCCGGTTGGTAGGTGCGTTGATTATGGCACACTCCGACGACAACGGTTTGGTACTTCCACCGAAGCTGGCGCCTATACAGGTGGTCATTGTTCCCATTTACAAAAAAACGGAACAGCTGGCCTCCATATCCGAGAAAGTGGACAGCATTGTGGCAGAACTGAAAGCGAAAGGCATATCGGTGAAGTATGACGACGGCGACAACAAAAAGCCGGGCTGGAAATTTGCCGAATATGAACTGAAAGGCGTCCCGGTGCGCCTGGCAATGGGCCCCCGCGATTTGGAGAACGGAACAGTGGAGGTTGCCCGCCGCGATACGCTGGAAAAAAATGTGGTCCCTTTAGATGGCATTGCCGGATACATTGAAAATCTTCTGGACGAAATTCAGCAGGGAATTTTTAATAAAGCACTGGAGTTCCGCACCCAAAAAACCACTAAAGTGGATACCTGGGAAGAGTTTAAGGAAGTCATTCAAAACAAAGGAGGCTTTGTTTCAGCACATTGGGACGGTACACCCGAAACCGAAGACAAAATTAAAAGTGAAACCAAAGCTACCATCCGGTGTATTCCACTTGACAATGAACCGGAGGAAGGAAAATGCATCTATTCGGGAAAACCTTCGAATCAGCGGGTTTTGTTTGCAACGGCTTATTAATGTTTCAAAAAAATATTTGTTGGGGAAGCGGCTCTTTTGGGCCGCTTTCTTTTTAATATTCCGCCGGGTTGTGTATATTTCGTTCAAATTTTTACCCAATGAAGGAAAAAGAAATCAGGGCATCGCTGCTGGAGGCATTCGTAATTAAATCGACCGTAAAACAGAAGGTGTATGCCAATACGCTTCAAACATTCAAAATTCTGAAAAAGGTGCTTAAGTCGCTGGAAAAAGATTACCACGGTATTATAAAAGACCAGGTAACACATTCGGTTTTGCCTGCTTTCAGGGAGCGCGGACCTTTTGAAGTGGAATTTGAAATCGGGGGTGATTTACTCATCTTCAGCATGCACTCCAACGTGTTCGAGTTTGACAATAAAAGTCCCATTTTAAATTCGGATTATATTCAGGATGACCCGCTTCGTTCGTACTGCGGAATGATTAATATTTACAATTTCCTGGCCGATTCGTTTAAATACAACCGCGAAAAAGATTTGGGTTACCTGGTGGCCCGGATTTTTGTAAATAAAGACAACCATTTTTTTGTGGAAGGGAAAAGGCAAACTGCGGAAAATGTAAAAAGTTTTACCATCGATACCATTTCTCCGGGAGTTATCCGCCAAATAGTGGAAACAGCCATTCGCTACTGCATCGAGTTCGATTTGCTGGTGCCGCCCTACGATGCCGTAAAACTGGCTACGGTGGAACAAATGCAGGAAAAAATCATTCATTCAAAAATGACTACCGGAAAACGATTAGGGTTTTCATTCAATGCCGATGATGTTTGAATCGGTTACTACACATTAGTGTATATTTGTGCAAAATGAACGAAAGAAAATATCAGTTTTATGGAAAAAGTTGTTGAGCGATTTTTGCGTTATGCGAAAGAATATACCACTTCCGCCCCGGAAAGTACAAGCTGTCCGAGCACCCATCGCCAGATGGTTTTTATGAAAAAACTAGAGACGGAGTTAAAGGAAATTGGCCTGCAGGAAGTGGAACTGGACAAAAACGGTTACCTGATGGCTACTGTTCCGGCCAATACTGAAACAAAAGCACCGGTTATCGGTTTTATTGCCCACGTGGATACCAGCCCCGATTTTTCAGGAGAAAACGTACAACCGCAAATTATCGAAAAGTATGATGGAAAATCCATTCTCCTGAAAAACAATGTTTCCATCGACCCGGCTGAATTTCCCGAAATTTTGCAGTACAAAGGTCAGGACATCGTCACGTCCGATGGAACCACTCTGCTGGGCGCCGACGATAAAGCCGGCGTGGCCGAAATTATAACCGCCGCCGAAATATTACTGTATTCAGAAAAAATAAAACACGGGAAAATCAGAATTGGATTTACTCCCGACGAGGAAATCGGTCGTGGCACCGATAAATTCGATGTGAAAAAATTTGCGGCCGATTTTGCGTACACCCTCGATGGCGGAGAAATTGGCGAACTGGAGTTTGAAAATTTTAATGCAGCCGGGGCAAAAATTACCATTCAGGGCCGAAGTGTACATCCTGGTTTTGCCAAAAACAAAATGATAAACGCCACGCTGGTAGCCCACAAAATTATTTCCATGTTACCGCCAACCCAGCGACCCGAACATACCGAAAAATACGAGGGGTTTTATCACCTGATGTCGCTGAACGGTAATGTGGAAAAAGCTGAAATGCAGTTCATAATTCGCGACCATAATTTTGAGAAGTTTGAAGAAAAGAAAAAACTGCTGACGGAAATTGTTCAACTGGTAAATATGGAATTGGGCCGCGAACCGGTAAAACTGGAGCTGAAAGACCAGTATTACAACATGCGCCAAAAAATTGAGCCGGTAATGCACGTGGTGGAACGGGCTAAAACGGCCATAAAAAAAGCAGGTATTCAGCCCAAGGTAAAAGCCATTCGCGGCGGAACCGACGGCGCACGGCTTTCATACGAGGGCCTCCCTTGCCCCAATATTTTTGCCGGCGGGCACAACTTCCACGGGCCGTTCGAATTCATTCCCATTCCTTCGCTGCTGAAAGCGGTGGAGGTGATTTTGAATATTGCAGAAATTCCGGGTAGAGAGTAATGAAATCGACCGGAAATCTTAAAATAAGAAAATAAACTATGTTCAGCAGGTTTCTTGAGTATATCGAACAAAAACAGCTTTTTGAACCTCATCAAAAAGTTTTGCTGGCGGTAAGCGGCGGTATCGACAGCATGGTGTTGCTGCACCTGTTCGAAAAATCGGAATTTGACTATGGTGTAGTGCACTGCAACTTTCAGCTTCGCGGAAGCGATTCGGATAAGGACGAGGAATTTGTGCGGCAGCAGGTGCTTATACACGGCGTGCCGTTTTTCTGCACCCGTTTCGAAACGGAGGATTATGCGCGGGTGAACGGCATTTCCATTGAAATGGCAGCCCGCGAGTTACGGTACAACTATTTCGAAAAAATACGCGCTGAAAATCAATTCGATGTTATTGCTACTGCCCACCACCAGGATGATTTGCTGGAGACTTTTTTTCTGAATCTGTCGCGGAAAACCGGAATTCGCGGCCTGACCGGAATCAAGGAAAAGTTGGGAAATATTATCCGTCCGTTACTTTTTGCCAGCCGGAAGGAAATTGAAGATTTTGCGCGGACCGGCTTCATCGGATTTCGCGAAGACCATACCAACAACGAAGTGGTTTATCAGCGAAATTTTGTACGACACCGCATTTTACCCCTGTTTTCGGAACTGACACCGGCTTTTAAAACCAACCTTTCGGAAACTATTGGCAACCTGAAAGAAACTGAAGAGGTATATTCTTTTTTTATGCTGAAAGAAAAAGAACAGGTTATTTCTGAAGGCGATACCGAAACCGTCGTCGATATAGAAAACCTTTTAAAATCGGCATTCCCCAAAGTTTTACTTTTTGAAATTTTGTCGGGTTACAATTTTAATCCGAAGGTAATCGGCCAGGTTTTTGGAAGCCTGGACAGCCTTCCCGGCAAACAGTTTTTTTCGAAAACCCACCGTTTGGTAAAAGACAGGGGGCAACTTTTTGTTACGCCGCTACCCGAACCGGAAAACCGGATTTTTTACATTGAAAAAGACGACCTTGAACTTTTTGCGCCCTTCGACCTGAATATTGAAAAAATCAGTGCAGACGGTTTCAAAATTATTAGAAAACCTTCAGCAGCCTGCCTCGATGCCCGTAAGCTCGAATTTCCACTACTCATTCGCAAGTGGCGGCCGGGCGATTATTTTCAGCCTCTGGGGATGTCGGGCTTCAAAAAAATCAGCGATTTTCTCATCGATGAAAAAATTCCGGTTCACCAAAAAGAAAACACCTGGCTGCTTTGCAGCGGACAAAAAGTGGTTTGGGTGATGGGACTGCGCATCGACAACCGGTTTAAAATTACCGAAAATACTTTGCAGGTATTAAAAATTGAAATCAGATGACTTTTTAAAAAAAGTTCTTCGTCCGCTAAACTTTCGAAGAACTTAATGGTTTGTTTTAGTGTAAAAATTGACAGTTACCTTTTTTAAAAAGAGAAACTTTTATGAAGCTATATTTTTTAAAAAACCATTTCAAGATTAACCTGCTTGTTTTATGGCTGTTAACTACTTTTACATTTAACGGACAAGGTCAGGCAGTTATAAATCCGGTGGAAAATGCAGATGATGTGGAAATAGGGGTGGTGGAACACCTCGATGATTTTTTACCCGACAGTATTTCCCTTATAAACGAGTTGGGAGAGCAAGTTTGGCTTGCCGATGTAATCGATAAGCCAACCATCATCAATTTTGTGTATTACCGCTGCCCGGGAATCTGCAGCCCGCTTATGGAAGCCGTAGCCGGTGTGATGGAGAAATCGGAATTGGTTGCAGGAGAGGATTATCAGGTAGTTACCATCAGTTTCGACCCGCGTGAAACCATCGATCTGGGGATTCGAAAAAAGGAAAGTTACCTGGGGTTACTTTCGGAAGAAAAGGCCACAGCGGCAAAAGATGGCTGGAAATTTTTCGTGAGCGACAGTGCGAGCATAGTTCGGGCAACCAATGCAACCGGTTTCAAATACAAAAAAACCGGAAACGATTTTTTACATGCAGCGTCGCTTACCGTTGTCAGTACCGAGGGAAAAATTACACGTTACCTGAATGGAATGTTCTTTTTGCCTTTTGAATGGAAAATGGCCATTGTAGAGGCTTCCAAAGGTCTTTCCGGACCAACGCTCAACAAAGTTTTGCGGTTTTGCTACACTTACGATCCGGTGGGGCAGGCTTATGTTTTGAACATCACAAAGTTGGGCGGAATAATTATCATGTTTTTTGCAACTGTTTTATTATTATATTTGGTTTTAAAACCTAAAAGGAATAACGTTTCAAAACTAAATGAGTTAAAACAGGCATAAACAAAATAATTCCGGCTGAATTTATCTTTTTTACAAAAAAATTTTGTAATAATTGACCTTAAAACAATATTTATCGTTTATAACTAACACTTTTGATAAAATGAATTCGACAAGCATTGCAGCAAACGAAGCAAACTACCTGAAGTATCGGGGAAAATACAAAGGTTTGCTCGGGTGGATTTTTTCAACAGACCATAAACGCATTGGCTTATTGTATCTTTATTCCATGGCCACTATGTTTTCGGTTGGTGTTTTACTTGGGCTCGCTATGAAACTGGAATTACTTGCCCCGGGAAAAACCATTATGGAAGCGCAAACCTATAATGCCACGTTTACGGTTCATGGAGTAATCATGATTTTTATGGTGGTTGTACCCGGGTTACCGGCTGTGTTTGGTAATTTTTTGCTTCCGATAATGATTGGCGCCAAAGATGTGGCGTTTCCAAAATTGAACCTGCTTTCGTGGTGGATGTATGTGGCTGGTGTATTTCTGGTACTGGCAGCGCTGCTTTTTGGTTCGGGAACACCCGATACCGGCTGGACTTTTTATGCCCCCTACAGCTTTAGATCAGGCACCAACCTTCTTCCTGCTATTTTCGGGGCGTTTGTGTTGGGGTTTTCCTCAATTTTAACCGGGTTAAACTTTCTGGTTACCATTCACCGGATGCGTTGTCCCGGGCTTAAATGGACCAAACTCC
>Ga0334898_1003211_pt1 | contig 13567 bp, 15 predicted proteins | sample GraSluR3_MG_10_FD_207228 | JGI IMG/M metagenome (GOLD analysis project Ga0334898, IMG submission 207228) | Sludge microbial communities from methane-producing bioreactor in Wageningen University, Netherlands - Granular Sludge_3_08-R3 | ecosystem: Engineered > Bioreactor > Anaerobic >... | reverse complement strand
GCGGTTAGGTAATTGTTCAAGCTTGAGACTGGTTAATGGATCTCCTCTGACGCAATCCTCCAAGGCCTCTCGCGCAATCTTTAGGAGGATCTTCTGTTCCGTTTCATTCAATTGATGGCTCATAACCCCTCCAAACCACGCCACTGCCGATTGAAATACAAAAGTGGATGATGCCCCTCATTCTTATTCAGTTTTGAGGCAATGACCTCACCTAAAAAGACCGTCGTATTACCCACATCAAAATGCTTGATGACTTTACAATCAAGAAATGCAATCGCGCCAGCAATCAGAGGAGCGCCAGTTTCGAGTTCAAAGGTGGCTACGTTCTCAAAGCGTGAGATATTGGGGTCTATTTGCCCGGCGAAACGTCTGGCAAGACCGACCTGGGCTGAGTCCAGGATGCTTACACCAAAGATACCCCCTTCGATGACCAGGTTCCGGGTGCGTGTGTGCTGCTGGAGCGCAACGAGGACTGTGGGAGGTTCCAGAGCGATGGAATTGAAGCTGTTTACCGTCATCCCATGGATAAGATTCTCGTGTCGTCCGGTAACAATTGCGACTCCCGTGGCCCAGGCGCGCATGACTTCTTTTAATGATTCAGGGTTGATCATCTTCAGTATTTCTGCCTTTCGATGAGTTTTGTTATACTTTGTTGGCACTTACCCGTCAAGTCAACTTCATCAGCCTGGTCGCTGATATGAAGATGGAACAGGTATTAATCTGTCAAAAACCGGAGAATTAAGGTAATATTTTAACCAATGGACCAGCCTTCTGATTTTCAGGAAACACCCTTGGAACCGCAAGTCCCCCTTCAGGAAGAACAAGATGGGGAATTTTCTGCTGGGCGCGAACCCGCGCCGCGGCCCTTTACCATCTGGCGGGGACTGCAGACCGTCCTGGCTGCTGCCTTTGTTGTCGCAACCCTGTTCACGCTCTGGACGCCGGGAAGTCTGGTGGAAAGCAGTCTGGAAGCCCGGATGGCGCAGGCTCTTGGCCCTTCGTCAGTTGGCGATTCCAGCTCAGCCGAAACGGTATTGGGGGATTCACAGCAGGTTCGACCTACAAATATTGGTATCGTTGCAGGACATTACGGTTCTGATTCCGGCACTGTCTGCGCAAATGGGACAACAGAGGTTGAGTGGAATTTGACCATTGCGACCCTTGTTCAAAAGATGTTAACAGACATGGGGCATGAGGTCGATCTGCTGGAAGAATTCGATAACCGTCTGGATGGTTATCTGGGAAGCGTACTGGTGTCAATTCATCTCGATTCCTGTGAATATATCAACGACCAGGCAACGGGCTATAAAGTTGCCGCTGCGCTGGCTGGTCAAAATACTGTATCCAGTCAGAAGCTGACCTCCTGTTTGTCGGAGAAGTACGGAGAGATAACGGGGTTACCTTATCATGCCGGTTCGGTGACGGATGATATGAGTTATTATCATGCCTTCAATGAGATTCATTCGGAAACGACTGCAGCCATCATCGAAGCTGGATTTATGAATATGGATTATCGGTTTATTACTGAAGAGACGGACCTGATTGCCGAGGGTATCGTCGCTGGCATCCTTTGCTTTCTGAATGACTGACAGGTCAGGCCGTCTGAAAGTTGGTCCGCATGATGACTGAAAATGAAGATTCCTTGTTGCAGCAGGCCAAAGCGGCACTTCGCCGCGGTGACCGGATGCGTGCCAGGAGGCTGGCGCAACAATTAATTTCCGAGGATCCTGATAATGTTGAAGGGTGGCTGATCCTGGGTGGGCTTTCCAGTCCAAAGGCCAGCTATGCTTATTTAAGCCATGCGTATGAAATTGCGCCGGAAGATGAACGAGTCAGGCAGGCCTTGCGATGGGCTGGTGAGCGGATTGGGCAGGAGACGCAACGGTTGGATTCGGGTCGAACACGAAAAATCCAACTTGCACAGCCCCGTCAAGCCCTTCAAATACCAATACCGGTCGCTTTTGAGAAGACCAGTTGGCTCTGGGTCGCTGTATTGGTTGTCCTGATTTTGACGGCATCAATTATTGTTGGCATGAACCTGGTTCCGGACAGGCCGGTTGAAGCCGCTGTCCACGGTGGGCCGATCAGCCAGTCCGAATATGAAAAGCCAAGTCTGACCCCCACGGTCACAAATACACCCACACCAACAAACACACCAACCCCTACCGCGACCCCCACTTCCACACCGACAGCCACACCCACGGCAACCAATACTGCGACGAGAGTCCCGACCGCGACCTCAACATTTCCCCCGATTGTTGACATCGGTCAGGATGAGCGCTGGATCGATATTGACCTTTCCGCCCAGCGGCTCTATGCTTATCAGGGTGACACGCTGATCAGGTCGTTTGTTGTCTCTACGGGGACCTGGCAGTATCCTACGCCGGTCGGTAAGTTTGCCGTCTGGATCAAACTCAGATATGATGATATGTCCGGCCCCGGATATTACCTGCCGGATGTTCCCTATACAATGTATTTTTACCGGGATTATGGGATTCACGGGACATACTGGCACAATAATTTTGGGACACCCATGAGCCATGGTTGTGTGAATATGATCACCGAAGACGCCGGGTGGTTGTTTAACTGGTCACATGTGGGTATCCTTGTAAACGTTCATGATTAAGCCAAATCCCCGTTCAGATCCGGACAAGACCTTATCCCGCCGCCAGTTTCTGCAGCTTTGCGGGTTTGGCGTAGCTGGCCTGATGCTTCCAAACGGGCTTCTTTTAATTTCCAACTGGGTAAATAAAGAGAAAAGCGACCTGTTGGGCCGGGTAACCCTGGGGGGACATCCCTTATATCAAAGGCCAGTTTCCACGTCCAGAGTCCTGGAGGAAATGGATCAGGACAGGGTCCGGAGCATCACACAGGTGGCCATTGGCGAGGATCCCAGCAAAATAAACCGGATCTGGTATGAACTTGATGGCGAAGGCTATGCTCATTCCGGCCGGATCCAACCTGTTAGACATCTCTTGAATGGTGTGAGAACTGCCATTCCAGACGGGGGCTGCCTGGGGGAGATCACGGTACCTTTTGTGGATGCTTACAATACGATGAAAGCCAACAGAGCCATCATTTATCGCTTTTATTACGCCTCGACTTTTTGGATTCTTGACCGTGTTCTGGATGAGTTGGGCGAGGTCTGGTATGAATTACTGGATGATCGCTATTACCGCACCTTTTTTATCCCTGCGGAGACAATACGCCTGGTGCCCGATTCTGAATTGACTGCGATTTCTCCTGATGTACCCGAAGAAGAGAAAAAGATCGTTATTGATCTGGCGGGTCAGACCCTGACGGCTTATGAGGGAGAGCAGGTTGCCCTGATGTCCCGGATTTCGAGCGGCACAAGGCAGCCTGAGGGGGGCTTCTCGACGCCAACCGGGTATTACCGCACCACCCGCAAGCGTCCCTGCCGGCATATGGCAAGCCCGCCGAGTGAGTTCGGCTCCGGCTTTGATCTGCCGGGTGTTCCCTGGGTGAGTTATTTCACAGGCTCCGGGATTGCAATCCATGGCTCCTACTGGCATAATGATTTTGGCATTCCTTACAGTCATGGCTGCATCAACATGACACCGCAGGCAGCGAAGTGGGTTTATCTCTGGACGACGCCTACTGTTCCCCCAGAGAATTACTTCTATGCCGGCGATCACGGTACGCGGGTGATCGTACAATAAACATCTTATTTACCGTTTTGTTAATCCTTTTCTTATATCCAGTGGATACACTGTGGTTCACCTGTTGATATAATAGGATTTGGAGGTAGGATTGCCAAAACAAGCCGTATTTAAAGACCTGGTTTACGATGAATATGACAATCCCGTTTCAACGGGCTGGATTGGCAGTGAACCGGCCTATATTGTCGATGATGAGGGGTTTAAGCGCCATATTCCTGCCGACGAAGTCGACCGGCAGGTCTGGCAGCACATGCAGCAGCAAATTGAAGGTCAGGAGGACGTAATCTCGGAGAAAGCTGCGGAGATGATGGGCGAGGCGGATATCTTTACCAAAGCCGCCATCGAACAACAACTCAAGAATCTTGATGCTCAATTCGATCAGCTGGCAGAGATCGGCATCCCTGAGGAAAGCCGGATGTACCTGGGTATGATGGGCTTCCGCATAATTATCTCTATTCACGGTGAGGTTTTGGATATTGTCCAGCCGGGGATTGTTGATGATTCTGGTGAGCCGTAATGCCCGTTTATCCTGAAATTTGCAGTAAAATGAAACCTTAGGAGAGGATCATGGTTTCTGACTTCATCGTACATGTTGACGAATCCGATTTTGAATATGAAGTTCTTCAATATTCGACCCGGACACCTGTTGTTGTGGATTTCTGGGCGGAGTGGTGCGTTCCGTGCCGGGTATTGGGTCCCAGGCTTGAGGAGCTTGCCCGGGAAGGCGCAGGGAGTTTCAGGTTAGCGAAAGTCAATGTGGATGAGAACGTCAAGCTCGCCCGGCAGTATAAAATCCGCAATATCCCGGCTGTCAAAGCTTTTATGGACGGTCAGGTCTTCTCGGAGTTTATGGGTGTTCTGGGTGATGATGGATTGCGCGAATTTGTCCGCCGGCTGGCTCCCGCGCCCGAAGATTTGATGTTTGCCAAAGGCAGGAATCTGATGCAGCTTGGGGATTATTATGAGGCGGAAGATGCCTTCCGTGAATTCCTCACCGTGCATGCCGATCATCCGGATGCCCTGCTAGGGCTGGTCCGGGCGCTTCTCATGCAGGGCAAGGGTTCTGAACCGGAGGTGTTGTTGCGAAATTTCCCCCCCAGTTCAGCATATAACACCGCCCAGCTCCTCAGACCGGTTGCGGAAGCCTATAAGGAAATCTCGGATGGTGACATTGACAGCAATGACCCACTGGAGGCCGCGTTCCGGAACGGGATCCGGCTTGCCAAACGCGGGAATATCCTGGCAGCGATGGATGGTTTCCTCGATATTTTGAGGAAAAACAAACACTTCCGGGAGGGGCAGGTGAAGGATGTCTTCGTCGGCTGGCTGGCATTGATCGGCGAAGATCATCCGGAGGCCCGGCAATACCGCAAGGATCTGTCGATGGTGCTCTTTTAGCTGTTAAATTGGTGGTTGTGATTGGGGGATGTGAGCGAATTCACCAGAACATATCTCGTTTCAGCATAATGAAAAGCTCCTGGATCATCAAAGGTTCCGGGGCTTTTGTTTTGTTTCGCCGAGCTTTAAAAAATTTATTGATATTTGATTAAAATAATATGATATTATTAAGGATATTCCCATCTTAAAAAACAGGAGGGCAGAGCATGTTTAAAAGACAGGTAAACCTTCTCAAAATAATCATTGCAGCAGTCTTCTTTATCCTGTTAATTCCTAATCTTGAGGTAGTTGCACATCATGCGATAACATCCTCTGATGAAGTGATCGGTTTGGAAACAGCAAGCGGCATTCAGAATCTGGTCATCGAGAATCAAGACCATCCTTTGGGTAATCATGGTATTGAAAGAACCCAGGAAGATTTAGGTGTTGAACCGAAGAAATTCACCGTGACATTTGAAGAACAGGCATTTGATAACGGCTGTCTTTCTTCTATTACCAGCTTGGTTTTTGAATTGTGGAATGTTGGTGAGTTAGGCGGCGAGGAATATGGCACTGTCATTTATCAAGAAGTGTTGTTTACCCCTTACTGCAGTGCCTGTCGGGAAGATTTCGCCACAATGTGCGATTCAATTTCAGGGCCTCTCTTTACAACGGATATGACTGAACATTTTAATTTTTATGATTTGAGGTTTACTGGGGGGCCAAATGGTGTTATTTACCCTTATCATGGCGAGGATTGGGATGGGATTAGTTATCGATATAAATTCACTGATGGCAAGAAAGTCACCGTCAGAACATGTGAAAATATCGAAAGTGATGATATGGCTTTTACATATCAGTGTGATGAGCCAGTTTTTGATACCTCTGTTTTTTATGGATGGGTTGACCCAGATTATTCTGTTGTAGAAGCGTCAGAATCGGAAGTTGAGATCACCCGGGAATACATCAATACCACTTACGGCATCAGTGTATGGGACAGCTTTGGCGATGATCAATATGATCGGGCCGTGTGGAGCGACCAGGAGCTGACCTGGCTGAATGATGTGTTGAAGGAATTACCCCCTGAGCTGATCGACAGGATGGCCGTCAACCGGATTGTGAGAAATTCTGTTGATATTGATGAAGATGGTAATCGAAAGCCTTCCACCTTTGGCGTTTACGAACCTTGCGATATATCTGTTGACCCGGACTGTGACGGGTCTTCCTCCACCATCCGGATCTTTGACCATGCAAAAACACCAATGGATTTCTTAAATGATCCGGATGGTGAGATGCAGTTTAAGGCGACGATCTTGCATGAAATGGTTCACGGTATGCAAGCTTATAAAGACCGGCACTCGATCTACGTAAATGATTATTCGCCTCTTCAAGAAAACTGGATTGATGCCACGAAAAAAATCACCGATATGGAGGACCCAGGTTTTGATGGCTGGAATGGATGGAATTGGGATGGTCGGCGTTGGCGATATACAAACGACTCCAGCAATCAACCCCCCACAAGATATGGACTTACTGATCCTGATGAAGACATGGCCGAATCGGTCATGATGTATGTCTATGATCCTGAAAGGCTGAAGAACAGCTCTTATGAACGGTATTACTTTATCCGCGATGAAGTGTTTGGAGGTGTGGAATATGAAGACGGCGTCCAGAAAAAACCCTAAAAAACCCATGGCTTTATTAATCATTTTCAGCACGCTGCCCCTCTTGCTTGCCTGCCTTGGATCACAAAGCCTGGGGTCAAACAATCAAAATGGGCGTACCACCGATCCCGAATCGATTGAGGGTCAGGGAGCAACCCATTCTTTCGCGCAGTCTTGCCTGGGTGGTATTGTACCAGGGGTGACGACCCGGGAAGAAGTGATCGCCGCATTGGGACAACCTTCAGTAATAGAAAATGAAGGTGACGTGGAAACCCTCTATTATTCCTCATCGACCAAAGGCATTTTCAATTTTGTGCTGGTTGAAAACGAGGTCGCCCATTACACGAGCAAGCTGCTTGGAGAAGAGGACGTACTCAGGCTCTCTGGCATTTTTGAGCAACTGGGTGAACCCGAATATCTGGCCTACAGTCATTTTGTTGCGGGCAGCAGGACGTATGTTTATCCGCAACACGGTGTCTTATTTATTGCTGATCCGAACATGGATACCGTCTTTATCCAGGAATGTTTTCCGCCGCAGGATCTGGCGCGCTTTTTAGCAACCTATGGCCAAAACTTGCCCGAGGAGAATCCTTATACCAAATGATCCTGATGGGCAGCTCTGTGAACAAAGGATTGGGAGCAGTGTTAGCCAGGGATTTACAAAACACATAGTCGAAAAAGCCTTTTAAAAATTGCATAAAAGGAATCAAGACAGACGTGGATATCTTATCCTGACCAGCGAATTAAAATCAAGGAGGCATGTATGTGGAAAAAAACAATAAAGTTCTCTGTCCTCGGGGGGTTGATAATGGTTTTATTGAGTGGCTGTTTTAATATTTATAGTGAAATCTATCATAATCCAGATAATTCGGGCCGGTTGATCATAGAATATGAATTTCCTGAGGAAATCTTGTCCCTGGATGAGGAAGAAGTCACCATGGAAGAAGTCAGGGAGGACCTGCTATCTTGGGTAGATTTGGATCAGATTTATTCAATTGACCACCCCAATATTCTCTCGGTCTCATCGGAGAATTATATTGACCCGGATTCCGGCTCGCTTCATTACATCATTGATATACAAGTGAAAAACATGCTGGAACCTTTTGGAGTGTCTGAAGATGACGGTGCGGCTCTGGCTATTGAAGCAAAACCGGATGGAACCTACCGCTTTTCATTGGTTTTTGAACCGACATCCGAATTGGGCCTGGATGAAAATGGAATGGATCTGAGAGAGTTTCGATCCTTGATGGAAGGCACGGTTTATGTGTGGAAATTGCACGTTCAGGAATTCATCGATGGCGACTCCCGGGCAATCTATACCCCTAATGAAAATGTGGTTACCTGGAAAATTTCGATGAATGACCTGTTTTATCTGGAATCAGCTTATGAAATTTGGGCGGATTACCGGACCGAGGCCCAGGTGGTAGAGGAAATCCAACCGGAACAGGACGATATTCAGTCAACTGATATTGGTGATCAGATTGGTCAGCCTGAACAGGATCAACCTGGCTTTTTTGCCGGTCTGATGGACTCAATGCCTGGGTGGCTGCCTGTTGTTCTGGCCGGGTTGTGCTGCCTGTCCCTGGTTGTAATTGCTGTGGTGATCATCGTGGTGGTTGTGGTCAAAAAACGTAAAAAACCCGCATCGCCATCCAACTTATCCTAGAAAAGGCTGCGCTAAACCTGGGAGACACAAGCTAGACGGTTTTGAGGGCTGAATGGCTTATTTGATTCAGGCATGTCAGCATGATGCCGGATTTTCAGATCAAGACCCAGAACTTTAACATCAATATTCGCACGAATCCACAAGGAGAGCTGTCCGATAGCGACACATGGGTTGTCCCTGAAGGTGTTGCGGGAGATATTCATACCATCACTCAAGACGTCAGCACCGGGATTTACGGCAAGAACATCCGCTGGCGTTATGAATATGTGTGCGATTGAGATTGGATTACGCCGCCTGCTTTCAGGTTGATGACATTCTTTTGTAGTTTGGCATCGCTATAGATCTGAACAGGTTCCTCAACATGAAATCGATTGGGGATTTATTGAACTCAGTGATTATTTAATTGCCAGTGCAAGCATAATTTAAAGACAAGGGATTATCAAAACTTATTTGCCTGGATGCACGCAGCGAAAGCCGAGATTATCGAATAGCATCCCTGCGAAATTTCTGCCTCGGTTGGTCACCCGTAGTGTACGTGCAGTGTCCGCCCAGGATCCGCCGCGCATGGAGTCGTAAGTATAATTTTTAGGCCCTTTGGGGTTTCGATAGGGCGAATCGCTGTAATATTCGGGATCGTAGCCATCTGAAACCCATTCCCAGACGTTGCCGGCCATGTCCAACGCGCCGTAGGGACTGGCGCCGGCCGGGTAGCTGCCCACCGGGGCGGTATGCCCATAATCATCATCTATTGATTTGTCCGCACCCTCTTCCTCGCAATTGACATCACAGAAGTTGGCTCGATCACCAGTGACGGGTTCATCACCCCAGGGGTATCTGCGCCCATCCATGCCACGGGCGGCTTTCTCCCATTCGGCTTCAGTGGGCAGGCGACCGCCAGCCCACTCACAATAGCTCAGGGCCATCCAGCGGAAGATATTATTGGCAGGGTAGGTGTCATCCGGGTAATTTTCAAGCTCACCTCGGCAGGCACCGGCCTGAATGCATTGACGATACTGCTGGTTGGTGACTTCGGTCTGGTAGATCCAGTAATCTCGAAGATAAACCATATGTTCCGGTTTCTCATCCGAAAAGGCTTCTTCAGCTTCGCTTCCCATCAGGAAATCGCCAGCGGGGACGTAGACCATCACCATGTTATCGATAGGGTTGTTTTTCGTCAGACCAATGCCCTCTGAGGGGTCATTTCGGGTGAGATTTTTGGTTATCAGCTCGGGTAAAGTTTGACAGGCTGCCAACAATAAGGTGATCACGATAGCCATCAATCCAGGTTTGATCCATCTGCTTTTCATGTTACCCTTCCCTTTTACCTCATTTGGGTGACCAGACCCTTTGCTAAAGTTTAATTGGCGATACTGGAATATGGATTGAATAATGAGATGATTTCACTATCTTATCATAAGAAATCTGAGGCCTTTCAAAGTTTCCGCTGGGTATGGTGACATAGATGCGATGGTGGCGTTCCAGGCAGTGGATTGGGGAATAGGGGTTATTCTCTCAACAACAGTATTATGTCATTGATGAATCCCAGCGTTTTAGCTTCGATTTGTTGTTTCAATCCGGCAGGGTTATCAAAATCGGGTTGATGGATGAGCTGTGAGGCAATAATTGAATCCACCCCGGGTTGGACGATTGAAAGTTCATGCCTGCCAAGGTCTTTTTGACTCAGCAGCTCAATAAACTGAGACTGGATTTGCCTGTTGTTTCCACCGAGCCAGACTTCGAAGCGGTTCTCTTCGTGCAGGTAGACGATGGCGACCTTCAGTTTCATTTCCTTCAACGTGAGGGGCGTAAAGGCAAAGTAAGTCATATCCATGTATCCAAAATACAAGCCAGTTGCAGTAAAGTCCGGATATTTTCCTTCAAGATCCGATCTCAAATCAGCCATGAAGGACATGATCCCCCGATAGGCTTTCTGGATCATATTTTTGGATAGCTGAAGTGTGTATTCCCGAACGAGCTCATTCATTGATGTCATTGTTTACCACCTGTTGGTAGATAACTTGACGATAGGCTTTCAACACCCTGAGGGCGCGCAGGGTGTTCCATCGGCTGGCGGTCCCGGTTTTTTCCATATCGAAATGGACCTGACCGGCATGCTTCGTCTGGACGGGCCAGGCACCATCCTTCCTTCTTTTTGAGATCAGGAGGTTAATTGCATCCTCCATGCGATGGTCGTAGGGAACGTCGGCGTCTGCAAAATAGACCAGGGCGCGCAGGAGGTCATACCGCCACCGGGAGGGGAAGGACAGCATCGTCCAGCGTTTGTCAATGATCTCACCGGTTTTATCGGACTTGAAAAGCTGGTGCATTAGGAGGAATTCTTCCGCAGCTCTGGCTGCATCTTCCAGCTGGTCTATTTTATAAGCATATCCCGCCTTGTGGTATTCATGGATCCCCTCAAGGATTGAGATCGTTGTATGCATGGAGCTATGGGTGGGGGAGCTTCGACCTATTTCGCAATTAAACCCGCCATCGGGCATCCGGTTGGCGAGAATGGTGTCGACGACGGACCGTAAATCCATTTCAGGGACGCCGAAAAACGAAGCATAGTTGAGGAACATCCCGTTGACGCACAGGTCGCCCGACTTGACCGAACGGGATTCGTTGATGCTGCCATCTGCGGATTTGCAATTTTGCAGGATCAATCCCAGGGTGTCCATGATGGGTTCCACGGGTTCAATTTCCAGATAGCGAAGGTCCAGCAGGGTGTAGTGGGAGCTAATCCATTTATACGCATAAAAATCCAGGCTCCAGTGCCCGGTTGGATTCCTGGCATCCAGAAAAGCCTTTCCCCAGCCTTCGATCGCGATCCTTTTCCTGAGGTGCCGAAGGTTTTTCTCCTGCGTTCCCAACAGGTATTTATGGGTCAGGTATTGGATGGAGATGTCCCCTGAATGCAGCCACTTGATCAGATCTGTCATTTCAAAGCCCTTGATTGAATTTGATTCGTTTTCACACCTCAATAGTACATTAAATATTTATATCTCGAAAGTGGTCCAGAATGCAGAGCGCTTTCAGGGTGATGAACCGGCTGGGCTGTCCGACCGCTTCCAGCTCAAAATGGAGGTTGCCTTTGTGGATATTTTCCAGATGCCAGAGTCCGGACGGCTTTCGTTTGCCCTCCAGCCAGGCGAGGGCCGGGGTCATGCGCGGGTCGAATGGGATATCCTCTGATGTGAAATACTCCAGGGCGCGGAGAAGGTCGTACCGGTAGCGGTAAGGGTAAGAGAGCTTCAGGTAGCGTTTATCACTGGACAGGAAAAGGTCGTTCGATAACAGGTATTCGATTGCGCTGTTTTCGGAATTCTCAACAGCTTCCAGGTGACGGGTTAACCCGGCCTGTTGGTATGCATGGAAACCTTCCAGGACGCAGATCGTGGTATGCGGGTCGCCGGTCTGCGCTGCGTCGTCCCACGAGTAGCCGCCGTCGGGTTTGGCCTGGGCAAGGATGTAGCCTGTGAGGTTTTCAATACGTTTCTCGTCCGGGCAGAAATAAGCGGCATAGTTCAGGATCATCCCGTCCACCGCCACATCGCTCTGGACCATCGTCTTGGCGAAGTTGACCCCGCCGGAATCGAGCATGCACTCATCGAAAGCGCGGACGACCATCTCTTGGCAGGCCGGGGTGTCAGGCGGCTGGCCGATCTCCTTCAGGTCAAGCAGGGTGTAATGGGTGCAGGTCCATTTCGGCTGGTAGAACCAGCGTCCCCAGTGACCGTTTGCGCTGCGGGCGGCCAGGAAGCGTGCGCCATAGCCTTCGGTTGCGACCCTGGCTTGCAAGGGGGCGGTGACCTCCGGGCTGCTGCGCAGCAGATGTTTATGGGTCAGGTATTGGATGGAGATATCGCCTGAGAGGAGCCAGTTGATGGTTTGATCCATTTTGGTTTCCTGATTCTTAAATCTTTATCAAAGTCACGGGTTAACAACCTGCTTTATGACTAACACAATAATATCACCTCATCCAGCACTGCGTGCCACCTTCCCCTGGTCCCCTTCGGGCTTCCATCGGAAGTCCCACCTCACTTCAAGGTTTCGTCGTTTCGCTCCTCGGGAGGATGGCTTTTTTGTCTTCTGTTATCACTTTGTGGATTTGTTTTGCGAGTGTTGTTATTGGGGATGCACTTAATAAAAAAATTGGTGGGTTAGCAACTACGACTGTAAGCTTTTGAATTCTTCATGATTCGCAGAGGCTTATCAACTCCTGACCATTTCTAATGACTATTATCTTATCAAAATTTCCAAGGTCTGTAATATACTTGGCTATCTCATCCAATTCATATTTTTCCAAATCCCACATCATTGTGTCTACCAAGATTAACCACCACTCTTTATACTTCTGAATATAGTCATTTACTTTTTCTGATTTCTCTGAGATACAGTATTGGATATTTTCGATATACATCGAGATAATCCGTCCACCTGAATTTTCATCGCTCCCTCCTAATGATCTAAATATATTTTTATCAATTGATTTTACTTCTTGAATAAATAGCCTTACTTTAGGAGAAACAATTATTTGACTGGGGAAGGACAAAGATGGTCCTTGAAGAAATGATTGCAGTTTCTGTTTGATTTGCTCTTTTATTTCATGAATATTATCAAGGGGTCTCTTATAAATAATACCAACCAGATATGAAGTGTCAGATTCTTGTTTACCAAATGAACCCAACGTTTCACGAAAAGCATCAAATAAAGGGAAATTTAGTTCTTCTAAACCTTCAGCTTTATTATCATGAAAAAAATTTTGGTTTAACCTTCGAACTTCTATTGCTATTTCCTCTCCTAAAATAAAATCTGGTGATTTATTACCATCAGGTTCATATGCTATCACTTTAGAAAAATTATTCGTAAGGTAGTTTTGAACCAATTTCTCTTCGTTATCCATGTGATATTCCTTGGTTAGGTATAGCATATGGGGTGGGTTGCCAACCTACCCTTCAACACGCCATAGTCCGGGCCAGTCACACCGCCGGAGGTGTCTGTTGTTTAATGGCGCTCATGACAATGAGTGCAATGTCATTATGGGTATCGGCTCTCAGAAACGCCACATCGTTAAAACCGAGATTATCCTTTGCCCATTTGGCCCACGGCTGCCAGATTTCTTTAGGATCTTCCATATCATAGCAGGCGGTGATTTCGACAATGCCGGTCTTCTCCCAAAG
>Ga0334898_1003208_pt1 | contig 13581 bp, 10 predicted proteins | sample GraSluR3_MG_10_FD_207228 | JGI IMG/M metagenome (GOLD analysis project Ga0334898, IMG submission 207228) | Sludge microbial communities from methane-producing bioreactor in Wageningen University, Netherlands - Granular Sludge_3_08-R3 | ecosystem: Engineered > Bioreactor > Anaerobic >... | reverse complement strand
AAAATAATCAGACTATGTCTTACTTATCAGGCAGCTCAAGATTACCTGCACACGAAAAAATTGTCAGAGAGCCTAAGAATGAATATCGGCAAGGCAAGTAGGATAGACTGTATCAGTGGCATGATCGCAATGACCAAGGAAGGAGAATTCTCATTTGCCCATAACGGGGCATTCATGCCTGTATACCATCACGTAAAATAAATCACGCATAAAGGAAATACAATGAACATAACCACTAAGAAAATCCAGTCGCTCGAAACTGCCCAAATTCACGAGTCGATCGTACAAATTTCTGACCCGAAGATGTATGCACTAAGAATTGAGAAAGCGTTGGAAATGGCCCAACACGCAGGATATTCCCATTTGATTGTCTATGGGGATAGGGAACATTTCGCCAATATCCACTATTTCACTGGTTACGATCCAAGGTTCGAAGAAGCGATATTAATTCTCGGCAAGGAAAGAAAACCAACTATTCTGGTGGGGAATGAAGGATTGCATTATGCCGGAATTATTCCCTATGAAATTGAAGTTGTCTTGTATCAAAGTCTCAGTCTGGTGGGGCAAGCACGGACGAAACATACGGCAGACATCATCACGGCTGCATTCGAAAAAGCGGGAATCAATAGTGAGAGTACTGTCGGAGTCATCGGTTCCAAATACTTTACCATTGATGAAGGAGGGAATCCTGATTATATGTTGGATATTCCCCATTATATCGTTGCCTTCCTGAAAGAAACACTGAAAGGTGGAATTCTGAAAAATGCAACCGATATAATGATCAGTTCGGAATATGGGTTGAGAACCACTCTTGATATTGATGAAATGGCTGTACTCGAATTGGCTGGAACAAAGACCTCCCGTGGTGTGCTCAATCTGTTGACGCACCTCAAGCCCGGGATGAGTGAAATAGAGGCCTCCGCGTATCTGAATATCGATGGCAATCCACTAGTAGCCCATCCCAATGTGAATTTCACTATTGAAGCAATACGACAAGGACTGGCAAGTCCTGCCGGTCATTTGCTGCAATTGGGTTCGGTGTGCAACGTCGGTTTTGGATATAGAAGTTCCATGGTCGCACGTACAGGACTTTATGCCCATGGTATCAGTGAACTACAACCAGAATTTGCCGACATGTGGGAAAGCGTATATGTTCCTTATTTCAAGATTCTAGTGCTCTGGTACGAATCGATCGGAATCGGTGTCACAGGAAAAGAAGTTGTGGATAAGATTCTTGCTGAAGTTCCGGAATTCTCCAGTCTCGGAATAGGTTTGAATCCAGGGCATCTGATCCATAACGATGAATGGACAAACAGTGTGTTTGTGACCGATAAGGAAGTGCAGCTTCGCAATGGAATGGCAATCCAATGTGATATCATTGCCAATCCATCGGATTTACCTGGTGTCCATGTCGAAGATGGCTTGATTCTGGCCGATTCGGAATTGCGTGAATCTTTTAAGAACAAGTATCCCGAGGCTTGGAAACGCATTGAGCGACGCAGGAACACCATGATTGAGACACTGGGAATCAATATTTCCGATGAAGTGTTGCCATTATCTGAAATCCAAGGTTTGCTATTCCCTTGGATGGCAGACTTGGGTACAGTTATGGCTGTGGAAAAGTGAATGTTTGGTTGACTCGAATGATTCATAGATAGATTCGCAATAACTGCAACTCAAAACGACAGGGAGCTTCCCCACCGACAACCAGATCTCCATACGAATGGGAGTGGTCAAAGCAAGGTGCCAACGGGAGGCTCTTGCTGTATTTCAACAGTACCGACGATTCACAAGATTTTACAAAAATTAGTAAGATAATTACAGAATGATCGAATACCTCGGGTTACCGTATATCACATAGAACTTTATTCGGCGATTGCAAGGGAAGTGAGGTGTGATTCCTCCACGAGCCCGTCACTGTAAGCGTGGACGAACCTGTACAAATCCACTGGGAAACCGGGAAGGAGCAGGGGAGGGTGAAACGCGAGTCAGGAAACCTTGGTTGTCGTGAACGTGCTTCGTGGACCAAGCGATAGACAGGACATCCATACAGGGAGGAAATGATATGGCTGACATGAAAGCACTTTCCGAATTTCTACAAAAAGGGAAAGCCAAGGAAGTCAAGGAACTCGTACAACAGGCCGTTGACGAGGGAATGGGCGCGGAAGATATTCTCGACCAGGGACTGCTCGAGGGTATGAACGTAATCGGAGTAAAGTTCAAGAACAATGAAGTCTTCGTTCCCGAAGTGCTCATCGCAGCTCGTGCGATGAACGCCGGAATGGAGATCCTCAAGCCTCTGTTGGCCGCCGGAAATGCCCAGAATAGGGGTACGGTGGTCATTGGAACAGTGAAGGGAGACCTGCACGACATCGGTAAGAACCTTGTCGGAATGATGATGAAGGGAAAGGGCCTCACGGTCATCGATCTCGGAACCGATGTTGCTCCGAAGCGCTTCGTTGAGGAAGCGGTCTCCAACAATGCCAACATCATCGCATGCTCGGCTTTGCTGACCACCACGATGAAGGAAATGGAAGCGGTCGTGAAAGCCGTCAATGAGGCGGGTTTGCACGATAAGATCAAGGTCATGGTCGGAGGTGCTCCGGTGACCGAATCATTCAAGAATACCATTGGTGCCGACAAGTACACCCCCGATGCGGCAACAGCCGCCGAGGTTGCGCTGGAACTGTGCAAAGGCGCCTGATAAGGAGATTACATGACAGGTAAAGAGCGGGTGCTCCGCACCATCGAAGGAAAATCGACGGACAAATTGGCATGGGTGCCGTTCACCGGAGTCCATGCGGGAAAGTTGCTCGGCCATGATGCGAAAAAGGTCTCGACGGACGTCGAAGCCTTGGTCGAATCGGCGTTGGAGGTCAATCGACTCTACCATCCCGACGGGCAACCGGTGATGTTCGATCTTCAAATCGAGGCGGAGATCCTTGGCTGCGACATGGCATGGGCCGATGATGGACCACCAAGCGTAGCCAGCCACCCGCTCGCCGAAACCACCGACATACCAAACAAGATACCCCGAACCGACGAGGGACGGCTTGCCATGGAATTGGAGGCGACCAAGCGGTTGAAGAAGGCCTTTGGAGATACCACAGCCCTCTACGGAGTATGCTGTGGACCCTTCACCTTGGCATCCCACCTCAGGGGAACCGAAATCTTCATGGACATGATGTTGCAGCCCGAGTATGTCCATAGACTACTGGAATACACCAATGAAGTCGCCAAGGCGGTCAGTGGGTATCTTATCGATGCAGGCATCGACGTGGTGGCGGTAACCGATCCCTTGATCTCCCAAATTTCACCCGACCACTTCGCAGAGTTCATGGAGAAACCCTTCAGTGAATTGTTCGACCACATACGGTCCAAGAACGGCTTGAGCTCGTTCTTCGTGTGCGGAAACGCGACGATGAATATCGAACCGATGTGCCGTACCAAATGCGACAGCCTCTCGGTCGATGAGAACGTGAACCTGGTCAATGCGAAGAAAATCACCGACAAGTACGACATCACCATTGGGGGGAACATCCCATTGACCTCGGTGATGCTGTTCGGCAACCAACAGGACAATATGAAGACAGTCGTTGATCTGATCGATTCGGCTTCTTCGGGTCGCCTGATCATCTCTCCGGGATGCGACATGCCCTACGACGTGCCGGTGGAGAATGCAATCGCAGCCGAACACGCGGTACATGAAACCGACAGCGCCCGTGCGATGGTCGCCAACTACCAAAGTGAAGGAATCAAATTCGAAGGTGAACTGCCCGACTATGCTCACTTGCAGAAGCCACTTGTGGAAGTGTTTACCCTCGATTCTGCCACCTGCGCAGCCTGCACCTACATGTGGGCAGCGGCCCAGGATGCGGTGAAGCATATGGACGATGAGATCGAATTGGTCGAGTACAAGTATACCGTACCGCAGAATATCGCCCGTTGCAGGGAAGTGGGAGTGAAGCAGCTGCCGAGCATCTACATCAACGGTACGTTGGCCTTCTCCTCGATTATCCCAAGCCGTGAAGAATTGATCGCAAGGATACAAGAGGTCCTCTGATGGCAAAAGCCAAAACCATCCGACTGGTGTTGGTCACCGGTTTCCTCGGATCGGGGAAGACCTCGGTGATCAACAGCCTGTTGGGCACCCTGACCGACAAGAGCATCGGCTTGATACTCAATGATTTCGGTTCCATCGCTGTGGATGGAGCCTTGGTCGAGCAATCAGGCAAGATCGTCTCTTCCAAGAGCCTTTCGGGAGGACAGATCTTCTGCAGTTGCCTCAGCGGCTCATTCATCGAGTCGGTCGAGGCGATGGCCGAAGTCGCTCCCGATCTCATCATCGTGGAAGCCTCGGGACTCGCCAAGCCAAGTCCCCTTTTGGAGATCGTCTCGATCATACAACAGAGAACCAACCATACGGTTTCTTATGGTGGCATGCTCTGTGTGGTGGATGTCGACCGCTTCGAACTCCTTTCCAAGGCGTTGAAGACGCTTGAGGAGCAGATCGTGTTCAGCGACTGGTTCGTGATCAACAAGATCGATCTTGTCGATGACACAACACTCGAACAAGTGAAATCGAAAGTAGCCGCTTTGCGACCACTCGCTCCGATCTTCTCCACCAGTTATGGCAAAGTGGATCCAAAACTCACGAAACTTTTGATCGAGAGTACGAATGAACTGCCAAAAACCACCACCGATGCGAGTTGCTATCGTGGATGGGGCGTCCACGGTCGTCCTAAGACCTGCATATTCCTCCCACCCAAAGGATATGGAGGTGCCCACTTGGAATCCTTTATGGCCGAAGTCTCCTCACAGATGCTGAGAATGAAAGGGTTTCTGCCATCTGAGAATAATAAGGCCATCCTGATAGACGCAGTTGGCCCGCATGTAACCCTTTCCGAACGTACCATGCCCGATTCAATAGAACCGGGAATCGTCTGTATCCACTCTGCGGACCTCGATGCCGTGGGCATGATGAAAACCACATGGCAACGACTTACCGGTACCGATGCGACATGCACACCAACCCCTTAGCTTGGAGAACCACATGAGTTTTGATCCGATTGTCCTTACCGTACCGTTTGAAGCGAAATTCTCGCAGTACCAACACAGTATCCGCTACGCAGACATCGATGATGCCCAAGAGGATGCCACGATACTGTTCGAAGCGGCTTCAGAGAGATTGCAACCGAAAGTATTGTTGCGTGAAATGTTCATCGATGAGCATGGCAAAGTCGATGGATTGCCTTCGGTGACCATCGGTGAAGAACGCTTCGTTGGAAAAGCCCTTGCTGCCCTCGACGATGTGCATAGGGTCATAGGCTATGTGGCCACCTGCGGAGATGAGATGGAACGTTACGACCTCTCCCCACTCGATTTTCTCGCACCCTATTGGTTGGATTCGGTGAAGAACCAAGCCCTCGGTGCGGCACGCAGATATATGCTGGAACACTGCAAGAACCACTTTGGCATCACCAAACCATTGAGTTTGAACCCAGGTTCGGGCAATGTCGACATCTGGCCGATCGAGCAAATGCAGGGATTATTCAGACTTCTCGGAGGAGCCGATCAAGCAGGAGTCACACTCACCGAAAGCTCATTGATGATTCCCAACAAATCAGTTTCCGGAATGCTCTTCGCCTCCGCAACCACAGACTACGAGAGCTGCGCCTACTGCGAACGCGAGAATTGCCCCAACCGCAGAGTCCCATTCAAGGAACGACTCTAGCAGCAACGATTACATAATTACGACCGGTGATTCACCGGTCGCATCCAAAATCCTTCACGCTCTGGTCCTGTAACGTCTGTCAACGAGTCTGCTCACCTCGTCATGTTCCTCTTTTGAACGCCAGTTCACCATCAGGTACATACCCTCAGGGCCCACCGCATCGAGAAGTGGAATCACCTCTTCGGCCTGCATCTCCACCGCCTGGACACACTTGCCCGCATCCTTGATCTTCTTGTAGAGAGGGTACCAGCGGGGATCACCGCCTTGCGGCACCTGAGGCCCGGGAGTGAACTCGATACAATCGAGACCATCGATCTCCAACAAGGCGTCCACAGTTCTCAGCGCCTCCGGTCCATCCACATGGTAGAGACTGTAATCGAGATACGAAACGGCATCCAAAATCGAAGGTATCATGAATTCACGATACATGTCCTCACTGATCAAAGTGGCGAAATCACATTGGATCAACGAAGTCTTTCCCCGCCCCCAAACCATGAAGAAGGCATGGAACATCGCACCCTCATCATCCTTCACAATATCGTACAGAGCGTGGAACGTTTGTCTGCTTACCGTATCGATCTCCTGCAGTTTTTCCTTCACCCATTCGGGTTCTAGCACCAGATCCATACACAACTCGGAAGCACCACGAAGCTCCGCAAGCACATCCAAGCCACCACACACCGCAGGGGCTCCGCACAGATACCTATTCTTCGCCCATTCCGATCCGGTACGCACCAACTGTCGAAGCATGGTGAACCACGGATCATCATCGCGCAGCACCAAAGACCTATCATTCTCGGGCGAAATCGGATGCTCTTTATGGGTGTACCACACCGTATCCTTGCTGAAATGCTGCTCGGCCCCCAACATGGGAGCCAAGGTAACCGTACCCCAATCACAATAGGAGAATGGAATCAAATCCCCACCATAGTACCCATGGCCCACCGCATTGCGTTGGTGCATCGCCACCAAAGAGGGATTCAGATAAAAATCTTGCCATGATCCGCGCCTTGCGATCTCCTCCATCCGTTCCCGGATATCCACAAGCTCCCTTTCAGGATCAGGACAGGTGACACGATCGGTGTCCACATACCCATTCCACTTCGAAAGAATATAACCTTCACGTTTCCAGAAGTCATCGAAATGTTGCCGCAACTCTTGCCAGTCTTGTTTCCACATACCATATAACCCCATCGGTGACCGTGCGGCCACCACATCACATCGTCGAACACCTAGCGATAACTGATGCGCACATCCCTCTCATTGAAGCCACAAAGCGGTCCGAACGGAGTTGCAGCCAATCCACCAAAATCAGCATCCCCTTCGGCGAAGTGTAGATGCCCGACCTTGAGCAAGTCCATATCATCGGTCGAATCGACCCGTTCAGGGTAGTAGGGGATGGTCGCCCCGGAGCGTACGAAGACAGGGAATGCACCGAGCGCACACCCTACACCGCACAACCAGCGACCACCCTCGAATTCCCTGCCTGAAGACAAATCGATCCAAATCCCATCAGGAAGATAGATATCCCTCACCCCCTCATCATTCATGATGGGAGCGACCAGCAGATCACGGCCGAACAGATACTCGTCATCGATATGCCATACATTCGGATCTTCAGGATAATCAAGCAACAAAGGAGCGATCATCGGCCTTCCATTGGTACCATCCGTACAATGGGCGGCCTCCTGTAGGATATAAGGTATGAGGGCGTAACGGAGACGCAACCAAGAGCGGACCAGTGGCGCGACTTTTGGAAACTCCCACGGCTCCCGTGGAGTGGAACCATGGTACCGCATATGCGAAGTGAACACCCCGAACTGCGTCCATCGCAGATACAACTCGTCGGACGGCCAACTGTTCATGAACTCGGGCAACCCATGGAACCCCGGGATATCGTGGCTCCAGAACGTGTATCCCGAAAGACCGAACTGCAAACCTCCACGAAGGGTGGATGCCATCCCATCCCATGTGGCCGACGTATCGCCACCCCAGTGGAGAGGATATCGCTGGCCACCGGCCCAAGTGGACCGACCCCAGATGAACGGCTTGTCACAATACTCCCCGGTGACCTCGAAAGCCGCCTTCTGATACAACAGACTGTAGATGTTGTGTAACCGTTCCCCCGACATATGCTTGAAATCGGCATGGAGGAGAATCTTCTCACCAAAATCGGTCTTGATGCACTCAACGCCAAGATCGAGCAAACCACGCAACAAACCCTTATACCACTCGGTAGCAGCAGCATCGGTGAAATCGATCTGACCACCAAAATCCTGCCCCGAGAAATCACTCATGGTGAGCATGTGCTCACCATCCTTCAATGGAGGCAAATACCCATGTTTCACCGCCTCGGGATACAAAGGATTGTCCTTCCCAATATTGGGCGTCTGCCAAAGACTGATACGGAACCCCTGCTGCTTGAGCCGCTCGACAAACTTACCCGGCTCGGGAAACCGCTCGGTGGAGAACTTCCAATCACACACCCAATCCCCAGCGAAATACCCCGAATCGAGATGGATCACATCACACGGATACCCCTCTCTCCTCAACCTGGAGGTGATCGACTCAACCTCATCGGCCGAAAAGTAGGTCATTCGACTCATCCACATCCCATAACTCCACAAAGGAAGCTCGCCAGAAAAACCGGTGAGCCCGCGATAATTGCGAATCACCCGCTCTGGAGAACCTCCCCCCATCACAAACAGATCCAACCTTGTGTCATGGACAAGAGCTTGCACCGCACGATTGGAGATATCGGCAAAAGATAGACGCATATGGGAAGTGGAATGGATGAACACACCATAGCCGGCACTGGAAACATAGCACGGAACATTCTTGTACGCCTTCCTGCTCGCTGTTCCCAACGCATCGGTATTCTCCAAGGTAACCGTCCTGCCGGCCAAATCGAGTCTGCCGAAACGCTCACCAGTACCGTAGAAATGTTCGTTGGGACCAGCATGGATGGAGAACAGGGTACCCGAAACCCTTTGGTCATCCTCCACATATCCCAAAGGCACCGATTCAAGCTTTCCCGGAAAAAAGTGGTCATAGTCGGTGAACCGCACCGGACGGGACGTGTCCCCATCGGGAAACAGCTCGAGAGTCAACATCGGATCGGATTCACGCTGCAGATCGCTCCACATGCGCACCTTGTGCGATATGGAAGTGATACGTGCCCGCGTGCGGCCATTGGCATCCCGAATCTCGTGGATACCCTCTGACACCATCTCGATATGCAACGGCTGCCTTTCCATCGAACCGTCCTCATCGAGCATGAGTGATTGCCTCTCGACCTGCTCATCTGAGAAGGCTCCGCTGAAACGAACCACCTCGTCACCATAGGCAATCAAGGTGAAATCCGTCGGTATACACTTGCCACCATCCATCGGCATGAACGTACCGTTGTGGTGCATCGGTTGGAAAGGAATCGAAAGCGTCACACTCCCATCCTCTTGTTCTGCGAGGGCAACATCACGGGAAGCGAGAAAAAGCGTCCTATCGGGATACACATCGAGGTCGATCATATCGTGGGCAAAATCATTCGATTGTTTCATGGTTCCTCCGGTTACAAGCCATTCGATCATCCCTTGACGGAACCCGCGGTGGATCCCATGGTGATGTAGTTTTGGAAAATTATGTACAGAATCAACGGAACACCCGAAGTCACCAGAATGGCTGCGGTGAGCACCGTGGTGGGAAGCCCGAATTCACCCTGCATGAGCGCGATTCCCAGAGTAAGCGTCCTCAGTTCCTGACGCTGCAGGATAAGCATCGAGAACGGCAACTCATGCCACATCGCCAAGGCACCGATGATACCGAGCGTACCGATCATCGGTCGTGCGATCGGAATCATGATACGGGTCAACTGTTGGAACACCCCGGCCCCATCGATACGGGCCGATTCGACCAGGGACTTGGGAATACTGCTGTAGTACGTCGTCATGATATACGTACCGAAGGGAGCGAAATAGGCGACCCACACCAGAATAAGCCCGATATGGGTATTGAGCAGATTCATCTTGCTGATCAACTGGTATAACTGACCGGCGATCACCATCTGCGGGAAAATCTGGATGAACAGAACAAAAGTAAAGATCCACAGACGACCCTTGAACCGCAATTTCCCAAAAGCGAAACCGGCTGCGGTACACACCAGGAAATAGACCACCATGCTCACTCCCACCACCAACAATGTGTTCAGGAGGAAGGAGAACATATTCATCTGGGTCAGTACACGGGAGAAATTCTCCAAAGTGGGTGAGCTGGGTAAACCGATCTTGTCGGCTGTGTAGTCGCTGGTCGTCTTGAGACTCGAAATGATCGCATAGTAGATGGGGTAGGCTATTATCAAAGAGAAGAGGGAAAGCAATAGATAGGTGATGCTTTGCAAGGACCGCTTGCGTAGCCTCTCCTTCATGTGGTGATTGCCGAATGGCGTCGCCGTGGTTCGATCGTTCACATTCATGAGAGCTCCTCCTTTTTGATCAGGCGGATCTGCACCAAGGCGATGATCGCGCAGAAGAAAAAGAGAATGACCGCCCAAGCCGACGCATACCCCTTCTGGTAGGCACTGAAACTCAACATATAGACACCGAACTCCAATGTGTACGTCGCATAGCCCGGACCTCCACCGGTAAGGGTGAAGATCATCCCGTACATTCTTGCGAACACCTCTATGAACGCAAGCACCGTGAAGAACTGGATGGAAAACTTGATCCCGGGAATCGTGATATGGATGAAATCCTGCCACGCATTGGTGCCATCGATCTTGGCGGCATCATAGAGACTCGCATCGATGGTGCTCATCGCGGCCAAGAAATATATACAGCCGAAACCAACCCTCATCCACACCACGAAAAGGAAGGAGAGGGTGTTGATGGCCGAAGTGCTCTTTCCCAACAGATAGAATCGACTCGCGTGCTCGAATCCCAAACGGGTGAGCAACTCGGTGATAGGACCAACCTGGCTGAGCATGACCGCAAAGATCGTGCCGAGTATGACCGGTCCCAAGATATTGGGAAGATAGAGCAATGCGCGATAGATTTTCCACCCCTTCATGCCACCACGCAGCACAGAAGCGATCAGCAGTGGAACAAAGACTCCGAGAGGGATGTAGAGCACAAGCACGAAAAGGTTCTTCAAAGAACTGTAGAAACGATCGTCACCGAACATCTTCACATAGTTCTCGAGACCGATGAATTGCGGCTCACCCAAACCCTTCCACTTGGTGAGGCTGTAGTAGAAGTTCGAAACCACGGGATAGAGGAGGAATACGATGGTAAGTACCAGTAGTGGTGCCAACAGAATCCACCCATCCTTCGCATCCTGACTCATTCTCAATTTTTTCGACATACGATTTTGCACAAGAACTCCTGATTGGCGAAGCCACTGCCGATGGAAATCGACAGTGGACTTCGTTGGATTGATAATCTTGAAACGAAACCTACAGGTTGCTCTCGTAGATATTCTGTACCCGTTTGATGTACTCGTCCTGGGAAATCTCATCCGCAATGAAATAGAGGTTCATGAAATTGTAGAAATCCTGGATCATTCCACCGGGAACCCTATTGAGGATATCGGGAACAGTAGCTCCGTTCATATGGGCGAGTACCTCGGAAAGCATCGGATTCGAAGCATCCACCTCAATCGTCGAGTTCGGAACGATCGCACCGGTGGCATCCATGAAGATCTTGCCGGCTTCGCCGCTGGTCATGAACTTCGCGTACTTGACCGCAGCTTCCCGATGGGCACTGTATTCGGTCACGGCGAATCCGATACCGGCACCCTGGTTGACCTGATTCTCGGGGTAGGCGGCATTGTCGGCCACGGGAGCGGGGAAGTATCCGATGTTCTCATACCCGAGCGCCTCGCCGAAATCCTTCCAATGGGCGATATCACTGGTAAGGCCGGGAAAGAATCCGCCATTGCCATTCTTGAACTCGTTGATCGCATCCATGAAGTAGGGAATCGAGCCATTGGTCACATTGACATACCCACGATCATACAGCTCCTTGATCATCCCGGTCGCCTGCACGAATTCATCACTGGTGAATTTCGTCGTTCCATCGGCAAAACCATCGATCTCATCACCGCTGAACAAAGTACCGAGGATCACACGGTAGGTGAAGTCGATCCCGAACGGGCTGCCCTGGTTACCGAACATGATCGGAGTGATTCCTGCTTGCTTGAGTGCCTCACACGCAGCGAGGAAGTCGTCCCAATCCGAGGGAACCGCTTCAGGATCAAGACCCGCCTTGGCCAAATTGGCCTTGTTGTAATAGATACCCAGACCCTGGGCGGTCAACGGAAGAATCTTGATGTCCGAATCGGCCGAATTGGTCTCCGAGCAAGCCTTTAGGGCTGATTCGGCATAGTTTCCCATCACATCGGAAATCTCGTCATCGAACACATGGAACGATTCGGCAATACCCCAGGCACGTTGGTCGGTGTGGGTCAAGAATACATCGAGATCACTCTCTGCCGAGAACGCCGAAAGCAGCAGTTGATAATAATTCGACTCTGGTTGGGCCTGATGGTCGATGATGATGCCGGGATTCTGTTCCATGAACAACTTGTCCATCTCCTGGAACGCCTTTCCCGCGATCTCCTCGGCATACTTGAAGTTCCACACCGTCAAGGTGATCGGACCCTCATCCTTGGTTGCACTCTGCCCCTGTGCGAACAATGATCCAGCCGATGTGGCGATCAACAGGCAAAGCAGCAGCACACCAATTGTGTTTCTGATTTTGTTCATACCATTACACTCCTTGTGGTTTTTATCCTTAGGGCACACAACCTGACCGTACAGGCAGGACATATGCCTATGTAGATTCCCTTTCCATCAACTTGCCGGGTACAATGAGATGGGAAGGACGGATACGTTTCCTCTCTATGACCTCGATAAGCATCTTCGCAGTCTCCCGACCGATCTTTTTCGGCGAGAAATCGATAGTGGTGAGCTTGGGGTGACCTATCATCGCAAGCGAACTTCCTCCCATGCTCACCACAGCCATCTGATGTGGAATGGCGATCTGACGCTCCTGCAAAGCCTTGATCGCACCCCTGGCCTGAATCTCGTTGGATGTGACCACCGCGTCGGCGAAATGGGGCGCCCTGTCCAACACTGCAGTCATCAGTGCCTCAGAATCGTCCATACTCACATTGCAAAAGGAGTGGTGACCCTCATCCCATGGGATATCGAGATCCTGGTGGGCAAGCTTGAACCCGCTGAGCCTCTGTTGACTCTGCAAGAGATGCTCGGCCAGATTGATGTAGAAGATATTCCGAAAGCCCTTCTTCAGCAGGAAGGTCGCAGCTTGATACGCGATTCCCTCGATATCGGCATCGACATAGTACTTGGTCTCGACATTGTCGGGAGTGCCATTGACCACATACGGCATATTCCGGTCGATCAACGATTGCTCGAAGGCATGATCGCGCTGCAAGTTGCACAACAACACACCATCGACGAAATCCAAGGAGCGGTAGAACAACCTCTTGGCAGTCTCATCACCCTGACTGAGACGAGTGATCATCATATGGTATCCCTGCGTGGTCGCATAATCCAGCGCTCCCTCGATCAGGGGAATATAGTAGGGATCGTCACTGAGAGTACCCGTCTCGATGGGAAGACAAAAGTTGATCACCTTGGGGGCATGCTTGGACAACAAAGGAGCGTGATTGGGAGGTTGGTACCCCAACTCCTCGACCGCAGCGAAAATCCTCTCCTCCACATCGTCACTGAGCTTCTTGCGTCCCGAGAGGACATAACTCACCGAAGCTTTCGACACACCGGCATGCTTAGCTACATCAGAAATGGTTATCTTGTTCACCAATTTATCCCC
>Ga0334898_1003199_pt1 | contig 13641 bp, 11 predicted proteins | sample GraSluR3_MG_10_FD_207228 | JGI IMG/M metagenome (GOLD analysis project Ga0334898, IMG submission 207228) | Sludge microbial communities from methane-producing bioreactor in Wageningen University, Netherlands - Granular Sludge_3_08-R3 | ecosystem: Engineered > Bioreactor > Anaerobic >... | reverse complement strand
AGAGTCGTGCAAGAGGCTTCAAGAACATGAGGAACTTCATGAATATGATCTACTTCGTCTGTGGAGAATTGTCTCTTCCACTACAGCCAATCATGTAGCTCTACCCACTACAAACAGCGAATAACCAGAAAAAGGTCCTTTTTTCTATATCCATCATGCAATTATCAATAAAAACAAGACAGAGCTCTGTCAGTCACATGAGCCAGTAGCAGGTATGGGGTATGTGAGTGGTGGTTTTGTATGTTTATGCATTACGAGGTTCCTGAAAACCTATTTTGCAATTGGCTCTACAATTCGATTAATTTCGAACAAACATCACGACATAATCCACCAACTGATCTGCGCACGGTTTAGTATACACTTTCTGAGTGGTGGTCATCTGGAGACAGAAGAAGCCCCCATGAGAGACATTATAGCCAATAGCACAGTAGAAACTCTATTAGAGATTCTATTATTAATATTGATTAACGTGGTCCAAAAAAATCGACAATTCCTGTTGTTGTGGATTTTGTGGATTTTCTTCCTGGTACCTCGAATCGCCGAATCACGCTCTCAGTAGCCTAAAATACCGGTTTTTGTGGATAATGTGACACTTCTTCCTGGTACCGATAATATACACGTCACCTACTCAGCCAAACGGGCAGCAAGGGACTTCTCGAACCGTATGCGGATATTGGAGCGCCTTTCCAAGAAACTGGACAATCCTTCCTCCATCCGTGCTGCAATCCGCAAGGGGGGCAACCAGTACCTCCAGATCGATCTGGACGGACAGGAGTTTGCCATAGACGAGGGGCGGGTCAATGAGGCGGCCCGCTACGATGGCTATTATGCGGTAGTGACAGATCGCCTAGACTTGACCACTGAAGAGGTGATGACAATCTACCGGGGGCAATGGAAGATCGAAGAAAGCTTCCGAGTGCTGAAGACCGATCTCAGGGCTCGGCCGGTATTCGTCTGGACGGACGAGCATATCAAGGGCCACTTTGTCATGTGTTACCTCGCCCTGTCTCTGATTCGCTATCTTCAATACCTGATGGGGGAGGAAGGATGGCAGAACATCCTTTCAGCAGAAGAGATCATGACCGCACTAAGAACACCGGAAGTGGTCGTCCAAGGTGATTACCCCGATGTCATAGCCACTCCGATCAATGTCAGCCGGGAGTACCTTGATATGGCAAACCTCCTGAAGATGAAGGAACTTCGGCGGAACATGACCATTACGCAGTTCCGCTCTGCCACAAAGCTTGATCTGAACAAGAACCTAAGCCGAATTTAGTAGGAGAATGTATTTTCTTTCTTTTTCCTCAAAACCTTCATTTGGTGTCGCTATTCAGCTATTTTGGTTGATTTTTCTTTCTATAAGTCCAAAAGTCAGGTATTATTAATATTGATTAACGTGGTCCAAAAAAATCGACAATTCCTGTTGTTGTGGATTTTGTGGATTTTCTTCCTGGTACCTCGAATCGCCGAATCACGCTCTCAGTAGCCTAAAATACCGGTTTTTGTGGATAATGTGACACTTCTTCCTGGTACCGATAATATTGAACCATCTCACTCCACCCTCACCCCATCATCAGTGTTACAGAAATGGACGAAGAACAGGTCCTTATATTGGGGGAACAACTCCATGATCTGCGCACGTTTTAGTAAACACTTTCTGAGCGGGTCCAGTTAGACCCTGATATCTTTGGATGTGGATTTTGTGGATTTTCTTCCTGCGAACCGGTACCCGTACCGGTTCCTTTCTCATCACGTGATCGTGATCTGAATAAGGGTTGATAGACACCTTCTGACCAAGTCTAGCAAGATCCTGATTCCCAAGTGTGTGGATTTTGTGGATTTTCTTCCTGGTACCTCGAATCGTCAAATCACGCTCTCAGATGCCTAAAAAGCCGGTTTTTGTGGAAAATGTGACACTTCTTCCTGGTACCGATAATATTTTCAAAGATTCAAAAACAATGACTTATGTACCCAAATTCCCGCTAAATTATAACTATAATACCAATAATTCTTTGGAATATTAGAAGATATATCATTCCAAGACATTGACTTTTGCTCAAAACATAGCTACAATAAAAGCTATGAAAAAAGCAGGGAACACAGCCAAGATCGTTGAGGTTTTCAACAAGAATGCAGGTGTCACATACGTCTATGAGGATACCGCCTACTGGGATAGTGAGAAGAAACAAGGGCGGCACCGCCGCAAGTGTATCGGCAAGAGGGGACCTGAGGGCAAGATCATCTACAACGAGTATTACCTTTCCCGTCAGGAAGCATCCCGGGTCCAGGAACATCCGCTTCCTGTTGTTTCCAGGACGACGCTCCTTGGCCAGGATCTCATCCTTGACCCCATCATTGCCCGTACTGGGCTGGGGAAGGTTCTCACCAAGGTGCTGGGACCACAGGATGCTGCGTATGTCCTGGGACTTGCAAAATACTCGGTGTGCACCGGGAAGCCTCTCAGTTATGCAGAGTCCTGGCTTGATGAGAGAGGATTTGACGGGTCCCAGCTTTGCTCCCAGAGAATAACAGAACTGCTGAGGAGGCTCGACAAGGATGCCCAGAACACCTTCTTCTCTTCGTGGATAGAGCGGAACAGGGAGAAGAAGAACCTGCTGTTCGATATCAGCAGCATCTCCAGCCATGCGAAGGACAACCCGTATGTCGAGTGGGGCTACAACCGTGACAAGGAGAAGAAGCCCCAGATCAATATAGGCCTGCTCAGCTCGTATGCCACCCATCTCCCCCTATGGTTCTCAGAGCTGCCGGGAAGCATGAATGACTCGATTGTCCTGCAGCAGGTGCTCGAACAGCTGAAGAAGCTGGAGGTCCCCTCCTCGGTGATCATAGGGGACAGGGCATTCTGCTCTGTCGACAACATCGCACAGCTTACTGACCACGGCCACAAGTTCCTCATCCCTGTTCCCTCAAACGTCACATGGGCACGGGAACTCATCGAGAAGCACCGCCATGCGATCCAGCGGCCTGGCACCCTCATCCCGACCGATGACAAGGATGCCATCATCTATGGCCTGAAGACCATCAGGAAGACCGAACAAGGAAGGATGTGGGCCCACATATACTTCGATGCAGCGAGAAAGGAGCGGGACGTCGCCCGTCTCATGAGAAAGCTGCAGCAATGCATGGTTGAGCTTGAATTGCAGCAACCCATCAAGAACAACCAGTCGTACTACGACCGGTACTTCGAGGTGAAGGAGACCCCGAAAAGGGGAAGGAAGGTGCTTCTCAAGGATGAAGAGGTCCAGTCGTTCATCGACGGGCAGAGCGGCTACTGGGTCCTGTACACCAATGCCGAGAAGGATCCAGCTGAAGCATTGTATGCATACCGGCAGAGAAATGACATCGAACTGCTGTTCGACGACATGAAGAACATCATCGACTGCAACAGATTGAGAGTCCACACCGAGCAGGTGATGAAAGGCAGGCTTTTCATCAATTTCGTTACACTGATTATCCTGACCGCCCTGAAGGAACGAATCAAGCAGATCCCCGCGAAACAGCGGAAATACTGGAACCACCGTGAGATCCTGGACAAGGTGAATACCTACTCGAAGATTCACTACCGGGGGAAATACAAGGATGTGTATACCGTCCCCACGAAGGCTCAGCGGCTCATCTTCGATCTGTTCAGTGTTGAGTATCCATGGAAAGGCAAGCTGATGAATGTAGGGGATGAAGATCCGTTCGAGACTGATTGTCCGCTCTCATAGTTACAAAACTTCGGGAATTTGGGTTATGTACTATCAGGAATATGTGATGAAGACATACGTATCACTTATGATTTACCTCTATCGGAATATGCTTATAAGGACGCACCTAAAAAAATCAAGGACTTATGGCAAGAAATTAAAATAGAGTTAAATTTGTAAAACAAGTATATCTGTTAATGTATAATACTGGTGGCATAGTTCTACCAGTTTTTTATATCTCAGCATCTTATCAATTTGAATATAAAATACGAACGTGTTATTACTAAATCTATGATATGATCTGCGCACGGTTTGGTAGACACTTTCTGATCAAGTCTCGCAAGATCCCTCTCTCAAACTGTGTGGAAAATGTGACAGTTCTACCCGGTACCTCAAATCGCCAAATCACACTTCCAGTGCCCTAAAAAGCCGGTTTTTGTGGAAAATGTGACAATTCTTCCTGGTACCGATAATACTCAAGGAGAGGACCAGGCCTGTAAAAAAAAAGACTGTTTTGCCGCAATCGAGCGAAGCATCGGGGGAGGAAGAAGGAACGTAAGGCGCCTTTGTGCTATTGCAGGAGTCTCCCGGTGCGGTTATTACAAGTATCTGAGCCAGGATTCACCAAAGCAGATTGAAGACAGGTGCATAGTAGAAGCGATCCGAAAGATCCAGAGAGACTGATCTGCGCACGCTTTGGTAGACACTTTTTTCCCGAGAGTCTCGCAAGATCCATCTCTCAAACTGTGTGGATTTTGTGGAAGTTCTTCCTGGTACCGATAATAATAGAACCCTCAAATCACGCTCATTGCTTGTTATCATCTTCCGTTCGTATCTGCTGTGGAAGTATTTTATTCAGCTCTTCCTCAGTAAAGAATTGTTCTTCTTCACTTTTTAAAGCAATTTGAGCATCCTTATAGCTTTTCTTATCTGTTTTAGGATATGTAGAGTAAATGTCATATACCTTTCTTTGTAGATCATTTCGGCGTTTTGCTATCTCTTCAACTGAAAGAATTTTAAAGTCGGTCAACAGAGAAACATAGTCTTCACGAATCATCCAAAGCTTATCCGAAGCCAAGCGATATTGATTACTGTCTTCAGCAAGTCTAAAATCTTTCATATATAGATTTACGCCTAGTAGCATTGCTGAAAAAATACCGCTGGTAGTTGCCAACCATTTCTGATTTACTATAATCACACCCAACAAACCAGCTGTAGTTATGGCAGACAGAATGATTTGAACCACTCTTGCTCGATTGTTCTTGCATTGCAGCCTGTTCATCATCTTGAGATAGCAGGTATAAGTGTATACTACACGTCCATAAGCTTCGCGTATTTGCATCAGCAACTTGGCTCTATATTCCTTATCACCGAATTCACTCATATGGTATTCTCCACATTACCCAATCATATAATTTAGAACTTTGCCTAGGCAAGAGATACTATCAGAGATATCCAACCTCATTGCGCTCCCAGGAGCCTGCAGAATATTCGAACTCATGCCTTTCATTCCATCATAATAGTTGAGTAAAACCTTTTCATAATCGCCTGGGTTGGAGCTAGATTCTCTGTTGCTATCGGTCCAATGCCAATTACCTATTGCCGCATAGACAAAGCTATCAATAACTATTCCTGACAAGTGATAGCTTTTAAATTGAGTGTCTCTTACATAGCGAATGTGCTTGCAAGTGTCAAACAACAGTCCAATACTAATATCGTTTCTCTTTCTCATAGCATCCTGCTCGGCCTTCGGATTAGTTGACTGCCAGTTTCCGCCCATATTGGTATCAGGATATATATATGTACCGCTCTGATTACACCACCAGTAAACATTCGGGAATGCAGGTAGCAATTCGAACTTCATCCCATCGGAAAAGGTAATCTTCACAATCTGCCCATCTGCACTAATATCGCTACGAGGGTACGATGCCTGGATTGCTTCCTTCACTGCTTGAAGCAGTCTGGACTGACCATTCCTCTTAACTGCGTTATACCTCTCATACTCTGCCTGCGGAAGTTCAAGAAGGATATCAATATCGCTTGTGTCCACAGCTGTACCCCGTCCGTATGAACCAACATAGAGACTATGAGCTGTTTCGCTAGTGCTATTCCAGAATTCACTGTTGCTTGCTTTCGTTACAGTTCTATAGCGTGTCGAGATTGTGCTTCTGGTATCCTTAGAAATTATCCCAACGTGCTTGGTTACATGAGAACTCATTGCGGGTCAAACCTCCTCTCTGTGATCTGATTCCGGTTTAGAAAACACTTCTTGATCGATGCGCCGTTTCTGGAGACAATTCCTGCAGATGTGGAAAATGTGGAAATCCTTCCTGGTACCTCGAATCGTCAAATCACGCTCTCAGTGCCCTAAAAACACGCTTTTTGTTGAAAATGTGACAATTCTTCCTGGTACCGATAATACAGTAGAAACTCTTTAAGAGATTCTATTATTAATATTGATTAACTTGGTCCAAAAAAAATGACAATCCCTTTGGATGTGGATTATGTGGAAGTTCTTCCTGGTACCTCGAATCGTCAAATCACGCTTCCAGTGGCTTAAAAAGCCGGTTTTTTTGGAAAATGTGACAGTTCTTCCTGGTACCGATAATAAATGCATTGTAGAGAAAATGATCTGAGTCAGGTTCAGCAACCACTTTCTGAGAGGTGGGAAGAGGCTAGTAAGATCCAAATTTCTGCAGATATGGATTTTGTGACAGTTCTTCCTGTGAACCGGTACCGATAACCGAGAGTCTATCTTGATCCTTTGCGACCAGCTTTAGGTTCCATTGAACACTGACAGGTTTCTCTTCAGAGAGATCAAATGCATTCCAGCCGCCTAACCGACTGTAGTGAGACATCGATTCCCAAAACTGCTCAATCTCTGCGTCCGTGGTGAATCTCTCAAACTCGTCGTCATTTTGAACAAGATATACCAATATAAGCGACTTTATGTGGAGTTCAACTACAAAGCTGGGAAATCGCGTGTCCTCGTTTTTCCGTTTGTATAGTATCAGATCCGCGCCCTTGTCTGATACGAAGGGATTGATCAAGTAGTTAACCTTCGGCAAGGAGGATCTAGAAGTCTTTTCATTTATCCAATCGATAGTTTTGCTGTAGCTATTTCGTTCATCTGCTTTAAGCGATGAGATACCAATTCTGGCCAATGAGCGGTAGACATTCTGCAAGCGAATTTTGTTAAGGGTTTCAAATGGAATTTCTTGTGGGGGTAAATCCAGAGGAGCCTCCGCCCCAGACACAAACCTGATTTCCACTTTGTCATCGCTCACTCGTTTAATGGTGGCATAATTCCGAAATTCAAGTTTGAGCGGTCCATCTTTTCCCTTAACATTAAACATGACTCGAAAAAAGTTTAGAAAAGTAGCCAGGGAATCGTCAACTCCCTTTCCAAAATCGTTGTTGCAGATATCGCATTCTTCATATTGAACGTATTTCTTGTTCCCAAGGCTTTCTGGAATCAAATGTGCTTTGCTATTAAAGCTGGTTGGTTTCTTCGAGTTCTGACAGTAGATACAGGTTCTTTTGGATTTTTCAGGTTCTCCCATAAAACTATCAGGTTGAGATACTTCATAGAGATCATACACGCCACTAAACAGTTCTTTTGACTGTTCAATCAATGTGGTGTCCTTAAGAATTTCATCTATGGACATGTGCTTCGCATTGAGCTTTTTAATCGAGTCCATAATGTAGAGTCTGACATGGGGATCAAGTATTTCTACGGGACACAAGCAATAGTAGTGTCCAACAGGAATGTCATGTAGGAACTTTCTGAATCGATGAATTCGTGGGTCGATTTCGGAGTAATAGTCGGTGAACTCAGTGGCTCTCTGGTGCTTTTCTGGCGTCATCTGCGAGTAAAACGAAATCTCCGCACCGCTAGAAGTTACCTTGTCAGCAATGATCGAAAGAAGCGCTATATCAAACATCGATTGTGCCGGACTAGAGTTGTCGGTGTGCTCATGAACGTTGAATTCCATCGCCCCGTTTTCGCTCTCAATATGTAGACTTTTCAACCTGTCTCCTCAATATGATCTGCGCTCGTTTCAGTAGACACATTTTTTTCCGAAAGGGCCGAGTAAACGCCTGATTTGCAGGTGTGTGGATTTTGTGACAGTTCTACCTGGTACCTCAAATCATCACATCACGCTTCCAGTGGCCTAAAAAGCCGGTTTTTGTGGATAATGTGACAATTCTTCCTGGTACCGATAATACAAGGCTGGATACTGACTGCTGGCTAGGCTTTGTCAGGCAGGGAGTTTCACCCTGCTATATATATGACGCCGAACTGGCGCTCTGGAAAATGTGACAATTCTTCCTGGTACCGATAATACCTATGCTCTTCTGCAGTTTTCATAGGATTCTCATCTGTAGATTTGGTAGGATTCTGTTATGTAGTTTTAGTGGTGTAATCAGATTTCTGCCGATGTGGATTTTGTGGATTTCCTTCCTGGTACCTCGAATCGCCAAATCACGCTTTCAGAGGCCTAAAAAGCCGGTTTTTGTGGATAATGTGACAATTCTTCCTGGTACCGATAGTACCCAGCCAGTTGACCGGTAAAAACCCAGCCACCCAACGGAGAAAACCCTACCAGTAGGAACCGAGCGATGATAAACCTTGGATATGCATGCATAGCATGCAGATATCAATCCAAGGAGGTCAATTATGACCAATTTCAAGGAAATTTTGCGTTTGTATTGCGGAGGATTTAGCCAGCGATCGATTGCAACCAGCCTATGCTGCTCTAGGGATGCCGTTGCACTCTGCATCAAGCGCGCGAAAGAGCGGGAATTGCAACTTCCAGTTTCAGAGGATATCACCAACGAGGACCTGAGGAAACTCCTTCAGTGTCGTCAGGAAGGTGTTAGTGACCCAAGCTATCTGTTCCCTGATTTTTTCATGTTGTAAAGGAATTTGAGAAATCCCGACCGAATGAGAAATGGTCGAAGGTAATAGGTAATGTTGCCTTGGGACAAGCTGATCTGAGTACGGTTTGGTAGACACTTTCTGAGCGGGTCCAGTTAGACCCTGATATCTTTGGATGTGGATTTTGTGGAAGTTCTTCCTGGTACCTCGAATCGTCAAATCACGCTTTCAGATGCCTAAAAAGCCGGTTTTTGTGGATAATGTGACAATTCTTCCTGGTACCGATAATATTTCATTCACAATAAGTTCTATAACTACTCTGCAACCTTAAGCCATCTATTTAACCAAGGTTTGGTTTCAGCACAACTATTTAGAAATTCTGAAGAATCAGCTGAGAAAGTCAAGAAATATATTGAAGGATCCGGAAATACAATACAGCTAAAACAAATTGAAAAACTTATAACAAATGATATGCCTATGGTTGTATTGTTTGGAATACTGCAAAAGGATGAAAAGCAGAGCATTCCAAAATCAGTCACATCCCTACCTCTTTTCTCTAAAATTAGTCTTTCCCATGTTATTGATGGATTACATGCAGTAAATTCTAAAGTTGGAATTACATTCATCAAATATAAATGATTTAGCAATGCACTTAAGTATAAATTGATTCAGGAGGATTGATATGGAAAAGTATTGTGTAAACACAGGAACTGATGAACATGGATATCATGAAGTTCACAAAAACAGTTGTGACCATCTCCCAAAACCAGAACATCGACAAGATCTAGGTTCTTGCTACTCTTGTTCTGATGCACTCAACAAAGCACGCGACTATTACGAATTTGTAGATGGCTGCTACTACTGTTGTCTATCCTGCCATAAACACTGATGGTATTGTCAAGAAAACAGCCCGCTCCTCAAAAAGACCGCCCATTGATCTGAGTCCGGTTTAGAAGACACTTTCTAATCGGATCCGGTAAGAACCTGATTTCTGCCGATGTGGATTTTGTTGAAGTTCTTCCTGGTACCTCGAATCGCCAAATCACGCTTTCAGAGGCCTAAAAAGCCACTTTTTGAGGAAAATGTGACAATTCTTCCTGGTACCGATAGTACTTCTCCGTCAGCTTCGCGGTGTCCCTGACTTTGCAGAATCCCAGAAAACAATCGCATTGGATTGAGTAGCAGGAAATGGTACCCTCGCTGAAACCGCGCAGCTGCATGTCCTGTAGGAGTTTCCTCCTGGTTTGTGATTGAGTCATCTTCAATGTCTCCTATGAATGGTATTTGCATCCTAGGGATGCGGATACCATGATAGAGGAGAAGTTAAGGACTCTCAAACAGATACAGCTGATCGGGTAATGAAAAAGCCTAGGCCACCGCGTAGCGGTTTAGTACAAAAATACACTTTTCACGGTGCTCACTTTTTTTCCTATCTTCATTCTATCGAAGTAATATTTTATCGGTATGATGCTCTCAACTAATTTGTGGTATGCAATCGCTGGTTGCCCATTGAGATATATCTTGAGAACCTCGAGTATGTCTTCAGAAAAAGTATTGATTCTTTCTCTATATCGATGAATTACTTTCGTTTGACTGTTGTCTACCAAACATTCAAGCTTAGCATCGAAATCATCATAAACATTCCGTAGGTATTCAAGAATGTAAGAATCATTTTGAATTGGTCCTAAAGGAAAAGCAAGACTCTTTAATAACTCTTCTAATTTCAAATTAACTCTCTACAATTCGATTAATTTCGAACAAACATCACGACATAATCCACCAACTGATCTGCGCACGGTTTAGTATACACTTTCTGAGTGGTGGTCATCTGGAGACAGAAGAAGCCCCCATGAGAGACATTATAGCCAATAGCACAGTAGAAACTCTATTAGAGATTCTATTATTAATATTGATTAACGTGGTCCAAAAAAATCGACAATTCCTGTTGTTGTGGATTTTGTGGATTTTCTTCCTGGTACCTCGAATCGCCGAATCACGCTCTCAGTAGCCTAAAATACCGGTTTTTGTGGATAATGTGACACTTCTTCCTGGTACCGATAATATACACGTCACCTACTCAGCCAAACGGGCAGCAAGGGACTTCTCGAACCGTATGCGGATATTGGAGCGCCTTTCCAAGAAACTGGACAATCCTTCCTCCATCCGTGCTGCAATCCGCAAGGGGGGCAACCAGTACCTCCAGATCGATCTGGACGGACAGGAGTTTGCCATAGACGAGGGGCGGGTCAATGAGGCGGCCCGCTACGATGGCTATTATGCGGTAGTGACAGATCGCCTAGACTTGACCACTGAAGAGGTGATGACAATCTACCGGGGGCAATGGAAGATCGAAGAAAGCTTCCGAGTGCTGAAGACCGATCTCAGGGCTCGGCCGGTATTCGTCTGGACGGACGAGCATATCAAGGGCCACTTTGTCATGTGTTACCTCGCCCTGTCTCTGATTCGCTATCTTCAATACCTGATGGGGGAGGAAGGATGGCAGAACATCCTTTCAGCAGAAGAGATCATGACCGCACTAAGAACACCGGAAGTGGTCGTCCAAGGTGATTACCCCGATGTCATAGCCACTCCGATCAATGTCAGCCGGGAGTACCTTGATATGGCAAACCTCCTGAAGATGAAGGAACTTCGGCGGAACATGACCATTACGCAGTTCCGCTCTGCCACAAAGCTTGATCTGAACAAGAACCTAAGCCGAATTTAGTAGGAGAATGTATTTTCTTTCTTTTTCCTCAAAACCTTCATTTGGTGTCGCTATTCAGCTATTTTGGTTGATTTTTCTTTCTATAAGTCCAAAAGTCAGGTATTATTAATATTGATTAACGTGGTCCAAAAAAATCGACAATTCCTGTTGTTGTGGATTTTGTGGATTTTCTTCCTGGTACCTCGAATCGCCGAATCACGCTCTCAGTAGCCTAAAATACCGGTTTTTGTGGATAATGTGACACTTCTTCCTGGTACCGATAATATTGAACCATCTCACTCCACCCTCACCCCATCATCAGTGTTACAGAAATGGACGAAGAACAGGTCCTTATATTGGGGGAACAACTCCATGATCTGCGCACGTTTTAGTAAACACTTTCTGAGCGGGTCCAGTTAGACCCTGATATCTTTGGATGTGGATTTTGTGGATTTTCTTCCTGCGAACCGGTACCCGTACCGGTTCCTTTCTCATCACGTGATCGTGATCTGAATAAGGGTTGATAGACACCTTCTGACCAAGTCTAGCAAGATCCTGATTCCCAAGTGTGTGGATTTTGTGGATTTTCTTCCTGGTACCTCGAATCGTCAAATCACGCTCTCAGATGCCTAAAAAGCCGGTTTTTGTGGAAAATGTGACACTTCTTCCTGGTACCGATAATATTTTCAAAGATTCAAAAACAATGACTTATGTACCCAAATTCCCGCTAAATTATAACTATAATACCAATAATTCTTTGGAATATTAGAAGATATATCATTCCAAGACATTGACTTTTGCTCAAAACATAGCTACAATAAAAGCTATGAAAAAAGCAGGGAACACAGCCAAGATCGTTGAGGTTTTCAACAAGAATGCAGGTGTCACATACGTCTATGAGGATACCGCCTACTGGGATAGTGAGAAGAAACAAGGGCGGCACCGCCGCAAGTGTATCGGCAAGAGGGGACCTGAGGGCAAGATCATCTACAACGAGTATTACCTTTCCCGTCAGGAAGCATCCCGGGTCCAGGAACATCCGCTTCCTGTTGTTTCCAGGACGACGCTCCTTGGCCAGGATCTCATCCTTGACCCCATCATTGCCCGTACTGGGCTGGGGAAGGTTCTCACCAAGGTGCTGGGACCACAGGATGCTGCGTATGTCCTGGGACTTGCAAAATACTCGGTGTGCACCGGGAAGCCTCTCAGTTATGCAGAGTCCTGGCTTGATGAGAGAGGATTTGACGGGTCCCAGCTTTGCTCCCAGAGAATAACAGAACTGCTGAGGAGGCTCGACAAGGATGCCCAGAACACCTTCTTCTCTTCGTGGATAGAGCGGAACAGGGAGAAGAAGAACCTGCTGTTCGATATCAGCAGCATCTCCAGCCATGCGAAGGACAACCCGTATGTCGAGTGGGGCTACAACCGTGACAAGGAGAAGAAGCCCCAGATCAATATAGGCCTGCTCAGCTCGTATGCCACCCATCTCCCCCTATGGTTCTCAGAGCTGCCGGGAAGCATGAATGACTCGATTGTCCTGCAGCAGGTGCTCGAACAGCTGAAGAAGCTGGAGGTCCCCTCCTCGGTGATCATAGGGGACAGGGCATTCTGCTCTGTCGACAACATCGCACAGCTTACTGACCACGGCCACAAGTTCCTCATCCCTGTTCCCTCAAACGTCACATGGGCACGGGAACTCATCGAGAAGCACCGCCATGCGATCCAGCGGCCTGGCACCCTCATCCCGACCGATGACAAGGATGCCATCATCTATGGCCTGAAGACCATCAGGAAGACCGAACAAGGAAGGATGTGGGCCCACATATACTTCGATGCAGCGAGAAAGGAGCGGGACGTCGCCCGTCTCATGAGAAAGCTGCAGCAATGCATGGTTGAGCTTGAATTGCAGCAACCCATCAAGAACAACCAGTCGTACTACGACCGGTACTTCGAGGTGAAGGAGACCCCGAAAAGGGGAAGGAAGGTGCTTCTCAAGGATGAAGAGGTCCAGTCGTTCATCGACGGGCAGAGCGGCTACTGGGTCCTGTACACCAATGCCGAGAAGGATCCAGCTGAAGCATTGTATGCATACCGGCAGAGAAATGACATCGAACTGCTGTTCGACGACATGAAGAACATCATCGACTGCAACAGATTGAGAGTCCACACCGAGCAGGTGATGAAAGGCAGGCTTTTCATCAATTTCGTTACACTGATTATCCTGACCGCCCTGAAGGAACGAATCAAGCAGATCCCCGCGAAACAGCGGAAATACTGGAACCACCGTGAGATCCTGGACAAGGTGAATACCTACTCGAAGATTCACTACCGGGGGAAATACAAGG
>Ga0334898_1003196_pt1 | contig 13654 bp, 9 predicted proteins | sample GraSluR3_MG_10_FD_207228 | JGI IMG/M metagenome (GOLD analysis project Ga0334898, IMG submission 207228) | Sludge microbial communities from methane-producing bioreactor in Wageningen University, Netherlands - Granular Sludge_3_08-R3 | ecosystem: Engineered > Bioreactor > Anaerobic > Unclassified... | reverse complement strand
ACCGAACCAGGCAAGTCCCTGATAGTCGGCGAGGTACTTCAGAAGCAAAGGCAGCTATTCAAGGATATGGATGTACTACCGCCGGATACCGTCGCCTCGTTATGAGTGTACGGGAATGCAGGTTACAACGGCATCCTAATGAAGGAATTGGCAAACCAGAACCATTGAGATTTGATTTGAAAGGATTATGGTCAAGACGAATTGATAGGGAACATAGATTAGTTTATCAGGTTAATGACAATAATTTATTGATATAAGCTGTAAATACCATTACGATAAATAAAAACACGCAGCCTAAGGCTGCGTTATTCCTGCCTGCCGCAAACGTCAGTCAGGCATATGCATTAAATATCTAAGCCATGGTATAAAATGAAAGAGGAAATCTCTACATAATCGGTGCCGGAGGGTTGGGTTGCGAAATGGCGCAACCCTTTCTTGTTTTAAAAAGAGGGTTCCAGCTACAATTCGCACTGGCTCAATAATTGCAAAACCCTTACCATCTGCGATGGTGTAGTAATTCCTCCCGGCAGCATCATCACCTCAAACATTGAACTGCCCAAACCAAAAGGGGTTATAGATTCTGGTTACTCCTTTGAAAGAAGGTGTTTAATAGTAAAATAAAAACATCGAATCCCGCCCCCTCTCTGCAAACCCATGCATCTTCAACCCGTTTCCGATTACACTCCCCTCTTTGGCAACGGCACCTCCAAAAAACTATTCGACCAAGGCCTGTGCCTCCCCTCCGGCTCCAACATGACCGAAAAAGACATACAACGCATTAAGGAGTTGTTGGATAGGGTGTTTGTATAGGATTTTAACGCAAACCTGCCTGTCGCCTAGCTGTAATTAAAATACTTGGATGGCAAGACAGGATCGCGCAGACACAAAATTTAAAACGGTGAGGCGGTGAAGCAAACACTGATCATTTACCTACGCAACTATAGCTAAGGTAGACTGAACACCCCCCACGCAGGGTTAATTCCACAATATAAGTTAGCATTCCAACAAGTTTAAACCCGATTATTTTTCTATTAGGCAAATTTTTAAGGCATTTTTTTGTATATTTGGTGAAATTTGTAGCTATGTATTTTCCAAGAAGTAGTTATTCCGATAAAGTATTCAAAGCCTTCCACAGTTTACCTATTGTAGTGCTTATAGGTTCCCGTCAGGTTGGGAAGACCACCATAATGGAAAATCTTGCCCTAGATGGCAAAAAAATATTTTTAAACGGACAGAACCCCGAGGTTGCTGAGCTATGTCAAAAGTATTCTACATTGAAAGACTACCTTAGGATTAATCTGAACGAAACCATTAAGGGCTACCTATTAATTGATGAGTTCCAGTTTATTCCGGGTATCAGCACCATGCTTAAATTGCTTGTTGATCAGCATAAAGATTTAAAAATAATATGCACAGGAAGCTCAAGCCTCGATATTTTGCAAAAAGTAGAAGAATCGTTAGCGGGTCGTGTTAGAATAATTGAAGTGTTTTCTCTCTCCTTCGAGGAATATTTACTGTTTACGGATAGTGAATTGCACAAACTCTATATAAAGTATGATATAAATACGCCGAAAGAAGTAATCGACAGGCAAATTCCCATTAAGCTAAATGAGTATTTGCTATACGGTGGGTTACCGAGAGTATCTTTACAGAAACAACCAGAAGAGAAAATTGACATTTTGGACGATATCTATCGCACATATTTGCTCAGAGATGTACGATCTTACGTTAGGAACGAAGATTCTGTTGGTTTTAACAAAATGCTTAGGCTAGTAGCATCTCAAATAGGGGGTATGGTTAATGTTAACGAACTCTCTACTTCATCAGGTCTAGGCTACAAAAAATGCGCCGAGTATCTTTCTCTTTTAGAACAGATGTTCATAATAAAGCTCCTCGAGCCCTTCCATACCAACAAGCGAAAAGTAATTTCAAAAATGCAGAAAGTGTATTTTACAGATATTGGCCTAAGGAATTTGATATATGGTAGCTTCAACCAAATGAACATAAGAACTGATGGAGGAAATATCATAGAAAACTTCGTTTTTCTTGAGTTAAAAAGAAAACTGGGCAAAGCTGGCTCTATTAACTATTTCCGGACTCTTGATGGAGTAGAAGTTGATTTTGTGGTTAACAATTTCAAAGAGAATATTGCTGTTGAGGTAAAAAGCAAGGAGTTGTCAAAACCAGTTTTTATGCGTAATATGGAAAGTTTAGGTAAAGCTCAATCCATAAACCGAAATTACGTTGTTAACAATGGTTTGAATACTGAATATAAAGGCTTTAGATTCATTTTGCCTTACCAAGCTTCAAAAATTCTTTCAAGTTAAGTCTTTCAGTAATAAAACATCGAATCCCATCCCCTCTGGAAACCCATGCATCTACAACCCGTTTTTGATTACACCCCTTTCTTTGGGAACGGCATCTCCGAAAAGCTATTCGACCAAGGCCTGTGCCTCCCCTCCGGCTCCAACATGACTGAAAAAGACATACAACGCATTAAGGAGTTGTTGGATAGGGTATTCATTAAGGATTTAACGCTAAACGGCAGAACCTTAAAACCCGAACGCAATACCCTAAACTTTGAACCTTAAACCCTAAATCTAAAACCTAGAACTCTAAACGCAAAACTCAAAAAGCAGAACGTTTACCCTGAGCCTGTAGAAGGGCGAAACGCCAAATCTAAATTCTTTTCCCTACCTTTGTGCATCCAAAAAAAATTATGATAAGATTTACCATAAACTTCACTGCGTTAATTCTTCTATCAATCAGCCTGGCCTTTGCCCAAGTAGATTCGAGCAGGCTCCGAAGTGATATTACCCTTGTGTCTACTTTTGGCACATCCAACGACCAAAGCTTTTGGCTAACCCACAACCGCTGGGGCATTTTTGATGATGCCAGCGCTAATGGCCTCGCCCTACTGTCGGGAAGCTACAGCCTTAACAACGAAAGATACTTTAGCCTAGGGGCAGGGCTTGACCTGGTGGCGCGAGCATCAAACAGCTCAAAAGCTTACATTCAGCAAGGATATATCGAGGCGAAGCTAGGATTCATACACCTTGAGGTTGGGCGCAAACAATCAATCCATGGCATTGACTTCGGTAGGCTATCATCTGGGTCGGTGGCCATAAGCAACAACACCGTGCCAATTCCCCAAGTTGTGCTATCGATACCAGAATTCACTAAGGTTCCTTACACCTTTGGACTTTTGGAATTTAAAGGACACTTTGCCCACGGGTGGCTCGACAATTCACGCTTTGTTACCAATGCATACCACCACAATAAATCGTTTCACGTGCAGCTGGGTGGCGATATTGGGATAAATGCCTACTGGGGAATAAACCATACCGCCATTTGGGGCGGTAGCTCGCCTGTACATGGCGAGCTCCCCTCATCACTCTCCGATTTTTTAAGGGTAATAGTAGCAAAGGAGGGTGCAGATGGCTCCCCGGCCAACGAGGTTAACGCGTTGGGGTTTCATTCCGGCGTATGGGACTGGGGGATAAAAGCCAGAATTGGCGAGGCCAATGCACATCTATACTATCAGCATATTTTCACCGATGGTTCAGGAAAGCGATACCAAAACAAATTCGATGGATTATGGGGTGCACGTGTTGAGAATCCTTTTTCGAGTAGATTTATCACCGAAATACTTTACGAGTTTCTTTACACCTTGCATCAAAGTGGCCCAGGCCTATCCGACCCGCACCCAAATGATCCGCCCGATTTTTGCGATCAACCCAACTGTGGATTTCCCTACGGTGGACGAGACAACTACTACAACAACGGGATGTATAGGTCAGGTCACTCATACCTAGGAATGTCGTTGGGCTCACCATTCTTCTTGACCCAAAGTCAACTTGATAAAATCGATCCAAGCATACGAACATACAGCTCGGCCTACTTTGTAAGCAACAGGAATATTGCACATCACTTTGGGCTAAAGGGAGAAGTCCACAACCATCTCTCATACCGATTTCTTGCATCGTACGTTCGATACTTTGGAACCTACCCCGGGCTAAATATGGGGCAGCTATGGGGTAGCATCGACCCCAGCTTGGACCATGAGGAGTATTTCTTTAATCCCGACCAAAGGCAGTGGTACTTTATGCTGGAATCGAGCTGGCGGCCCAAAATAGAGTTACCCCTAAAGTTTAATACAACTTTGGCTGTAGATAAGGGTGACCTTTTCAACAGTATGGGGATAATGATTGGAATTATTTGGAATATCCATTGAAATATAACTTACTTCAATCTATTCCGTAAATTGTTTAATCAAACTTTTTCACTAGTATTCGACTAAGTATTTTTTATAATAATATTCTTGCAGCAGATTTCTCGCTTCCTGCCTGACTGCATAATTCAGGCAGGCGCTCGAAATGACTGGCTGTTACGCTGTGAGAGCTGTGAGAGGTGAGGGGGTGATGGCGGCGAAGCTAAACCCATAGTTATTAATCGGTCAATAGTGATTCTTTTAAAATACTACATATCAACACAATGCGCTAATCAACAAATCAGAGGTCTTAATCAAATAGGCATCACTCAACTAAAAACGCTGCCATCAATTGGTATGATATTTGTCTTGTCAGGGATACTGCTGAAAGGCAGTGATTGGCATCACACAAAAAAGACATTGCAAACGGTTGCATATTGATTTAAAACCGTTAGTTTTGTAATAGCAATAGCAATCCACAACAATATGAACCTCTTTACAGCAAAGGAATTATGGCTTAGGAGTATGATAAAGAAGTACTCCCAAAAGATTGTACCAAGCTGGTACATTTTTGCTTTTGATATGCTCGTTGTGTTCTTTTCTCTTTTCATTGCCTATGCTGTAAGGCTCAATTTCTACCTTAATCAGCTCGACCTGTCAAGCATTGCCGTTCAGTCGGTTGTTATAACATACATATATGCCATAAGCTTTGTAATCTTCCGCTCGTACTCTGGAATCATTAGGCATACTGGCTTTACCGATGCGCTTAAAATTTTACAAGCAAACGGCACCGCATTCCTCCTTATTGCGATTATTACCATAGGGCTACGAACTGCTGAAAGTTCATTGGCGAGGGAGATTTCCTTTGGCGCGCTGGTAATCCACTTCCTTTTAGCCTACTTCTTTATGATGGGGGCTCGCATTATTGTGAAAACAACGTATCATCTAATTGCTGGTTCTCGGAAGAAAGAGAATAAAAAGGTTCTGATATACGGTGCTGGAGCCTCGGGTATCCTTACTCGAAATGCCTTAATGCAAGACATTTACATATCATATAACGTTGCTGCATTTGTTGACGAGAACCAAGGGAAAGTTGGCAAAATGCTTGAGGGAATTAGGATTCTCCCTCCTCAAATCGTATTTACCAAAGACTACATTGAGAAGAACAAGATTGATCAGCTTATAATTTCCATTCAAAATCTTTGTCCAGAAAAGCAGCGTTCAATCGTTGAGGAAGCTTTAGATCTAGATTTAGAGGTTAAAGTGGTGCCGGCAATTGACAAGTGGATAAATGGGCAGCTTAGCTCCGAACAGATTAGAAAGGTTAAGATTGAGGAGCTTCTACAGCGCGACCCCATTAAAATGGACAGTAGCAACGTATCAAAATACATCTTTGGTAAGTCGGTACTAATTACCGGAGCAGCCGGCTCCATTGGCTCGGGGCTTGTTCGTCAGGTTTTAACATACCGTCCGGCTAAGCTTATTCTTCTCGATCAGGCCGAATCGGCGCTCTACGACATCCAAACCGAGATCAGCAACTCTGAGGAGCTCAACAAGCACAGCCATTTAGCTGAATACGTAATTGCAAGCATTAAGGATAAGTTCCGTATGCAGCAGATCTTCGAAACGTACAAACCCGATATAATATTCCATGCAGCGGCCTATAAACACGTGCCGCTAATGGAGAATAACCCATACGAAGCGCTCTTGGTTAATGTGTTTGGCACTCGTAACCTGGCCGATATGGCCGTTAAGCACAAGGTTAAAAAGTTTGTAATGATTTCGACCGATAAGGCCGTTAACCCAACCAATGTGATGGGCGCATCGAAACGTATTGCCGAAATTTACACGCAATCGTTAAGCAATGGAAACACCCAGTTCATCACCACCCGCTTTGGCAATGTGCTTGACTCAAACGGATCGGTTGTGCCGCTATTCCGTAAGCAAATAGAGAAAGGCGGACCAGTTACCGTTACCCACAGGGAGATTACTCGTTACTTTATGACAATCCCCGAGGCCTGCAACTTGGTTCTTGAAGCTGGTGCCATGGGGCAAGGCGGCGAGATATTTGTTTTTGATATGGGCCGCCCAGTGAAAATCTACGACATGGCCTGCAAGATGATAAAACTCTCCGGATTAGAAATTGGAAAAGATATCGAAATTAAGGAGATTGGCCTCCGGCCTGGCGAGAAGCTTTACGAAGAGCTGCTCAACAACGAGGAGAATACCCTGCCAACCTATCACCCCAAAATTTTACGCGCCAAGGTAAGGGAGTACGATAAAAGCTTTATTCAAAGGAGTTTCGATGACCTCACCCATCTGATTATCGATGCCAATGTGTTTGAACTGGTTGCCAAGATGAAGGAGATAGTTCCTGAATTTGTAAGCAACAACTCAATATACGATGTGCTCGACAAGCAGAAGGTAAGCGGGTAGTAATGTTCGAATATTCTTAATAGCATTCCGTCCCTTACCAACAAGCTTAGGTGGTTCCGGTAAGATTTCATTCATGCTAGTACATTAAAAAACCTCGTGTCTACTCGGGTTTTTTTTTTATAAAACAAACCGTTTGCTTAAAATACGAAATAAAAAGTCATCCCATGGCAGACATAGCGTAAAAATAAACCTACTTCACTTTGTTGTTTAGATAAGTATTTATATTTTTAGCAAGTTTATTAGGATTGCTATACCTTTTTGGTTTATCCATAATTACAGCAACAATTTATTACATGCAGTAACTAGTTGGTTCGGTTCTGCGTATTAAGATGCATTAGGTATTCGATTAATCGAGACTCATTGATATCGTAACGTATTTAATATGGTTATATCCGATCAAGATCTTCAATATTTCGTAACCACCCTAAAGAACTCATCAAAATACGATTTCAGCGAGTATTCCGATAAGTCATTAAAACGCAGGCTACAAAAGGTACTCACCGATTTCAACCTCGACATTACTGGCCTTATAGCTGCAATTAAGAATAAGCCTGAATTTACTGAAAAAATTGTAAGGGAGATCACTGTAAACACAACCGAGCTGTTTCGCGACCCCCAGGTTTGGCATACCCTACGTTCACGGATATTGCCGCGTTTCAAGAACAATAAAAACATCAACATATGGCATGCAGGCTGTTCCACCGGGCAGGAGGTGTACTCCATGATGATACTCCTTAACGAGATGGAGATGCTTGACAAAGCTAAGATTTTCGCATCAGACCTGAACACCGACGTGCTGGAAGCAGCCAAGAAGGGGGAGTACAAGTATAGGTTCAACATTGGATACCTCGACAACTTTGATAAGGTAATTAAGCAAAACCCTCTTAACTACGAGGAGTTTAATGATGTTCCCTACGAGAAGTATTTCGACATCGACAAGCCAAGAGACACAATCACCATGAAGAAACAGCTTACGGAAAAGCCAATTTTCCGCAAGCATGATCTTGTGAAGGACGGAAACCTGTTTTTTGCAAAGTTCGATCTAATCCTTTGCCGAAACGTAATTATATATTTTAACTACTCTTTGCAGAACAAGGTTTTCGAACTGTTTCATAAAAATCTTTACAACAAGGGCATCCTGCTCCTGGGTATGCACGAAACTATACTTGGCCCTTGGGCCAATAAGTTCGAAAAAATGGGCCAAGCTTACATCAAGAAGTAGACTAAACTTTCTATAACCTAACAATTATGAAATTGTTAAATAAACTAAGCATGAAACGAAAAATCCAACTGGTGGTTGGGTTATTCCTGCTTTTCCTTTTTACCGTATCTGCCTTTACCCTTTACACATTCTCGTTAAAACGTGTTGAGAAATCAATAAACCATCAAACTGCTGTTTATCTCAACAACCTTTCGGCTATAATCACAGAGGTTGACAAGCAGAACGAGCCAGGGTATAGCCACAACGACTACATCGCCTTAAAACCATACTTTAGCAAACCCGCCTTCTTCACAACCGATTACCCTTTCATGGTGAATTCAGAGGGTTTGTACATCATCCACCTTTACAAGGAGGGGCATCGCTTCCCTAGAGAGCTCCTAAATCAAGTATTCTCAAACCCTAAGGGTGAAGGGGTGGTTGAGCATACCGAGACGGTAAATAGCAAGGAGCAAAAAGTGCTGATTTTTTACAAAAAGATTAATGAGCACAACGCATTTATTGGAATTCCCGTTAACCTTAACGAAGCTACCGAAGACATAAAAGGGAACCGGTTAATCATGGTTTTACTAGTAATATTTGGTTCTGCAACCATAGTTATCCTAATAAACATCACATTAAAGCCTACGCTTGAGTCAATTGCAAAGGTTAATCAGAGTGTTAGCCTTTTGGCTAAGGGAGAAACACCAGAAACCATCACGCACCACTCCTACGACGAGGTTGGTAAGATTATCCAATCGCTCAACGTGCTTATCGAAGGATTAGCCAAAACGGCAACTTTTGCCGATGAAATTGGTCAGAACAACCTCAACAGTGAGTTTACCCCCCTTGGCCCAAACGATAAGCTTGGCAACGCTCTACTAGATATGCGTAAGAACCTTAAAAAGGCGCATGACGAAGAACAGGTGCGCAAACAGGAGGACGAGCAGCGGAACTGGGTAAACTCGGGCCTGGCAAAATTTGCCGATATACTTCGCCAAAACAACAACAATCTGCAGGCGCTTTCCGATAGCGTGACTCAGAACCTGCTCGATTACCTCAACGCAAATCAGGGTGGGCTATTCATCCTCAACGAGGACGATGAAGACAAGCCACAGCTAGAGCTCCTTTCGGCTTATGCATACAACCGTAAAAAGTTTAAGCAAAAAACCATCCTGCTAGGTGAAGGACTGGTTGGAAGCTGTGCCCTCGAAAAGCACACCATCCATCTTAGAGAAATTCCAGAAGATTATCTTGACATCACCTCTGGACTTGGCGAAGCGCCTCCTCGATCGCTACTAATTGTACCGCTAAAAATGGAGGAGAAAGTTTTTGGAGTAATTGAGCTAGCCTCGTTCAGCAATTTTAGGCATCATGAGATTGAGTTTATAGAAAGAATTGGTGAGAGCATTGCCTCTACCCTATCGGCTGTAAAAAACAGCATACGAACCACACAGCTACTTGAACAGTCGCAGCAGCAACGCGAAGAAATGGCTGCCCAGGAGGAAGAAATGCGGCAGAATATGGAGGAGATGCAAGCCACTCAGGAGGAGATGTCGCGCAAAACAATCGAAATGGAAGGAATGACATCAGCCATTAATCAATCGTTGCTCTTTGCTGAGCTCTCCGATGGCGGCACATTCCTCAACACTAATTCGAACCTACTAACCCTGCTCGATTACACCAGTAGCGAATTAGACGAAAAACCTATTAGTAGCATTATTCATTCCGACGACGCCAGCACCTTTGCCAACGCATGGAGAAGTGTTCTTTCAGGCGAAACCTTCAAGGGAACGCTCCGATGGGCAAACAGGAGTAAAGAAGCGCTCTACATACTATGTAGCATATCACCCGCATTCGATGAGAACGGTGAGCTTTTCAAGATTTATCTTCTAGGACAAGATGTTACATCCTCTAAGCAAATAGAGATCAAGGCGCAAGAGCAGGCCGAAGAGATTGAGCGCAGCTTAATGGAGCTACGGGCTGAGCAAAAGCTTGCACAAGAGCGTCAGGAGGAGATTTCGGCCCTGCTAAAGGCGCTGGACACAACCTGCCTTGTCACAGAACTTGAACCCAATGGGAGAATCACATTTATCAACAATCGCAACGAGGAGGTTCTTGGCGACCCAAGTGAAAAAATCATTGGCAAGCTACATAAAGATATAGACCATGAAGCGAGAGCTAACCCTGAAAAGTATAACCAGTTCTGGACTAAACTACTGGAGGGGATACCGCAACAGCGAGAGTTTTCGTTAAAGGTGAGCAAAGGGATCGTTTGGATATCGGAACATTACACACCCATCCTCAGTAGCGATGGCAACGTTGTTAAGATAATCAACATAGGCATTGACATTAGCAAAGGGAAGAATACGGAGACCATACTCCAGCAACAGGTGGAGGAGCTAACCAAACAGCTTCGGAACAAGTAGTATTACTCAAACCGTTTAAGATGAATCGATACGAGATTGGCATAGTTGAAACACGGAACGTAATAAAAACGTTGCTCGATACCTATGGCTACGATTTCAGGGACTTTGCTCTCACATCGTTCAAACGTAGGCTCGAGGATGTTATCATGAAGAATGGGCTAAGAGATTCAGAAGGATTAATCAATAGACTTCAAAGCAATAAAGATTTCTTCGAGCATTTTCTCAAGGACATTACACCTGAAACCACCGAGATGTTTCGCGATCCATCGCTATGGCGCAGCTTACGTGAGGATATCATCCCAGCCATTGTCAAAAGCAGCTCCAAGCTCAAGATTTGGGTGGCAGCTTTCGATTCTGGAGAAGAGATCTACTCGCTCTGCATCCTACTTAAGGAGATGGACTTACTGGATAAGTTTCAAATTACGGCATCAACCATTAGCGATGAGGTAACAAAGAAAATTAAATCGGGGCGTTTAGATATTAAGCAGCTAGAGGTTAACGAGGCCAACTACGACCGATCCAATGGCACGAAACGGTATGCCGATTACCATACCATTGCCAGCAACAACGGTGCAATAATTATAGATTCAAGCCTAGTGAGTGATGTAACGTTTGTAAAACAAGATACGCTATTCTCAAACGCCCCTTCGGGTATGAGGCTAGTCCTTTTTCGCAACCAGCTTATCTATTTCAATCAGATATTACAAGATAAAGCCCTAAATGCAATTCATAACAGCTTAGCTCCGGGAGGATATTTAGCGCTAGGTGCTAAGGAAACTTTGGAAAATACAAATTCAAACAATAAATTTACAGTGGTTAACGATGCCGAAAAAATTTACAGGAAGAAGGTAGGATAACATAACTAGTAGAATGTACAAAGCAGTAATCATAGGAGGTTCAGCCGGAAGTTTTCAGGTAATAACTCGAATTTTGAGCTCGTTGCCAGCCAATTTCCCATTGCCAGTGCTTCTTAGCCTGCACAGGCTTAAGCATGTGCGTAGTGGTTTTGTTGAAGCCCTGTCCATAAAATCGGCTATACCTGTAATTGAACCCTACGATAAGGATCAGATTAAGCCAGGCAAAGCCTACTTGGCACCAGCCAACTACCATATGTTTATTGAGCTAGGCAACAAGTTCGCTCTATCTACTGAGCCTCCTGTTAACCACTCCAGGCCCTCAATCGACCTATCGTTCGTTACTGCTGCTCAGGTGTACCGCGAAAAGCTGATCGGCATAATACTATCCGGGGCCAATAAGGATGGTGCATATGGGCTCAAAAAGGTTTGCGACAACGGCGGGATTACCATCGTTCAGGATCCAATAGAATGCCAGGTGAAAACGATGACCGAATCGGCACTCAAAATAACCAAGGTCGACCATATTATGAAAACCGACCAAATTATCAGATTTTTACAAAACATTAAACAATAGTAGATGCCCTATGAAAATCTTCTCAAACAACTCAAGATTTAGCTACGGCATCCTTCTGGTATTGCTGGTCATTAGCATCACAGGCGTTTTCTTTAGCCTCCACAACCAGATAACCCAGGCGCAAGCCAAAACGCCGCTGTTGGCAGTTGTACTCACAGTGATCTCCATTGCGCTTGCTATGCTAGCTTTCCAAAAGCTGCTCACTAGCATAAACTTAATGAACAGTAGAACAGCTGAACTTGAACAGCTGAAAAAGACAATTCAGGAGAGCAAGAAAAGCAAAGAAGCTGAACAAGAAAAGTCCAATGGAGTAAAAGAAGTAGTTGTAAATTATGAGGCTGAGGCGAAAAGTTTTATTCCATCGGAGGCTTTTAAAAGCGAGGGGGAGTTCCTGGAGAAGGTGCTATCGAACATTGCTAAATCACTCGATATAGTTCAGTCGATAGTCTTTAGTAAGAACGAGGAATCAAATCGGTTCGAGATGGTGGCATCGTACGCCTATTTCTCCGAGACCGAACCGCCCACTTTCGCCGAAGGCGAAACATTGCCCGGACAGGTTGCAAAGAACCAAGTGGTGCTTAACCTCTCTGAGGTTCCTGACGGCTACATCACGGTACTATCGGGATTAGGCAAAGGCACACCAAAACATTTGCTTATTGTCCCCATTATCAATAACAATGGCATTACCGTTGGGGTTATTGAGCTTGCCTCGTTTACGGAGTTTACCTCCCATAAGGTTAAGATTTTTGAGAAGCTAGGGTATTTACTAAACGATTACCTAAGTACAATTGGCAATAGCACAGAGGAATAATATGATAAACCATAGCATCACGTCATCGGAAAATTCACGAAAGGCAACGACCCAAAGAGTTGCTGTAGCAGGAGTTGTGGGGTTGATTACCCTAATTACCGCCTGGATCTTAGAGTTTACCGTACAGGAGACCCCCTTTTCCCTTAAGGGCATTGGAGAAATCCATGAATCAAACCCCTCCCTATGGCTTATCGATTTGCTCCCCCTTGTGCTTACCTACATCACCTACATCACTGTTAAGCGCCATCAGGAAAAGGTCTCGTTCCTCGAGGACGAACTTCGTCAAAGGGATCAGGACATAAATAAAAACGCTCTATTCGCCAAAACCATTGGCGAGGGAAACTATAAAGCGCCATTCCAAATCAGCGATGAGGACGATGTGCTCGGCAAATCGCTGCTGGTGATGCGCGACAACCTGCTGGAGAACAACCGGAAAGAATCGGAACAGAACTGGATATCAAAAGGGAAGGATGAGGTTTCACACATCCTCAGGCTTCACAATAATCTCGAGGAGCTATCCTACGAGGTTCTCGTTAAGCTGATAAGCTATATCAATATTATTCAGGGGGCTCTGTACCTGTACAACGAGGACAAGAATGTACTAGTAAATTTGGCAACCTACGCCTACAACCGTAAAAAGTTTTTCAACCAGGAGTTTCGTATTGGCGAAGGCCTCATTGGACAGTGCGCCTACGAACAGGATATCATTTACCGCACCGAGATACCCGACGATTACGCAACCATAACATCAGGTATACTGGGTGATAAAAAGCCTAAGAGCATACTAATTGTTCCTCTGGTAACCGATGAGAAGTTGCAAGGAGTAATTGAGTTTGCCTCCTTAGACGATCAAATCCCCGAGCTCACGATTCGTTTCCTTAGGGAAATGGGCGAGATTATTGCCCGCACCATTTTCAACCTCCGCATCAACCAAAAAACCGAAAAGCTGCTTCAAGAAGCCCAGCAAATGACGCAGGAGCTTAAGGAGAACGAGGAGGAACTTCGCCAAAACGCCGAGGAAATGAGGGCTACCCATGAGGAGCTTGAAAAATCAAATCTACAACTCGAATCGAAGATACAAGAGGTAGAGAATGCACAGAAGAGATTACACTCACTGCTCGAGAACGCCTCAGAAATCA
>Ga0334898_1003195_pt1 | contig 13658 bp, 16 predicted proteins | sample GraSluR3_MG_10_FD_207228 | JGI IMG/M metagenome (GOLD analysis project Ga0334898, IMG submission 207228) | Sludge microbial communities from methane-producing bioreactor in Wageningen University, Netherlands - Granular Sludge_3_08-R3 | ecosystem: Engineered > Bioreactor > Anaerobic >... | reverse complement strand
AAGTTCCATCCTCTGGCTTCTTCTCGTTTTTATATAATCCTCAGCTACCTTCGAATTTATAAGAAAAGCCAAGTAATCTATTTCTCCGGCCAAAGCATTTTGCATCGCTATAGATTCTTCCATTTCTTCAGTGCGATGCTTAACTATAACTCTGTTATGAAACAACCACTGCGCAGGTGTCATTTTCTGAAATCTGTCTTCAGTGATAACTCCTCCAGTATGATAAAGAACATTGGAAACAATGTTGCCCAGTGGCGAATTTAAAAATTTTCTATTTTTTCACCAAGTTCTCCGTCAGAGTATATCTTGTTCTGCTCTATAACAACTTTTATATAAAAATCGTACGCCTTTTGAATGACATAAGCTGGCATCTTCATCAAATTGCCATATAAGCCATCTCGTCTTTTTCTTATGTCTTCTGAAGTGTCGCCCTCATTTTCCACAGGAATGCCATTGATCTCTAATAGCGACCTCGAAAGAATGCTGGCGCATCTAACTTTATTAATTATGTCTGGCGGAACATTTTCAATTATATTCATTACAGCTTCCGCAGAAAGTGTCTCACCCAAAGAAAGGGCCTTCAGTTTAATTTTGAAACCAGGAACAACCTCTGCTTCATTTGTCACCTGACCCTTTTTTATAAAGCTTTCAAAAAAACTACTTAGATCATCTGTTGATTTAAAATCATTAGCCATTTTATACCACTCCTCTTTAAAGTTCTTGCTAGAATAGATTATACAGTAAAAAAAGCCGACATTCGAGTCTGAATGTCGGCTTTGATTAAATTATTATTAACCTACAGGGTTTGTGGAACTTGTTCCTGCAGTAGTTGTGTAGTTTGCAACATGTTGATACATAATGCTAACGTTTTCTGCGACAATAATTTGTCCCGCAGAAAGGGTTTCGCTTCTTGACTGAATCCAGCATGTGCTGAACAATCTCGTATAAACTGCCGCGCTTGCCTGATCATAATAAGTTATCAGAAGATCCATAGGGATTGTTACGTCTCTAAGTGATCTCTTCCATCCGCTCATTTGCATCGCGCCATCCCTAACATCTTCAGCTGCGCTATAAAAAATGTTAGTTAAGTCTGCTCCCGCAATAAGAACTCTGGAAACTGATATCTGGCCAGTAGTTCTTCCAGGAATTAAATAAGGTATGTCTGAACCTAACTCGAAAATCATTTCAAGCTGTTTTTGTTCGGACCAACTGTAACCCTGGATAACTCCTATCTTTGAAAAAACCGCATCGCTTCCTGAGTCTGCAACTCTGGAAGGTCTGGCATAAATTATACATCTCGCTGAAGACAAGAAGTTTTTGTCTGTTAAGTTTGTAAGGTGGGAGTCGTGATATTCCCAAGAAGAATCAACTCCATCAATACCTGTTACTGGCATACCTATTCACCTCTCTCTTTTTTGGATTAGTCCATAAACAATGTTATTTCAATGTAATTGCAAGGATATGGTGGTTTGAATCTGGCAGTAACTAATAAAGTGTCTGGGTTAAATTCATCCTGAGCCATATAGTCGACTCCGCCAATTGTAATAACCTTTTCTTTTATCAGTTGATAGAAGCCTCCATCAAGAGTTCCTTGAATCCTAGTGATTGTCTCACCTGTGATGTTGTACTTTCCAATATATGGCTGGCAGATTTCTCTAAGATACTTAGAAACATAGTCGCCAATCATAACTATTGAATTTTCCCTTGTTTGAGGGCTAATCATCTCTGTTGTAAGCTGATGTCTCACAACAATGCTCGTTCCAATACCAGCTGGCTGAGTTAATATTGTAACTCCCTTTTCTGCAAGCATATTCATTTGTTTGCGAGTCATCTTTACTCCCTTAAGTTCAGAGAATACTTTGATCTCGTCTCTAGTTTTAGATTTGTATACAGGTAAGAACGCTTCCCTTCCAGCTAAAGCCGCAGCTATAAAAGCTCCGTCTAAGTCGTAAGTGTTACCGTCGCTGAGAAGTTTTGAAGCAACATCTGGATAAAATACGGTGATTCTTTTGTAGTTCTTAGCCTCAGCGTATCCGCCGATAACAGAAAGTACTTCTGAAAAATCTGCTGGAGCTGATGCTTGAGGAACTTTGTAAATAGCAGTTCTCTCTTTTCTTTCTTCGTATGAAGAACAGATTTCTACATGAGAATCAATTGCGTTATTAATGTCTGCAGAAGTTTCAACCGGGATAATTCTCCATGCGTTATCCAAAAATCTCGCATGCTTATCTAAAGCATCTTGATATTCTACTGCAGTAACTTCGCCGGTAGTTTCGTTTGGTTTAACCTGTAAAACGTAGACTGCTGGAGCTCCAGCTTCTAATGCAATTTTTGCAGCTAAAGATAGTCTGTTAATAGGAGCAACGCCACCAACTAATTCGTGTTCTTTAAACTCTGGGCCAAAGTAATTCTCTACGTCAGTTTCTGTAAAGACAACTTTTGGCTCATATTGTCCTTCGCCTACCTCGTAAGTATAAGTCACATAGTAGTCGTCACCAGCAACGGGCTTGTTTTCTGTATCAGTCTCCCAAGTGATGAAGTCGTCACCTTCTGTGTGAGTGAAGTCCTTAACATCTTCTCCGGCAGTTTGGAAATATGTTGGTTTCCTTGTTGTGTTACCCACAGCTATGATTAACTGAGCTTCATTTGGAAGATAGTCTATCTCGCCGGTAGCAGCTCTAGTGATTACAACTGTTTTTTCCAGAATACTTGCTCCGCCACCCATTATAAGGGGAACCAAAGATGGTGTGTTGCCAGTAGCAAATTTACTACTGTTAACAAGTTCAAGATATGGTCCGGGCTCTTTGTACGCCATGAAATTCCACCTCTTTCTAAGATTTAGTCATTCTCATCATTTGTGTCATCTTTGATGGAAATGTTTTGCTTTATGTCGTTGAATTTTTCGCCAAGTCTGTCAATGGAACTTGACTCATTAGCGGTAAGATAATTGAATGGTGTTTTTGTCACCATATAATTAGCCACTCCCCGAATGTTTACGGCTGTCTGAAATATTTTTTCGGGGTATTGCTCCCTCATTGACGTTGGGGATTTAGATATCCCTTTCAAGTTCAACTTAAGAATGTTGCTTAAATATTCGTAAGCTCTGAAGGAGGCATAATAAAAGGCTCTGTTGGCCAAATTTCTGCTCATATCATATTCTGCCAGACAAATGAGGCTGGCAGAATATGGAATTGTTGAGACATGCTGAGTCCCGTAATTCATTATTCCGTTGTGGGCCAAGTCTGAATAGAAATTGTTGCTTAGGGAAAATTCTGGATTGTAATCAAACCCTATTTCGGCAATAACTATATGTGGCACCTTGAACGGAAATTCTTTGTCTGGGAAAGATGGAGTAATCACCACTCCAGTTTCCCCCATATTTGTATTATATCTAAACTGGTCGTCGAACTCAAATATTCTCCTGAATCCTCGAATCAATTTAGCTTCTATCTCTCTTTCAATATCGTGAAACACTTTGTTCACCACCCAACAGGTATTTGATAAACGGGGCTGCTCTTAGGTATCGGAACAACTCTTAGAAGCTGTCTTATCGGCCTGAACTTTTTCTTGCTTATTTGAACTCCGGCAACAACATACCTTAGATTGTTAGAGTCTATTAAGATGTCTTCGTTTCTCACGGGAGGAAAAGCTGGCGCCCATAATGAATTCGGGGATTTTTTGTCAGCTATCCCTGAAGGGGTCGCTTCCTGCTCCTCTGCTTCCGGACCAGCATAAGAAATCATTATCTCCTTCGGAGGGTAGTAACCGCCTACATACCCGGTTCCATAGCACAGTGGGCAAGATGCGTTCTGCGACCTTCCACGAACATCATCGTAGCATTGATCACAAAGCTGACCTGTATGCATCCTGTTCATTACCTTCATCGGCTCATTTCCTATTACAACATCCAAATATGTGTCGTAAACAGAAGATATATAAAAAGTTATATCATCAACTGGTCCCACATCAAGCATATATGGTTCCGACAGATATTCCTCGCCACTAAAATTATTAATCGCTCTGGCTTTGTAATAATACTTTATATGAGAGTTAGAAAGGTTGACAGCATAATCTTTAAATGAAAAGTCTGGCATATCGGAAGACACTACAACGTACGGGCCATTTATACTGTTGGCTTTAAGCAAGTATAAAGTGTAATCAGATATATTTTCAAAAGTGTCTTCTAGTACGATTTCCGCATATATAAAATCAACAGAATATTCGGAGCTAAGCAAGATATCTTTTACTTTAATCAAAACTTATCACCACTCTCCATAATCAAATTCCGAGCTTATACCTATGAAGCCAGAATTTGGACTCCTGGGAACGATACCCCTCTTGAATTCTCTTTTGTCTTCAATATATTGCTGAAGCATAAACCCAGCCCATCCTTGGTAAGCGCCGCTTTTGTTGAAGAGAGCTATATTGAGCCCGCTGTCAGAAAAATCCATCTGGTTGCGCAACTGTAACAATCCTTCTGCTATTAGAGAGAATATAATTGCTCCGGTAACAAGTAGTCCGGCATCTTCTCTTGCGTAAAAGCTAAATATACTGTAATTCGTTTTTGGGCTCCCGCCATTGATATCCCTTATAGCAGACCTATAAAACTGAACAATTTTGTCGTCAGAAAATTGAAACGACTTTTTGTTAAGAATGTTTTTTTCTGGATCATCGTCAGATATTCTGGCTCTAAAGTCAGTTATCAAATCCTGCAAAACCTCTATTTCTTTAGCAGTATACTCGCCAGAAATAGTTAGTATCTTCTTCATTGTAATTGGCAATTAGACCACCCGCCTTTGCATTCCGATTGACTTGTAACCCTCTTTTTCAAACATAAAGTAGTATTCACCTGGCCTTAAAACCATAGTCCATTTGCCACTTGTATCTGATGTAGTTTTTGCCACCAACTCTTTGCTCCCATCAGTGTTTGTCTTGTAAGCAGAAACAAAGGTTCCTGCAATTGGAGATCCGCTCTCAGACAATACAGTTGAGTCTGAGCCGTCTTGCGAACGAATTATTTCGCTGCTAACCGTAACGGGGGAGATGAAAGTAGCCTCCTCAGAAGTCGCGACTGAAAAAAGCTGCTTCTCTACACCACTCTCAGAAATAGTTATGGTGTAATTATCTGTTGAGGGTGGAGAGAACGAAAACGTGTAGGTCTCTGACCCCTCGACAACGATACTCATTGGATTTGTAACCTTTTCTTCTGTCCAGGAGTCAGTCATCTTTAAGTAATACATTTTATCGCTTTCCTTAAGAATAGTGACTTCCGGGGCAGTGTCTCCTGGCGAAACGAAAGAAACTACGAACGGTTCACCATTCTGCCAGGTAAACTGGAGGATATCTGCGGAATATGTTCTGATCTCCTCACTCTTAATTGACGAGTAATTATCCGACCTCGAAACAATGTATAAGTTTCTTTCTGAGTCTGGAACAAAGTTGTAAGTATATAGTCCATTGCTCAAATGTTGAAGCTCAATTTGAGCTTCTTGTTCCGACCACGCTATCCCATTGTAGTATAAATTGTTATCAGTATCTTTTATTGTTGTATGCGGAGTGTCGTTAAAAATTCTTTCGCCCGAAGCTCCCTCAACCAAAAGGGAGATAAGATATTCAGTGCCAACCCTAACAAACAAAAAGAACACCTTCTCTCGGAATTAAGATTTTTTTGATTTCTTTCTTGAAGATGGTTTAACTTCTTCAACTACTTCTTCTTTAGCTGTTTCAGTCACTTCTTCAACCACTTCTTCTTTAGCTGTTTCAGTCACTTCTTCAACTACTTCTTCAACTACTTCTTCAACTACTTCTTCAACTACTTCTTCAACTACTTCTTCAACTACTTCTTCAACTACTTCTTCAACTACTTCTTCTTTAGCTGTTTCAGTCACTTCTTTAACTTTTTTTGCTAAAAACTGAGCTGGAACTTCTCTGTTGTTGGCTAAAAGATACTCTTCGTAGTTATGTGTGCGTAAATCAAACCAGCCATTTTCTTTTGCTGCCACCAATTTTAAGAATACATTTTCTTCAACATTAGTTTCTAAGACATTGTTCTTCTTAAAAACCTTTCCGCCTATCATAGTTCCGCTTAAATCATTTCCTTTGTAAACACCTGTTATTGTTATATTTTTCATGGTATATCTCTCCTTCTACAAATTAATGAAGCTTTGCATTTCTATTATAAGCTATGTAATGATACCCTTCAACCTAGGTAAAAAAAGCCACTTCTTTCATATGAAAGAAGTGGCTTTTTTATTTGCTCTAATTATAAATTAAAGTGCGCCATAACCAACAGCTTCAACGCCATCTTTAGCCATCACGCTGTCTCCGCTAGCGAAGTGAATTTTGTCATCTCCAGCAGTGAAATCAAGAATTAATTTACCAACTGCCTTTTGAGAAGCCATGTAAATTCCTAAGAATTCGAACATGAATAATCCTTTTTCTAATTTGTTTTCTCTTTCAGTTAATCTAACTGTAAGATCTTTAAGGATTGGCATTCTACCAACGTATTCCGCTTCAGCAAAAGCGTATACGTGATCCATGTTAATTATTGGAGAAGTAATAAGTTTAACTCCGCCCCAAATTGTATACTTAGCGCCAGTTTCTAAGATTTCTCTTTGAGTTAACTGGTCAATTTCGGAAGTAGCCCAGTCAAGAATATCGTCAATTCTTGATGGATTCATAACGAAAGCCGCTAATGGTACATTGTGCTGAGATAAAGTTTTCTTAAGGTTAACAAGGTGAGACTTTTTAAGTGAAGTGTCTGCAGAGGTAACAATCTGCCCTGCATTTGTTGGAGCTGTTTTGTCTACAGAAACACCGATTAATAATCTTTCGATAAGATCGATAACTTTTGTGTCTTCCACTTTCGCAACAGCTTGTCCTGACAACTCTCTAACTCTCTCTAAGTAGTTAAACTTTTGAGTCATTAATCTTTTCAAACCGATTGTTACGTCGTCTGAAGTGATTGTCATGATTGCAACGTTTACGCCGTCACCCTCAATTTGGTATCTTGGAACCTGCATATCAGGACCATAAAAAGCAGCGTGTGAGTTTTGATCTTTTGGATAGTAAACATAGTCTTCACCATCGATAGGATGTAACTCTTCGCTTGTAACGTTGTGAACAACAAGAACTTGACGGCCGAAAGCCTCGTAATCTCTTGTATCTCTAATAAATGGAGGCAACTTTTCTAAAGCTATCTTTTCGAATCCGTTAGCCTGGTCCAATAATCTTGCAACATTAAAGTTAGCATTCGCTGTTTCAGCAGCTGTTTTAATTGCTAATGACATACCTATTTCACATCCTTTTTCATTTATTTTTTAAGCAGAGAATATCTTTAAGAAACCGTTTACTGGTGCGCCCTTCGCATAAGCAACAACTGCTAATGGTGAGTCTGGCGTTGCTCCAGTTAATGTAGCTGGAGTTAATACTCCGCCTGTAGTAACTTTAAGTGCAGTGATTGGAGCTGTGTTATAGTCACCTCGAGCATCGAACTGGTCTGTTGACATTGCAAAAGCTCCATGAAGGAAACTAACTTTTTTCACAGGTACGCCACTAACCTGGTCTCTTCCTGTTCTCTTAGAGCCGATTACGAAAAAGGACTTTGCAGCTGTTCCATCGGAAACAACTAATTTACCATTCGCATCGTAAGTAACCCACTGGCCCTCGTTTAGTTCAGTCACAGAATCAGCTAAGTAATCTTCTCCGACTCTGTAGGCGTAATCATCATATCTAGCTTCAGGTCTTATCATCTTGGAATTCCTCCTTTTTAATTTGTTACATTTTAATTAGAACACTTCTACGGCCTATCAAAAGTCTCCAAGAAGGTCTTCTTTCTGTTTTCAATATTATTACTTCCCATTAGAAAAGTCAAACTGTCTGCGCCAGCTATCTTTTCCTCCCGCTTCACTATGTCTACTGCCTTCTTGAAAGCTGAAAAAGCCTCTTCCGACATATTGATAAGTTCCGCCTTTTTGTCCTCTGCGTCCATTCTGCTAATCATGCTTTTCTCAATCATATCGCCGACGAGCTGCTCAACTTCTTCGTTTCTTTTTATCGCAAGGAGCTCAGAGTTAAGTTTTATATTCTCAGAAGCCAACTTAAGTATATCGTCTTCCATTTCTCTTTGCTTTTTTGCAGATATAGCGAGCGCACAACTTGCCTTTTTCATAATTGATAAGAGATTACTGTCTCCCGTTTTCGCTTCATGGGCAGCAGTCTTGGATATTGTCGCAGACTCTAATTTTTCAGCAACCTTCTTTTTAAAGACATCATTGTCGCTAGTAGGCTTATTAGTCTCCAAGACTTTGTCACCACCTTTTTTCGTGTCTTCTGGCAAAATCTTTGAACTTATATACATAGCGCCAGCCATAGGCAACACGACATCTTTCGTTTTTTCGAAAGGAGCCGATAATTTAGGAACGTTAACAACTACTTGCTTTGCAATGTCCCCGCCCTGGTCACCAACTGGAATGCTGTGTTTGTAGTCAAATACTTTGCCCATGCCCTTCGTGTACCTTGATTTGCTTAAGATATCCTTAAGAGACGACCCAGCACGAATGTCTGCATCAGCTAAGCCCATCCTCGCTTTGGATACCCCGGACCGGATCTTTTCTCCAGCCATGTGCTTACCTGTAACTTTGTTAGCGCTCCAAGTTCCTAAGTCTCCGAAAATTGAGCCTGTAGACTTCCCTCTCCCAAGAAGTATCTCCTTAGCTGCTTGCCTGGAATCTTGCAGGCTTTTGGGCGAAGCCCCAGTTCCTTTGGAAAAAGTTCTTATTATGTCAACTAAATCATCAACTTTTTTAACCTTGGCTATCGGCGAAGCCTTCTTTTGGATAGGTTGATGCATATGAGCACCCCCTGCCGCTATTGTTCACCGTTAATTTTTGAAGCAATGTTAAACAAAATATCATCAGCAACTTGAAGCGGACTTAAGTCTGAAACATAAGCTAACTTCTCAGCTTTCTCGGCAATAGACAGAGCTATTTTTTCATCTCCAACTCTACCATATACATAGTCGGCTGTGCCGAACCCACTTTCTGCAAGAGTTCCTTCAGCTAAATTGTAAGCCAATTTAATTATGTTTGACATCGCTTCTCCTGAAGCTTCCTTACTTTCTTCAGCAAGTTCTTCAGCTTCAGGGTTGACAATTCTTTCCTGTGTCTTTTCTGCTTTGGCCTGTTCTTGAGCCTCTGACTGAGTAGCTTCTCTCTCGTCTTCTTTCGGCTCACCAGCACTTTCGTTGGCAGTTTCTTTCGCTTGCTCTTCCTTTTCTTCTTCTCTCTCAGCTTGACGAGTCTCTTCAGCAACTTTCTCTTCAGAGGTTTTTGTACCCTGTTTCTCACTTATAGCCAAATTCAATTCAGCAGCAAGAATCTCAAGTTGATCAGTCGAAAAACTGTCTGCCATAGTTTCTTTGACTTCTTCAGAAGAAGCAACCTTTTCTTCGTAGTAATTATTCTGCATTATCTCTTCGTAAAAGCTGTTCTTTGACAAACTAAACACTCCCTTCGTTTTTTGCCACTTTTAATTCATTGGCTTCGAATTAGTTTCTTGTGCTAATGAATTACTAACTCTTTTCTCTTCCTTTTTGCTGGGTCCTCTATTAAAAAGCTTTGTTGTTACATAACTGTCCAAAACATTCCCTGACAGAGAGGCCAATCCAGAAACCCCTCTAGGGCTGAACAGAGAATAAGTCAAAGCGCCAAGAGCAACTTCTTTTGCTTTAGATGTTTCTGAGTCAGCAATTTTTTCAATCTTTATTTTAATGTAATCACGAGCTTCTTTCAAGTAATGTTCAATATCTTCCTCGGACAGTCTTTTAGACGCCAATTTTTCCTGCGCCAAAGATTCTTCGCCACTAGCCATAAGGATGCAAGCAACCTTAATTGCATCAATTTGATCTCTGGAATATTTCTTGGACATTGAAGTGTCAATCTCTGCCGACTTAAAAATATCTCCATATAGCTCCTCTGAAGCAAACTTACTAGCAACCCATTGACCAGCACTTTCTGACTTAGCTAAATCAGATGACTTTATCTTGTTTATATTTTTCTTTATCGCTGGCGCAAAAGCTGCTTGAATAAGGGCTGCGCTCGCTGGCTGTTCTGCGATATATCTGTTGAGAGGGTGCACATTTTTTCCGCTTCTCAACCTTGATCTTTGGTATCCAGAATAGCCATAAGTAACTGGCACGCCTATCATTAAGGCTTTTCCTAGCCCCCAAGTGGCAGCCGTCTTTTCCATTCCTGACGCAGAAACTATATCGTCAGCAAATTTATCAAGACCCTTCTGGGTTTCCCCGCTAGCCAGTTTATCCATTCTGTCTTTCTGATAAGCTGCGTAAACTTTGTTGGTAATGTCCACCAGAGTTTCTGTGGCCACTTTCTCAGAAAGAATAGGCATAAAATGATTTATGTTGGAATCGTTACGACTAGCTTTCTTACAGAGTCTTGGGATTAAGAACTCCCTGTGCATACTTCTTTTTTCTATCATTGGCTGAACTATTTCTTTCATTATATCTTCCTGTAACGGTTCGTCTTTTATCTCTGGAGTCTTTGTAGCAACGCTCATTATAATAGCTTTCATTCTTCTTGGAAGGTCTTCTCCGCCAATTATTTGACCAAGCCTGTCAGCTTTTGGCATTACTTTTTCAAAAACTGCCCTGAGTAAAGACGGAAGATTTTCCGGAACATCCATGTCTTTATTTTCGAAAGTCGCCTTATCCATTCTTTCAGGAGACGTCATAACGTTTCTGTCCGTAATTTCATCTACCGAGCCCCTAAAATCAACAGGATCTTTGCCTGAAAGGAAGCAGCAAATATCATGAACTTCGAGGGGGCTGAGAACAATACCAGCAAAATCAAGAACTCTTAAGAATTGATGGAAAGCCGCTTCTACGGGGCAGCCTTTCTTCTCTGCTAAATATCTTATCCTGTTTGCTATATTTTTGCACTTGTCTTTGCTCCAATATTCAGTATAAAGAATTCTAATTAAGTCGGACAGTTCTTCGGCAGATTCTTGTCTTTCGGCCAAAAATTCGCCCTCAGCGTAGTCTGTTATTTTTGATTGAATTTCCTTTTTCATTTCTGCAATCTTATTAACATTAGCTTTTTTGTTTATCCCAGGTTTAACAAAAAAATCACCGAAATCAACATCGTGAGAAATTGGCGCTGCAATTTTTTCCTGACCTTCACGGATGCTGTCTTCGAAACTTGCAACCTTTTCTATAGAACTTTCTTCGCAAGAATAAGCTACCTTATTGTCAATAATCATTAGGCCTAAAACTTTAGCTGCTCTTTCCGCACCATTAAGTACCGCGGAAATATCGTGAAATTTTGGCCCAATATTTATCTCGTAAACCTTTTTTCCGTTGTCCAAAATCTGTCCACGCTGATACTTTATATGGTCACAATATTCGAATTTTGTCTTAGCTTTATTCCCGCAGATTGAACAAACTGAATGATCAATTCTGCAACCCATAGAAACGTCAGTCATAAATCCTTTTTCAAAACCCCTGACTATGGTCGGAGCTATTTTTCTGTCTAAGCGGAGCAGAAGATCTACGCCTTTCATTTTGTCGTTCCACTCAGCAGCCAAAACGTCACCTATAGCGTTTTTAATGTCTTTATTTTCGTGATTTTTAAAATAGTGCGCTGTTAAAAATGTTTCGTATCCGGACAACAGCTCCCCTTCTGGAAAAAAATCAGAGTTTTTGTTACATCCCCAATATTCGCCCGCACTAACTCCACGAACCTTCATATATAAGAAGTCTGGGTCGTAAGTTATGCCATCTGGCAATTTTAATGCGGCGGTTTTTAATAAATCTCCGTCAAGAATTTCCAAGTCTTCAAACTTAATGGAAGATGTTGTTATCTTATTAAACACTATATCACTTCCTTTTTTTTATGAATTCTAACAATATTATACCCAACCCTTAACAAATAAACAAAGTTATGCTATAATGCTCTTGTAGAGGGGGAGTTTTAATGAGCGACAAATTTATAAATATAGACGGGAACATAGTTAAGAAAAAGAGTCAGAAAAGCTATGACAAACTCTATACTGAGTTCAAAAAAAATCATGCAGAAGAATATTGTGAAACTCTTGGGATGTCACTCGAGGACATTGAAAGAATCGGATACAAAAAATTTATAGATGCTCATGACTGGAGAAAGATTTCGGACATAAGCAAGTGGAGGACGGATGCTGTTCACATCATTGTCTGTCAATCATGCAAGAATGAATTCACTACCTACGAACTTGATCTAGGACTGTGTAAAAAGTGCAAGCCTTTTTTTGATTTATCTCTGTTTGCTGACCACTGTAACTTGTCAGAAAAAGAGTCTCGTGGAAGTTCGTATGGCTTAAGGGCTGCTTTTGTATATCAAGACGAATTTAGAGAGAACTATAGAATAGCTCCTTTTTTAAAGATTAATAAAAAGAGTGTATAAGTAATAAAAGGAGAGAGAGAGCATTCGTTCTCTCTCTACATTCTTTTTGAAAGGAGGAGCTTTTAAATGAAGGTTACCTATGGAATGAAAATGATTTCAGAGGAAGATATAATCTCCGCTACGAGAGGGCGCCCCAGGATATGTAATTATCTCAGGGACCACCCAGACACTGTCGAAGATATCGACGGAGATAGTAAAGTACTGGTTGAGACTGGGATGGGTGGCAATATACCGTCAATGAATGTTCTTCGCCCGTATAGAATGCTTTTTGTTTCTATCCCGGCAGCTGAAGAAAAAATTATTTTTGATTTTTTGTATCCCAATTTAGAGAAACTATCTACGATTCTTATTGATCAAAAGAGGCTTGAAAAAATTGATGTGCTAAAATCGAGAATCTACACAAGTTGTGAAAAAGCTTCAGAGACGCTGCTAAATGAAAAGTCTCCATCGATAATGTTTCTCTATGACGAAGACGAACTCCTGGGTGTTCACACGGCTATACCTAAAGAAATACTTGACATAATCACTCAGAAGCCAGAATATGTATGTGAAACCTGTGGCAAAGTCACTGTAACTAACAATGAAACGATAGACGACATGTTCGCCGATGTTTATTATGAAAACGGGGATGATGGGCTTAAATATTATTGCTCGGACCACAAGACTAAAGGAAGTAAGCTTATTGGTAAGTGATTTCTTACAGAAAAATTGGACTGTTAATTTTTCTTGTATAAGAAATAAAACAACGTAGACGATTAGGCTACGTTGTAATTTTATTTTAAGGAGGCCAAAAATATGGCAAATGTATCTTTTTCACACGGAGAAATGAAAGACTTTATAGCTGATAAATTCCAGCTATCAAAGAAGACAGCAGACGAGGTTATCAAAGCTATCTTTGAAAAAGCTGTTGAGGAAGCAACCGAAGGAAAAACTGTTGCGCTTCACGGTTTAGGTAGTGTTAAGAAACAGGACAGGGCAGAAAGAGTTGCTAGAAACCCACAGACTGGTGAACCAATCACTATTCCCGCTCACTCAACAATTAAAGTAACTATCTCCAAAAAAGTGAAAGACCAAGTAAAAGGAATTTAATTTTCGAAAGTTAAATTGGGCAAGATTACAAAGTTAGCAGAGATTACAAAGTTGCAAAGAAAATTTATTTAGGGGGGCATTAATATGTCAAAAGAAAAAGATCAAGAACAGGCA
>Ga0334898_1003192_pt1 | contig 13670 bp, 13 predicted proteins | sample GraSluR3_MG_10_FD_207228 | JGI IMG/M metagenome (GOLD analysis project Ga0334898, IMG submission 207228) | Sludge microbial communities from methane-producing bioreactor in Wageningen University, Netherlands - Granular Sludge_3_08-R3 | ecosystem: Engineered > Bioreactor > Anaerobic >... | reverse complement strand
CCTTGTTGAAGATATGAGTGATGAAGATATAAAAAAGCTGAACCACGGCGGACACGATCCTGTAAAGGTATACAATGCCTATAAACGGGCGGTCAACAATAAAAATTCGCCTACCGTAATACTGACTCAGACCATTAAAGGTTACGGGCTTGGTGAAGCTGGTGAGGGAAGAAATGTCACTCACCAGCAGAAAAAACTGAATGAGGAAGAATTAATTCATTTTCGCGACAGGTTCAATATTCCCATATCAGATGAAGATGTGGCTACCGCTCCATTTTATAAACCAGATGAAGATAGTGAAGAAATTCAGTATCTGAAAGAACAGCGTGAAAAGCTTGGAGGCTTAATCCCCAAAAGAAATAAAAAGACTCCGGAATGTACCCTGCCGGCTCCAAAAGTGTTTGATGAATTTCTAAAAGGATCAGGGAAACGCGAAGTAGCTACAACTATGATTGCAGTACAGATTATTTCAAAACTGCTGAAAGACAAAGAGGCCGGTAAGCTTATTGTTCCAATTGTTCCCGATGAATCACGCACATTCGGAATGGATGCACTATTCAGACAGGCGGGAATATACTCCCATAAAGGACAGCTTTATGAACCCGTTGACAGAGAAAGCCTGCTTTATTATAAAGAGGCAAAAACGGAGCAATTCTGGAAGAAGGAATAACAGAAGCAGGATCTATGTCATCCTTCATAGCAGCAGGAACAGCATGTTCAACACATCAGATAAATTGTATTCCTTTCTATATTTTTTATTCAATGTTCGGGTTCCAGAGAATAGGAGACCTGATATGGGCAGCTGCCGATGCGCGGGCAAAAGGATTTCTGCTTGGAGGTACTTCCGGCCGGTCGACCCTCGCTGGAGAAGGACTTCAACACCAGGATGGCCATAGTCACGTCATGGCTTTATCGAATCCTGCAGTCAGAGCTTATGACCCGGCCTATGCTTATGAACTGGCTGTTATAATACGCGACGGAATGAAAAAAATGTTCCACGACGGTGAAGAAGTATTCTATTATATCACTGTGATGAACGAAAAGTACCAAATGCCGGGGATGCCTTCCAGGAAAGGAATTGAAGATGAAATATTGAGCGGAATGTACAAATATAAGGGTAGTGAGAAAAACGAGTATAATATCCATCTCCTGGGGAGTGGTTCTATATTGAATGAAGCTCTGAAAGCGGCAGAAATATTGAAAAAAGATTATAACATCTTTCCCGATGTATGGAGTGTCACGGGATATAAGCAATTGTACGACAACGCAATTGAAACAGAACGTGCAAACAGGGTAAAAGAAACCAATAAAAAAAGCTACATAGAAAAATGCATGGGAAATAAAAAAGGAATATTTATTGCTGCATCCGACTATCTTAAAGCATTACCCTTGTCAGTCTCCCGATGGTTCCCGGGGTCATTTACAGCGTTGGGTACTGACGGATTTGGTCTGAGCGACCACAGGGAAGAATTGCGTGAACACTTCGAAGTAGATGCCAGACATATTGTATGGGCATCACTTATCAGATTACGGGAACAAAATAAAATTGAAAAAGGTACTTTGGATGAAGCAAAGAAAAAATTGAAAATCAGCAGCGATAAAGAATCTCCGACAAATATATGAGACTAAATTTCTTTAGAAACTTAATGATCAAAAATATTAATTTATCCAAAACAGATTATAAATAAAAAATGAAACGAGCATGATTGTGAAATCACCCAAGAGGATGATTATAACTTATGCGAGTTCCATATGATACCTTTGAAAACTATAAATTTTAATCATATGAAGAAAGAAATTAAAATACCAGATATTGCAGAAAATGTTGAGTCGGGGATTATTGGAAAAGTTCTTGTTTCAAAAGGAGAAAAAATCAAAGTGGATCAATCTGTCGTTGAGGTAGAAACCGACAAGGCAACAACCGATATTCCCTCTCCTTATGAAGGTATAGTTGATGAAATAAAAGTTGATGAAGGTGATGAGGTTAAAGTCAACCAGGTAATCATGATCATTGAAACGGAGGAAGAAGAAGATGAAGAACAGAAAGAGACTGAAGAGAAAGGCAATGAAGAGGAAGAGATAAAGAAAAAGGAGGAAAGCGGGGCACGTGAGATTGAAGCAAAAGAAAAAGAAGAAAAAAAACCGGCACCGCCAAAACAGGAGAAAGAAAAAGATATGAGCGATATTCCGGCCTCACCCTCAGTTAGACGACTGGCCCGTGAATTGGATATTGATCTGACAAAGGTTACGGGCAGCGGTCCGGGCGACCGTATAACTGCTGAAGATGTTAAAAATTACGCACAAAAACCTGAAAGAGAAGAGAAAGAGGCAGAAGTTATAAAAACTCCGGAACTTCCTGATTTTTCTCAATGGGGTCCGACCAGCCGGGAAAAAATGACCAATATCCGGAAAATCACATCAAGGAATGTCTCACAGTCATGGCAAAACATTCCACATGTTACACAATTCGATGAGGCTGATATTACAAACCTGGAAAATTTCAGGAAACAGCACAAGGAAAAAATTGAGAAATGGGGGGGTAAACTCACTGTAACCGCCATTCTCCTGAAAATTTCAGCCTTTGCACTTCAGAAATTTCCACGATTTAATGCGAGTCTTGATATGAATAATCAGGAAATCATTTATAAGCATTATTATAATATAGGAATTGCGGTTGACACACAGCAGGGATTAATTGTTCCAGTGGTGCAAAATGTTAACTCCAAATCCTTGAAAGAATTAGCTGTTGAAGTACATGAACTGGCTCAAAGAACACGCGACAAGAAAATATCACCGGACGAACTGCAGGGAGGGAACTTCACTGTATCTAATCTCGGAGGCATCGGCGGGACAAGCTTCGCCCCGGTAATATTACCACCCCAGGTAGCAATTCTTGGTGTGGCCAGGTCAGTCTATAAACAGGTTTATTCCGATGGAGAATTCAGAAAAAAACTTATGCTCCCGCTTTCTGTCTCATATGACCACCGGATAATAGACGGTGCAGACGGTGCACGTTTTCTGCGATGGATCTGCGATGTGATCGAAGACCCTTATTCAATATTATTTTAAAACTGACAGAATATGAGCGATAATAATAAAAATGAACTGGTTATTATAGGGGCAGGTCCCGGAGGTTATCGTGCCGCATATATGGCAGCCGACCTGGGACTTAACGTTACTGTTATTGACCCGGAGATCAATCCCGGAGGAGTCTGCCTTTACAGGGGATGCATACCCACCAAAGCCCTGCTGCATCTGGCGAAAATTATGAAAGATGCTACGACAGCCGGTGAAATGGGTATCAATTTCTCTGATCCTGACATAGATATTGAAAAGGTCAGAGCATGGAAATCTGATGTAGTTAAGAAGCTCACCGGTGGATTGGGTCAATTAATTAAGTCAAGGAAAATAAATTATATTCAGGGTATTGCCAGATTCATCGAGCCGGGGAAAATAAGTGTTGAAACTAAGGAATCGGGAGAAAAGAAAATTTCTTATAAAAATATTATTATTGCTGCCGGAGCCAAACCCTTATCTGTACCCGGCATTGACTTATCTAACCCCCTTGTGATGAATTCATCTGATTCTCTTGAACTTAATGACATGCCGGATAACTTGCTGATAGTGGGAGGAGGTTATATCGGCCTGGAGATGGCAACTATCTATAATGCCTTTAATATTGAAGTTTCAATTGTTGAGCTGACAGATGACTTCATGCCCGGAATGGATAAGGATTTGATAGCTGCTTATAAAAAGGAAGGAGAAAAAATATTTAAGGATATCTTCTTAAAGTCTAAAGTGACAAAAATAGAAAACAGTGGCAAGCAGTTAAAAGTGGAGTTTGAAGATAAAAATAAAAAGAAGTTCAGTAATAAATATGATAAGGTCCTGGTTGCTGTGGGACAAAAGCCCAATAGTGATAACCTGGGACTGGAAAATACATCTGTTGAACTTGACGAAAAAGGTTTTATAAAAGTAAACGAAAAACAACAAACATCTGAAAAAGGTATCTATGCCATAGGTGATGTGGCGGGGCCGCCACTACTTGCCCATAAAGCCGGCTATGAAGGAAAAATTGCTGCGGAGGTTATAGCCGGGAAAAAATCTGTCAACGACGCCAAAGCGATACCGGCCGTTATTTATACCGAACCTGAAATTGCAACTTGCGGATTATCAGAAAAAGAGGCAAAAGAAAAAAATATCGAATATAAAAAGGTAAAATTTCCCTGGTCTGCGTCGGGACGGGCTGTTGCGATGAATGCTAAAAACGGATTCACTAAAATATTGATCGATCCTGAAAACGAAAGGATACTTGGCGCCGGAATAGTCGGTAAAAATGCCGGTGATATGATAGCAGAACTTGTTCTGGCTATTGAAATGGCTGCAACTGCGGACGATGTAGCTCTAACTGTTCATCCGCATCCTACCCTGTCGGAAACGATCATGGAGGCTGCAGAAATATTTTACGGACATCCCGGCCATATACATGCAAGAAAAAAAATCTGATATTATGAGTACCATTATAATCAGTGATATTGATAACAAATCTGAATCTGTTGTCCCATACGGACTCAACATTGTCAAATTTGTTGAATCGGAACCTGATGTTTTGCATATTGCAGACAGAAGAATGCACCAGGGTAAAATCTCATCATTTTCAGACTAGCAGTCAGTTAGACCCGGAAGTAAGTTTTGGTTGCAGGAATATGTTAAAAGAGTCATGTTAACTATATTGAATTTTTAAAAATTATTTGGAAAATGTGGAATTAATACACACTATTACATTTTAACTCCCCAAACTCAACATTATTTATTTTATCAAACAAATCCTTATTAAATACAATGAACTACAAAACAGAAACTTAACAAAAATACCGAATTTCTGGCACATTTTTGTATTTATATTATTGTAAATTAAAATCTAAATATCATGAAACGCAGTCTTAAAGAACTTCAAAATTATTCACTAAAAGCTATTGACGGCGAAAAAGGTAAAGTAAAAAATTTTTTATTCGATGATGAGTCATGGATAATAAGATATCTGGAGGCTGATTTGGGAGGCATTTTCTCCAGGAAAAGAGTCTTGATTCCCAGAGAGTTTCTCGGTGAACCGAATTGGGACTACAAACACTTTCCGGTTGAACTTACTGTTGAAAATATAGAAAATGCACCGGATATTGATTTTGACCTGCCTGTGTCACGAAAATATGAAAAGGAGTTGGTCAGGCATTATGAGTTAAATCCTTATTGGCCGGCCAGTATTGCCCCCTATCCGGGCAGGGAATCGATACTCTATCCTGCCAGTCTCTTTAAAGTACCTAAAGATATTGGAGATGAAGACGAAAAAAAGACTCATCTGAGAAGTTTTAAGGAAGTTACCGGATACTTTATTAAAGCCGTAGATGGGAATTTCGGTCATGTTGAAGACCTGATAATAGATGACACAGATTGGCAGATACTCTATGTTGTCGTTGACACAAGTAATATTGTTCCCTGGAGTAAAGTGGTTATGCTTCCAATTGAATTGATAGATGAAATAAGCTTTATTGATCAAAAAGCTATAATAAACCTTCCTAAAGATACTATAAAAAGTGCGCCTGAATATGATCCTGCAACGGCAATAAATGCTGAATATGAAAGGGTGTTATATGACTTCTATGGAAGAAAAGTTATAAAATAACGTATAACTTTTTTATATATCTCAATCTCAAAGGTAAGGCACTTAATGTTAATCTTTTGTACTCAGCAATTTGTAACGGGAGTTTTATATTATTTTAGAATAAAATTTGAAATATCAAATGTAGTGAGCAATTCAAATAAAAAGGTATTATTTGTCATTAATCCTAAATCGGGTGCATATAATGATTACTATCGGTCTTACATTAACGAAGCAGCAAAGAAGTATGATTTTAACCGGTTAATATATTTGACCAGGGGAAAGAATGACAGTCAAGAGATTAGTCGGCATATTAGAGAATTAAAACCTGAAACCGTTATTTCAATAGGAGGGGACGGGACTGTAAATATGGTAGCCCGTGAACTTACGGGCACAGATATAAATCTGGGGATAATACCTACAGGTTCAGCTAATGGCCTGGCATATAATCTGGGTATACCGGAAGATTTTAATGCTGCAATGAAAAAAAATTTCAGCTCACCGCCGGGTCCGCTCGATGTAATCAGCATAAACGATAAATATTTTTGTCTTCATCTATGCGATATCGGGATTAAATGGAAATAAAAGATACTCATGAAGCTGCCTTCCATGCTTCTGAGAATGGCTATACACCTGCTGATTTAGATTTATTGGCCAAAGTGTAACATAAACAGAAATCTATTCCATTATCAATACTCTGGCTTCAATAATTGCTCCGTGACAGAAGAACTTTACTTACCCGGAAATAAAAGGCTTGCACTTTTTATTGAATCAGGCTTGCCTCCATTTTTATATCTATTGCAGATAAAGCTTTTGAAACAGGACAGTTAGTTTTTGCATCATGAGCGATTTCCTGAAAAAGATTTTCTTCTATTCCGGGAACATCGGCTTCTGTAACCAAAAAACTTTCACTGATCCGAAAACCGTTATCATCCTTAACCAGTTTTACTTTTGCAGTCGTTGAAATAGAAACCGGTTCAAAGCCTTTTTCTGTCAAAAGCAATGAAAATGCTTGGGAAAAACAACCTGCATGTGCAGCAGCAATGAGTTCTTCCGGATTCGTAAATTCTCCTTCTTCAAATCTTGAAGCAAAATTATACTGAAATTCCCTCTCTAAGGAATCTAATTTTAATGTTCCTGTACCATTTTTCAGGTTCCCTTTCCAAAGTGCATGTGCATTTCTTGTTTTCATAGAATTTTAATTTTAAATGTTTTTATTATCAATTTTTGTTACATCAATTTTAGTGAACAGTTAGATTATCACCTGGTTGTCCCACCCTTTATTGTTTCTCCTTAACCTTTCCAATGCCATAAATGTATGTTCTGTCTCCTCATCACGGTTATGTTTCACGATGTCACTTACAATTTTCTTACATCAAGAAAAATACCACTTTGGTGTTTTTTAGCATTTTCAATTCCGGAAGCAACGATTTATGAATGCATCTTATACAAGTTCCTTTTAGGTTCGGGTAAATCCGATTCTTCAAATCCATTGATATCCAATATCATTATTTTTTTCATAAATTTCTCTCATATGTTTAACGAAACAATAATAATAAGAGATAATGTTGTTTTTAACAGATTTCTGCTTTGCTCTTTTTCTTAATTTTATTTACTTTTTAAAATCTTCAAATGACTTATATACTCTCTGTGAATAATATGCCAAAGATTAAACAAAATGAAATGGAGCATTGTTCATATAATTTTATCAATTCGTTAATATTATCAAAAAAATCTCTCTTTTTATTTTCTGTCAATTGATAGTTTACAGAATATTTAATCACAATGGGGAATTAATATGGGCTAGAACAAAGCAACCTTTTACACTAATTAAATAAGATAAACTACATATATAGAAAATTACATCTAAAGATCTGCTTATTTTCTTTGTATTAATAAAACAACTCTCCACTGCAATATCATTACAGAGAATTATTGTTGACTGGGGGTGACTTTCCTATTATGTGTTTCTATGATTTGCCTACAGGTATTATATTAATAATATTAATCTCATATGTTCCACTGAATGTTTCATCCCCTTTTGTTACCCCTGTTAAAGTTAATTCATGAGGACCTAACCAATCATTCTCAATACATAAATCTTTAATATCCCCAATCACAAACTTGGCAACAAAATTACCCTGATTGTCAAACTTACTCCAGGAAATTGCTACACCATCCAGCTTTACTGATGCTGCAAGTACTGATCCATATGCAATATTAGTATGAACAGTAACCCATTGTCCTGAATTGTTCAGATTTAAAGTGCTTGGCGAGACCTGAATTTCAATTTCAATATCAATCTCATCCTGACAGTAAGTATTAAATCCTGCAAATAACAATAAGAATAATACCATAACTGAGGTAAGTAATTTTTTGACTTGTTTTTTCATGATTAAAAATTAATAGTTAATATCTTAAATATAAGGTAATAATAACATTCTAATTTACAACATAAACAAAGAAAAATCAAGTATTTAAAATAATATCTCACGTTGTCGCAATAAAATAGTATCACCTGCCGCTAAAAATTATACCACTTGTGATGTTGTCTCAGAAATTCATTATGGGACTATAGAGATTTTTCCTGTTTAAAAGGTTAGAACCTTAGCACCACTCTTCAGATAATCTGTTAGTGGCTTACCCATACCTTTCACATTGTAACCAAGTCTGCGAAGGTCTTCTGTAACATTATAAGCATTTGCACAGGCAATACATGCTTCAATTATCACTCCATCATTTTGCATTGCTTTTACTTTTTCCTGTAATTTGCTATTTTCAGAAATAAGCTTTGCGGAAGGACCCCAGATTACCAGGGTTACTTGCTCAAACCAATTGGATGTTTTAGCAGCATGGGTATACATTAAAGCAACTCTTTCAGCTACATAGGGATCCCCACTTGTCCAAACAATAACCAGTTTATCAGGAACCTGTTCTGAAACATTGTTCTGGGAATAAATATTTAATGACAGGATTAGCAGTATTCCCATTATGTAAAGTTTAAAATGAAAGTGTTTCATAATATCTTGATTTTTAATTTATTAATAATACTTTCATAAAAATAATAGATTTTTATTATACCTTAACTGTTTTACTTTTAATTATCTGTTAATCATCAATTATACCACCTTGCAATTTTGATGCAAAATAAAAAGGAGTTGTAAGTATCATATTTACAACTCCTCTCTTTCAAGTGGGTCGTACTGGATTCGAACCAGTGACCTCATGCCTGTCAAGCATAATATTCACTATATTTTTTCTTATCGAATAATATATAAAACCTTTTATATTTTGCTAATGTAAACATTTTTATTAATATATAATAATTGTTTATTATTTGTTTTATTTGTAAATTTGTTTGTCAAAATGTTTGCAAATATTCAAAACAGGTTTAAAATGGCACTTCCTATTATCGAACATCCGGAGCAAGACAATGCAAAGTTAAAACAAAAAAATGTTTCATTGTGCGCATTACTCGATACGCGAATAAAAAACCGTGATAATACATTTACAATCCGTATCAGGATAATTCACGAACGTAAGGCAAAATATTACACTACGAAAATAAAAGCAACCAAAGAACAATATATAAAAATTGTCAACGGCAATCCGAGAGGAACACTGCGGGAAAACAAGGTAGTTATCTATGAATTGTTAAAAAAGGCAAATGACACGATCCTCAATATGGGATCCTTCTCATTTGAGTTATTTAAAAAAAAGTTTTTCGGAAAGCCTGGTCGATTAAGCAACGTTCATGAAGCATTTATAGAACACATAAAACAACTAAAAGCCAAAGGACAGATAAATACTGCCGGCACATATATAACAGCTTCAAAACAGCTAAAAAAATATCACAGCAAAGAATTAAAGTTTGATGAGATAACACCCTCTTTTCTGATAGGATGGGAAAACTTTATGAAACAAGATGGGAAAAGCCCGACAACCATATCAATAAATACCCGGTGCGTTCGCAAACTATATAATGATGCAATAAAACGTGGAGATGCCAAACAGGAACTATATCCTTTTGGTAATGAAGATGAGGATTTATATCAGCCCCCGGAGGCCAGGAATATCAAAAAAGCATTATCGAAACAGGACCTGAAAAAGATATTTGAATACCAGGCAGAGGAAGGTAGCCCTGAACAATTTTCCCGTGACATGTTTATATTCTCTTATTTAGGCAACGGGATGAATTTTAACGATATCTCCCGGTTAAAGTACTCCAACATACATAACGGCGAAATAGTGTTTATACGGCAAAAAACAGCCTCCAGACGAAAGATTAAACCCATTGCTGTTCCTATTGATGAAGATATGCAAAGAATTATCGACACATACGGCACTAAACCGGTGATGCCGGATAATTATATTTTTAGTGTTCTTATTGCTGGACTGACACCGGCACAGGAGACTGCCCGGATAAAACAAGCCACAAAACAAACAAATAAATATCTGAAACGAATAGCCATAAAAATTGGGATTGATAATAATATTTCAACGTATTATGCACGTCATTCATTCGCAAGTGTACTGAAATTGTCAGGCGAAAATATAGCGTATATAAGCGAAAGCCTGGGGCATGCCGATCTTAAAACAACTGAAAATTATCTATCTTCGTTTGATAGCGAAAAACGGAAAGAATCACAGAAAAAGCTAAAAGCATTTTGAATGAATTGTTTAATAGATAATGAAAAAGAAATTAGATAATGAAGGGATTACTTACTACACTTTAAAATGGGTAGAAGAAAACAAGAAATCAGAAATAGCTTACTACAGACAAAAAATTGAACAATGGGATATTATTGACAATATTCCTAAAGTATTTAAAGAATTAACAAACTCGCTAAATGAGATACCAACTAATGGTGTAATTTTATTGTGGTTAAGGAATTTTTATATTGGAAATGGTAAGTTTAATGGTATCCGGGAATATTACCAAAATCAAATAGAAAATTCTTCTGATAAAAATATAATTTTGAAGGCAAGTCAGCGATTAAGAGATTTATGTTACTATCAATTAAATGAGGGATTAATAACTTTTGAGGAAGTTCAGCGAATTACTCAAAATATTAAATTTGAAAATTACGTATATAAAAAAAATAGTAAGACTGCTAAAATATTAGATGAAATTTTATACGGTTACAAACAATTAACAGAATATGAGAAATTATTGCAAAAAAAAGAAACCCTGAAATACTTTAGTGAATTAAACGAAAAACATCAACCGGAAAAAAAGATAACATCCAAACAAAAACTAAAAAATGGCTACTCTTCAAAAGAGTGGTGTACAATTCTGTATTTTACTGATTATTCAGAAAGAAATGAAACGGATTACGACACAGACATTATAAAATCATTTCACGCAAAAAACAAGCTGCCATTTGCTGAAAAATCTTTTCTGCAAAATTTCAAAGATGTAAAAAGACATATTGAAAAGAGCGAAAAACAAGCAGTTAGACTAATTAAAAAAATTCTTCCATATTTTTCTAAGGACAAAGCGTTGCAGGATTATGCTGAAAACCAACTTTCTATTATCTTAGACGACTTAGATAGAAAATAAAAACATAAACACGTAGCCCCTACGTATCGCCCTACCCAATTCTACCTTGCCCATAATTATAAAAGTTATAGTTATGGAAGAAAAACAATTTATCCTTACTTCAATTCCTTTGCGACAATTAAATGCAATGATTAGTGTTGCAGTCAGCGAAGGATTGAAAGCGCACCAATCACAGAAAGTTGATATTAGCGAAACATCCGAACAACTTCTTACCGTTCAGGAAGCAGCAAACTTTCTTTCATTAACAAAGCCAACAATTTATTCAATGGTAAGCCATGGAGTAATACCCTCGATGAAACGTTCAAAACGGTTGTATTTTCTCCGTGAAGATTTAATAAATTATGTTAAGCAGGGCCGCAGGAAATCGAATAAAGAAATTGAACAGGAGGCCGAAAATTATTTAACTCAAAAAAAAAAGAGGAGGTAACCCATGGAACCAAAAAGAAAATGCCAGCTCACAACTGATACTGGCATTAATAACAATAAGCAACTGAAATATAGCGAAAAAAATTTGCAATTAGAACTTTATGGCGAAAAAATAGGCCTCAAAGACATGAAAGCGCCAGTCAAACATCTGACACAACCAAATAATGGCAGCGGAAAACAGCAAAAATTAAGTCCCGTTTTCGATAACCTCAACAACCCGGAGACTATTATTAACCATGTTGAACAGTTACAAAAAGACCTTTCAGTCGAAAAGAAGCAGAAAACAAATCCTTTCCCCGTTGAGGTATTCCCAGCCACTGTTCAGGAAATAATTAAAGCCACAAACGAGGATCTTAATTACCCTATTGATTTTATTGGTGCTTCAATACTGTACGCTATTTCTGTTTCCATAGGTAACACCCACAGAGTAGAAATAATGAAAAATTGGCAGGAAAACGCTGTTTTATATCTGTCCATTGTTGGACGTCCAGGAACAAACAAGAGCCACCCGTTTAGTTTTGCATTGAAACCGATTGAATGCAGGGACAATCTAAATTACCAGAAATACCAAAAAGAAAAACAACTGTACGATAATATTTCAGCCCTTACAAAAAAAGAAAGGGAACAGCAGGGGTATGATGAACCCGTAAAGCCGATTTGGGAACAGCATTTAGTTACCGACTTTACACCGGAAGCCCTTACAGACGTTCATAAATTCAACAAAAGGGGTATTGGCGTTTACACTGATGAGTTAGCAAGTTGGTTTAAGAATTTCAACCGATACAACAAAGGGAGTGAAGAACAATTTTGGTTAAGTGTGTGGAGTGGTAAACCAATAAGGATAAACCGAAAAACAAGCGAACCGACATACATACCGTTGCCCTTTATTTCAGTTGCCGGAACTATTCAGCCAGGCATACTTAACGAATTGGCGGAAAACAGGACTGAAAACGGTTTTTTAGATAGATTACTATTTGTTGTTCCGGACAATTTGAAAAAAAATTACTGGAGCGAAACAGAGTTAAGCCCAGATATTGTCGAGAATTGGCACACCATTATTTCAACTCTTTTGGACGTATCAATAATTCAGGACGAAGCAAAAAACCCACAGCCCAAAATATTGAGGTTTACGCCAAAAGCAAAGCAGCGTTTGTTTCAATGGCAAAGGGAATTAACCGACCTAAGTAATAAGCCCGAAAATGAAGCTATAAGTGGTATTTATGCCAAAATAGAAATGTACGCTTTGAGGCTGGCTTTGATACTCGAAATGACGAGATATGCATGTAATGAAAGCGATAAACAGGCCGTTGGTGTGGAGTCAGTTGAAGGTGCAATAAATTTGGTTGAATATTTTAAAAATTCAGCTGTTAAAGTCCACTTGATTATTTCAAATACCAATCCATTGGAAAAATACCCTGCCGACAGGAAAGCTCTTTACGAGGTATTGCCGGACACTTTTACAACCGAAAGAGGATTACAAGTTGCAAAAGATATGGGAATACCTGAACGATCTTTAAAACGATTTTTAAATGAAAATGAATTATTTAAACGGATAAGAAGGGGCGAATATGAAAAACTATTATAATCAACTGGCATTTGGCATTTTCGGCACTACTGGCACTAATGATATAAATTAATGTCAATTGTGCCACAAATGCCGCTTGTGCCATGTGCCAAACAATAATTTTAAAAATGAATGATAACCGATACATATTAGCATCAAATAAAGTTCCTAAGTTGGATTGTCCGTATTGTGGAGCAAAAAAGCATTGGCAACGGTACATTGATAAGAAAACGGGTAAGGTATTGCCTGATTTGTACGGACGTTGCGACAATGAAGAAAAATGCGGCAAATGGAATGATCCATATAAAATGGGATACGCAAAAACAATAAGGGAACAGGAACAAGAAATTTTTGTGAAAAGTGTGAACGCTCAAAACAAAAAATACTTTTTTACGAATACGAAACTAACACCAAAGCCTGAACCTGTGTCTATTCCTGTTGAGGTATTAAAAAAAACATTA
>Ga0334898_1003180_pt1 | contig 13723 bp, 14 predicted proteins | sample GraSluR3_MG_10_FD_207228 | JGI IMG/M metagenome (GOLD analysis project Ga0334898, IMG submission 207228) | Sludge microbial communities from methane-producing bioreactor in Wageningen University, Netherlands - Granular Sludge_3_08-R3 | ecosystem: Engineered > Bioreactor > Anaerobic >... | reverse complement strand
GAGTAGCTCGTTGGACGTGCGTTAAAATTTGAAATAAAACATTTAAAATATATTGCGGGGTGGAGCAGTTGGTAGCTCGTTGGGCTCATAACCCAAAGGTCGTAGGTTCAAGTCCTGCCCCCGCTACTATTAAAAACAAATAAAAGTCTGTGAGTGAATAACTTGCGGACTTTTTTGTTTTTTGTTGGGACACATTTAAGACACCTTGTAGTACTATTGGTGCAATTTTAGATGTTATTGGTATTTTAAAAGTTTACTATCCGTAAACTCCGGTGGATTATTCATAATAACCTTCATCAAATCATTCAAATCAATGAATTGTTTCTTTGCCCCAGCTACGATTCGGGCTGCTTCATCAACAGCAAACTGAATTTCCGCGAAAGTATAGTTTTCTGTTTCTTCCCCCAGATACAGCCACTTTGTAATATTGTTTGGTTTGTTTTTCAAATGTGTTTTAAACGCATCAATCCGGGCTTCCAGGTCGGGAGGGCCAACAAATAGCTTCTTGTCGAACCGTCCGGGACGTTTTATGGCATCATCAATCATGTTTAAATGGTTGGTTGCCCCTACCACAAAAATGCCATTCTGATGGGCGTTATTTAACTGCACTAAAAATTCGTTTACTTCTGCCTGGTAATGATAGCTTACATCTGTTCTTGAACGGTTAGGCACAAAGGCTTCCAACTCGTCAATAAAAAGTAAAACAGGCCGGCTTTTTGCTGCCTCCCCAAACATTGTTTTAATCTTTTCCTGAGTTCCATGCACATAAGTACTGGCAACTGAAGACGGGGAAACTTCAAGGTATTTGAATCCAAGAAGCCGTGCAATTTGTTTTACAATAAAGGTTTTTCCGCAACCAGGCGGGCCATACAACAATAGTCCTTTGGGAATGCTGACATTAAAATTCCTGTAAATTTCGCGTTCCTTTATAGGTAGTAAAATATCCCGTTCAATAATTGCCTTTATCCGGCGCATTCCCGCCACATTGCCCCAGTTAAAAAGTGGTTTTTGTGCAGAGCTTTTTACTGCCACATGGTTTTCCTCTTTTGTGAAATGCAACTGTTTTTTCAATTGCTCCTTCATGGCATGGGCTTCCACATTGGTGGGATTCAATTCCGTTTCCAAACACAACCATGCAAGTGCCTCCGCATAACGTTCCCATTCAATCAGCAGGTCAATCCGAAACAAAAGTGCCAGGTTACGAAATTCCTGAAAATAGGGGTCATCGCGAAAAATACCTCCGTCATCCTGGATAAGCTGCTCCAGTTTTTTCAGAATTTCTGCCGGCCGGTGTTTTACAATGTATTTCTGCCAGGCGATGTAGGGGTCATTAATATTTTTATTCATATTAGTTTAGTCTAAAAGTTTGCACCAATTTGTTCGGAATTTTTTTAAGTTTTTACTTTTCCATAAAAATTTTGAGGTCGTCTGTAATTGTACACAAATTAAAATCAGTTTTAAGTTTTTTAAGTTTATCTTTTTTTGAAACTGGATAAAAAGTAATAATTATCGATTTACGTATTAGTATCAAATAGATAGTTCCCTTATATTCTATATTAATATTATCATTTGCAGAAGGCTTAATAAGTCCACATTCATAAATGTCACCTAATACTGTTTTTAAAATTTCATCCAACCTACTATAATGCACTGGTTCAGTGAAATAATCTTCATTAACGATGAGTGATGGTTTTGCAATCTGGCCATAGTGTCTAAACAAGATATGAACAAGAGTTTTTGTTTTAAATAGAATTGTTAATGAACTTGTATTAACGTTGATAGTTACTCCATTCCACTCTAAAATTTCCATTAGAACATTAAAGATAAATCTTGAACGCAAATAAATTTTTCTTTTTTCAGCTTTAATCCAATTTGAACCATAACCAGTGACCTTTTTTTCTAATTTTTCAATATCTTTTAATGTTTCTTTTTTTATGCACTGAATCTTTTCGTCTGTAATATTTCCTGCAAGAATGTTTTCCCATTCGATAAGATATTCAGTTAAGGATTGTTCATGGATTCTTCTTTGCGATAAAGGAATTTGTTCTTTCTTGAAATTAACAGCATTGAGTTGACAATTTAAATTATTTGGGGCATAGATTCGATACAAATCAGTAAAAATATGTTCATGGCAAACTGTATAGTCTTCAACATTACCATATTTGCCTTCAATTGAATGTTTAAGACAAAAATAGAAATACAATGATTCAGTGTAAGAGATTTTTATTCCACTATCAATCCGTCTTTTAATTTCAAAAAACACTATTTGACTGCTATCTCCTTCTATGTCAAATGTATCTGAAAGGAATATTTTATATAATTCTTGAGGTGTATATGTTGAAGTTTTTAGTACCATATTAAAATATCTATGTGAAATTACTTACTCCTCCACCTCAAAATCCAGCCCCAGCTGACTGGCCGATTCCCGGATGATTTTATACTGCGGACTGTTTTCGGTCAGTGGGGCAGCATTCGTGGTTTTTCCTTTGATGGTGATGGTTATATCCACGTTGTTTTTCATCAGTGGGTTGATAAAACTGGTAAACACCTGGCTGTAATTAGCCACGTCAACTTTCCCGGAAATGGTTACAGTTTTAAACTCCTTTGTGGTTGTCGGGTCTTCATTCCCTGCATCGGGACTGGTTGTTCCTCCTTTTTCAGGGTAAGGTACGGGTTGTTTTTCAGGTGCAGGAACATCCGGCGTTTCGGGTTGATACAGTGATTTATCCACCAGCCAGAAGTCAGTTGATGTTACATCGAAGAACGGAACACCGGTTCCTAAATAAATTTTGGTGAAGTTGCCCGGCTCTCCCTGTGCAATGCCCACCTGTTTGCCGTTGCAAAGCCGCAGGAGGCTTTTTTGTATAGCTTGTACTCCGGTGACCATTGGTTTGTCGTTGTACCGTAGAAAGGTTTCGTAAACCTTCTTTACCTTAGCCGGATTTTTTGCTGTTAGTATTAAATTGATTTCCTGCAATTTCATATAATGGCTGAAATTAACCTTTGTAAATATTATCATTATGCCAATTAATGAAAGCCAAATTAGGTTTGTCTAAATTTCTGTATGGTAAATACTGCAATTCTTTTCCATGATACTTATAGTATTCTCTGCCATTTTGAAATTCTTCTCTAATTTTCTTACTAACCTCAATTTTATAGTCTGAAGTTACTGTTACATAACCTGAATCAAATAATTTATGAATATCAGATCGAAGTAAAAGTCCATTAGAAATAAAGTTTGGACCTGACTCAGCATAAGGTTTAATATGTGCGGCTTCTAATACTGGAAGTGTTTTTTCTCCTGTTATGGAACATCTGCGATTATAAGCATCCGTAACTAATACGCGAAACGCTCCTTGCCCTAATCTTACTTTAGTTAAAACACTATTTCCATAAACGGGAGATGAAGGTTCTTCCAATATGAGTTGGCTTTTTTCTCCCTCATAGTTTTCTTGTAAATACTTGTTTAATAACAATTCTACTTTCTCCCACAGTCTTTTGCCAACAATATCATCGGTATTATAAGATTTCCCTTGTACAATACTTTTTCCCCAATCATTCGGAGTTCCAATCCAATCGCCTTCATCAAAAAATATGGGATTAGTTAAAATGATGCACCCAATTGTAGGATTTAAATCATTTTTATCTCGTCTGTAGTTTAAAATCAAATTTTTGAAATCAAAGAATGATAAACAGCCATTTCTGTTTCCAAATGCATCCCATGCAATATTTAGTGGTAGGAATGAATGATTTGTAAAAAATCCGACACCTCCAATTGCGTTTATTGGATATTTCAGTTTGAATAAAAATGGAGCACCGGAATTAATCGCTTTAAATTTAAAACTTCCAGAGGGCTGCCAAAAATTTACATCTTCTGGGTTATGCTTACTTAAAAATTTATACCAATGATTGTCTGTTACACCAAGATAATATTTCATGATATTTATCTATTGTTGAAATGATTTTTTTTTACCAGAATGGCCACTTCTATGAGTTTTTTGGGTTGGGTCATGATTGTTGTATTCCTTTCAATATCAAATTAAAAATGTATTTAATCGTTTCAATATCTTCAAAATAAGCCTTATTATAAAAATAGCGGCTGATTTTTCCGGCTTCCTGATTCACTTCATTTTCCAGGATGTTAACGATGTATTTTTTCAGCGAATCGTATGCTGTCAGTAGTCTTCCAATGTCGTACCCTGCCAGCCATGCTCCCGCTTCAAGAGTAAAATGTGTTTCGCTAAATTCATCCATACAATCAGGCAGAATTTCATAAAACCGGTTATCGTTCATTTCAAAGTAATGAATCAGTATATCGTGAATGTCATCGAGGTCTTTGGTACGTTCGGGTTTTTCATCGAACGAAATAAGTTTTAAAATGATGATGCCTTCCAATGGGGTAACCTGCACAGTTGTTTCTTCATCCAGTTTCATCCGGGAAGGTTCATTTAATACTTCTTTCAGCCCGACGACCGATAGTTCTGTTTTACGGTCGGTAAATTTTACGGTTCCTTTTTCCTCCACTTCACCAAAAGGCAGAAGGTCAACCACAGTGTTCGTGGCATCGTGAATTATCCGGTAAGGTTCAGCGGCTTTGCGAAATCCTTTATTAAGAAGCGAATCCAATAACTTTTCGTAGATATTCATGTCAGGAAGCATCAGGGCAAAATCGATGTCCATTGTCCCGCGTGAAGGTTTAATGCCTTTTTCGGCCAAATGAAAATGCCTGGCCTGCGCTCCGATGAGGTATAACGGAGTATTTAGATCCCTGCACGCTTCATCTGCAAGGTTAAAAACTTCTTTAAACCACGGTGTTAATTCTTTAAAACTCATGTGCCAGTTGTTTTTCCCAAATCATTTGTGCCGTTTCGTAACATCTGTTATCTCCTGTGTTCATTAAGTCCACGTAAATCAGCAACGGATGTACAGTATCCTGATTTTGTTGTTCAGGGGTATCCCAAAACGCCTGGTAAACTCTTACATCTCCATTGGTGTCGGGTATTAATTTGTATCGCTTCATCAACTCGGTCCGTGTATTTGTTGTGTACATGGTGAGTTCTCCGGGCCGGAGGTAATCTGTCAGGATATCTCCGGCAGGTTCGCCTCCCCACCAGGTATTTTCATCTAATTTGATATTGCGGTAATGTGTAAAGTTTTTTTCATCTGCAAACCTGAATTGACCAATTTTAAGTGCAGGCTGTAATGTTACAGCATAGGCTTTCATCCATTTTTCAAGTAATTCCTGTTTGTTGTTTAACTGTTTTTGGATGCGGTTAACTTTTAATAAAAATTTCTCCTTTTGTAATCCGTGGTTTACATTGCTGATATTTCCGAGGCCTGTGTCTGTTTTTTTTGCAATTTCCCGTTGAGGTTTGTTAAGCCAGTTTTCTTCTGTCAGATAAAGATAAACCACTTTCAGTCCGGTTTTTGTGAATGCCCTGTTGCCTGTTTCTTTTGCTAAATCGACGGGTTTATTTGCATCAATTAAAATGAAACAGTTTTCATGATTGATGAAAATGTTACCGTTTTTTTCCAGGTAGGCAATATTTCTTTTTCGCAACTCGGCTTTGATTTTCGGCCGTAAATAGTGCGCAACCAGTAAAAATGGTTGTTTATTTCTGGCTGCAATTTCCAAATTAGGTAATTGGTGCTCCAGGATTTCCTTTTTAATCTCGGTATTGAATTGTATTTCCCGATTTTTAAAAGTTAACTTTAACTGTCCATTTGTCCCGGCCATTGGATTATCTTCCCAGGTTAAATGAATACCAGTTTCATCCGGGATATTTTCTAAAGCAGTATGTAAAACTTCCTGAGTTTCCATGTTCACAAAATATTAATGTCCACGCATACATGAACAAACAAAAATAATGAACATTTTTTACATTAATTAAATTTTTTCCATTCTTTTTCGGGCAAAAAATATTGAACTCCTTTTGATTTCGTTTCGAACTTCAAGTTTTTGGCCGGATTCTGAATCCTGACCAGTTCGGGTTCTGATTTACAGTTATAAACAATGTAAAGCCAGGCTGAATCGCCTAATTGCCCCAGCCGGAACATCTCATTTTCAGAGAGCATTACTCCGCCTTCACCGCTGCGGCCTTTCACTTCGATATAACGTTTGAGCAATTCTTTGCTGGTGCGGCGTACATCGTAACCAAGGTTTTGAGTGCCCACATCTTCCGGGCTCCATCCTGTGTTTCGTTCAAACTCCATCACTGATTGTATGGCGATTTGTTCCACCTCATCGTCACGTTTCATGCCGTAATGATTCTGGTATTCCATCTGGTTTAGCGGAACTACAAACACACATCCCATTACTTCAGGGGTTTTGGGTGATAATTGCGTCATGGCTTCCAGCCGCTTATGCCGCAATTCTCTCCGGTTTATCAGGTCATTTATTTTTTCTTGTTTTCGCTGAATTTTTTCGTTAAACCGGTTTTCGCCCATCAGTACTTTCCCCTGAAGTTCATTAATTTCATTGGTCAGGTCAAAAATAATAGCGTTGAATGCTTCATTCAGGTATTCTTTCCTTTTACTGATGTCGGCTTCAATTCATTTTTGGGTTGTCTCCAATTGCGGCAGGGTAATCTGGTTAAGGCACCATTCGTGAATGATTTCCTCGTTTACCGGTTCGGGTTTATCAATGGCTTTGGCAAAATCAGCCGGAGGTTTCAAGTCAATCAGTTTTGCCGGAGAAGTTAAGAACAATTCGTTTTCCTTATCCTGGCACACAAGATGAATGGTTTCATCGGCCACGTTTTCCACTCCTTTGGAAGGCCGGTTATCGGTAATTTGCGATTTAACCAGAAACGCCAGAAAAGCTTTGTGGTCTTCGGGAGAAATCAATACGGTTCCTTTCATCATCTCCTCCCTAAACCGGTTGCGCACAACTTTCAGCAAAGCATCGAAAACAGGATTGCCGGGATTCACATAAAACATACGGCCACCAAAGTTATTGAACTGGTAATCCAGAAAAATCTGTTTGTCAAAACAAAGTTTAAAACCGGTCAGGTCGGCCTGGATATTATAGTCTTCCCTGAGAACACTCAAAACATCTGCGGGAAATTTTTCAACTTCAAAAACCGAATGATTGAGTGGATAGAGTTTTCCACCAAGATACTTAAAGGCCTTTTCAAAAAAACGCTGAATATAAACAGGCTGGAGCCTGCGTTCGTCTGACAGTTCTTTCAATTCTTTTGCGCTGCGGTAATCAATATCGCTGTGTGCCATTTTTTTGGTTTGTTCGGCTATTTTTTTCTTCACCATTTCTTCCGTCAGGCTGGCATCTATGGTTTCATCAAATTTTGTCTCCTTCTGGTTAAAGGTGGAATTGATGATGTCTTCCATGGGTACTTCTTCGAAAATATCGGAAATAACATCATATACCCGGTCGCTGCCTATGTGTTCCCGAATTAAATCAAGTTTCCGGAGCAATCTTTCCAACACATTTCCTTCACGTGTGTTTTGAGCCACCATGTTAAAAACCAACACATTTTGTTTTTGTCCGTACCGGTGAATCCTACCCATGCGTTGTTCCAGCCGGTTTGGATTCCAGGGGATGTCCCAGTTGATAAGAAGCCGGCAAAATTGCAGGTTGATACCTTCACCCGCAGCATCAGTTGCAATCAGAATCTGTGCGTTCCGGGCAAACTGAGCCTGGGCTTCCCTGCGTTCTTCCACCGATTTTCCTCCATGAATGGTAACCACCTCGTACCCGTTATTGCTGAGCCTGTCGGTCAGATACATTAACGTGTCCTTATGTTCCGTAAAAATGACCAGTTTCTCATCTTTCCTGTCAAAAGCCCCTTCTTCTTTTAAAAGCTGGTTTAAACGGGTAAATTTGGCTTCTTCCTGGTTGCTGTTGTAAAGATGTTCGGCAAATTCCATCAGGTTTTTCACCTGGTCTCTTTCCTCAGAGAGTTCCGACGGACTTTTAGCAGTGGTAAACAGCTTGAATTTTTTCGGGTCAGCCATTATATTTTCGAGCACGTCTTTTTCATCGTCGTCCAAATCATCGTAATCTTCAATGCCGGCAATGTCTATTTCCAGTTTCTGCCTTTGTCGCCACAAACTGGGATTTTCGTTCAGTTCTTTAAGCAATCCGTTCAACGCCTCATACCGGTTTTTTATGGTTTTATATATAGCGAAAATAGAACTGGTTAACCTGCGTTGCATCACCATCAGCGCCAGGAAAACATGAATATTGGATTGTTCTTTTGCTTCCTCTCTTCTTCGCATGAGGTATTGGGTTACCCGGTCGTAAAGTCTTTTTTCTTCCGGCGTTAACTTGTACTGAATGGTTTTGGTAAATCGTTCCTTGAACAACGGATTCCCGTTCCAGTCTTTCATTTGTTCCTTTAGTCTGCGTATGAAAAACTTGTTGATACCTGATTCATTGATTTCATTTACCCGAGAAGTAACCAGGCTTTCGCTGGCAAAAATATCTTCATCGAGCAGTTGTAACAGGTTTTTAAAAGTATCGGCTCTGCCTCGGTGAGGAGTGGCGGTTAACAGAAGTAAGTGTTCACATTTTTCTGCAATTTTTTCCAGTGCCTGGTATCTCTTGCTGCGGTAGCGTTTTTGTCCGTAGTCGAATGCGCTTAGTTTGTGCGCTTCATCCACCACCACCAAATCCCAGCCAACTTCGCCAAGCACATTTAACACATCTTCGGCCCTTATAAAATCAATGGATGTTACCAATTTATTATTGGATGTAAAAATGTTTGGGTCGGCATTAAAGATGGCCCTGTTCACCAGCTTAAACGGCAGGTTAAACTTCAGCATCAATTCATCTTCCTGCCATTGTTTGGTGAGTCCACCAGGAGTAATAATCAGAATCCGTTCTGCCAGGTCACGCATCATCAGTTCCTTAATGAGCAGGCCGGTCATAATGGTTTTCCCGGCTCCTGTGTCATCGGCCAGCAGAAATCGGATATTCGGCAGTGGCAACAAGTATTTGTAAACCGCCTCTACCTGGTGCGGCAATGGGTCAATTACGCTGCAATTTACAGCAAACAACGGGTCAAACTGAAATGCGGAGTTAATGCGTTCAGCTTCGGCAAACAGCTTAAACTTTTCCGGGTTGCCTGAAAAATCGAACATGCCGTCTTTTGATATGATTTCAAGTGTGTGCAGCAGTTCGTTGGGCACCATTTTGTTGTTGGAGATATTGGTATTGATGCCGGAATAGTGAATGGAAGTCATGTTTCCAAGCTGGGAAATCTTGTTGATTCTCACCGGTTCGGAGGATACCAGATTTTTAATGATTTGTCCTGTGGCAAGTTGCATGGTTTAAGTTTTTCCTAAAAAAGGCTAAAGTATAAAATCTATCCCATTTCGCCATTTCTTAAAGATGAAATTATGGGAATCTTTTATGTTTCAAACTCAAAATGGAAAAATGAATAGAAATACATTTCTTTTTTGTAAAATAAAATTTTTGTTTTTGTTCTTAAAAGTACAATCTAATATAATGATTACAAATGATTTGCAATTGAATTATTGTCCGCGTTAATTAAATTCAGCAAATAAAGATTACGATTGAAACACTTCTGTTTCAATCTGCCTTTATTTTTAATCACAACCACACTTATTTTACCCCAAAAGACAACAGCGAATTTTTATGTACTTCCGGGATTAAATACTACAAAAAAAATCATCCTGAAAATGGCTGAAACTTTGGAAACGGTTATCACCACGATGGCATGGGTGTTCTGAAGATGTTCAAATACGTGAAATTCATCATTCCATTCGAAATGAATACCTTAATAAAATTCATAACACAAGACGTAGCATCGAAAACCTTATGGAAGAACCTTCATTGTTTAATCAACTGGAACTAATTAGCAGAGAAAAATTAATCATTGCAAACAACAATAAAAAACAACGTTATGGCACCTAAGAAAGGACAATCGGGAAATCCAACAGGAAGAAAAAAAGGAATACCGAACAAGACTACCGGAGAACTCCGTGCAATGGTGCAAGAGGTATTAAATGCAAATTTTAGTAAAACGAAAATTGCAAATGACTTAAATCAACTTTCTCCGAAATCCAGATTGCTAATGTTTTTTAAACTGTTAGAATGTACTCTGCCCAAACCCACCGAGACTATTGAAGAAAACCCAAAGCCTTCTCATTCAGATATGGTACAAAGAATTATTGAGCAAATGGGAATTAAAGGAAAATAAAAGTGCAGGAAATTTATATTTAGGTAGAAATTAATCGATTTGATAAAGGAGTTGTTCTAAAAACTTTATGGCGTTTATTAGGCTGAAATAAATTAAATCTTTTGAGGTCCTGTAAAATGTGGAAATAGAACTCCATTCTCATCATAAAAGTTTAGGTCGATTTGAGAAAAAGTTAAATTTCGGTATTTCTTTCGCAATAGAGAAATTCTCAAGCGATTTCTTAAGTGTATTGTATTTTGGGATAGTACGAGGAGATACTTTCGTTTTATTCCCATTGATATATTTTTCAATCACATCAAAAAAACCTGTTCCTTCTTCAAAATCAGGATTTTGGTTTTTTTTAACAACGGCAGTTATTTTTTCCTTTATTGTGTTGAAAGTTATATCGGTAGTTTTTGAAATTAATCTATTGTAATAATCCGTTAAGTCCTGACTTAAAATATCTATCCTTTCATTTAATTCATAGCTGCCAGGCAGATTAGTTTTTTTACGTTGTTTTTTAAAATCCCATTCCCTTGGCTTGATTTTAAAGTCTGTTTTGCATTTGAAGCGATGTTTTCTGTCATGACCAAAATGCAATAAAATTGGTGTTTCATCCTGGTTGTAAAGATTATCAACTCGACCACCTCTTTTCCTTAGTTCTTTGACTTTTTCCCGGGTTCCTTTTTTGAAGGGCTCTCGCAGTACAAAATTAATATTCGCCATTTTAAGAAATTTAATTCATTGTTTTGAGACACTTTTGGGACACAATGTTTTAATCATATTTGTTTTTTCTTACTTCAAAGTCAAAAAGATTTTTAATAAATACTTATAAATCAATTGATATTTTTTAGTTCAGGAATAAAAGAAAGAAAATAGCAATAAATAATAGTAGCGCTGAACCCGCTTCCAGAAAAAAAGGAGAGTTGTGAATTCATCTCTCCTTTTTTGTTTTCAGGCAGACCCGAAAACTGCAGGGAAAACCGGAACAGAATTTTAGGAAGAAATCCGGTTTCTTTTGGATAAAAAGGCTGTGCTATTTCCCCCAGACAACGCTGAATCCGGGCTCCGCGCTTCTGCTCTTTGCTCTTCGCTCTTCGCTCTTTGCCCTTCGCTTTTTCCTCCCTCTCCGTTATTTTTCCCGAAAAGCTTATTACTTTTAAACCACTTAGAACCAAAACTAAATCACTTATGTTATAATATTCAAAGAACAGCCATAATACTAAATGGCTGCAAACAACCGGTGGCTGTCAAACCCGGGAATAAAGAAAAAAATGGAATAACTTCGGGGATTACATAGTACGTTAGCAGCAAGGCTAACAGACTACACTGACAAATGACGAATGAAACATACATACCGGCAGATTTACTAAGACCATTCGTGAAGACATACAGAATTATTGGAAGTCAAAACGAAGTGGTTAATAGGGTATTTCCTGTAACTGCACATGTTTTGGTTTTTAGGATTCAGGGACAAGTCAATTACCTATCGGGAAACTGTAAAGAAAAATTGCCGAATTTTGTTTTAACAGGATTAAAAAAATCTGTTCGACTCATAAATTACAACCAAAATTCGGCAAATATCATTGTCACATTTAAAGAAGCTGGAGCAACTGCATTTTTTAAAGAGCCTTTACACGAACTTTTTGAAGTAAGTGCCTCACTTGAAAATTTTATACAATGTAGCGAGATAGATAGAATTGGAGAGCGTTTGGTTATGGCAAAAAACAATAAGAACCGTATTGAAATTGTTGAACAATTTTTATTATCAAAACTTCATAATCATAAACCCGACCAATTGATTCAGGCAGCCTTGCAAAAAATTCATACTGCAAATGGCTTGTACCCAATCAATAAATTGGCTTCTTCTCTCTATATCAGTCAAGATGCTTTTGAAAAAAAATTTAGAAAACTTGTAGGTGCTTCACCAAAACAATTTTCATCTATTGTCAGAATGAAAAGTGTAATTGCTCAAAAGCAACAAACAAAATCACTTACAGAAATTGCTTTAAATGCTGGCTTCTATGACCAATCTCACTTTAATAAAGACTTCAAAATTTTCACAGGATTAACACCAAGCGATTTCTTCAAATCTACGCCTCTGTGGTAAATCAATGATTTTTTACAAGTTTCAAAAATTGCAAATCTCCAACTTTGCAGTGTGAAACATTAAAAATTATTCTTATGCAAAAGAAAAACATGACAGGGTTATTGCTATCTGCAATGTTGTTTACGAGCATCGTTGCATTTGCTCAATTGGAATTAAACCAACCAGTTAAAACAGAAAAAATGAAAGAGTACATCTTATTAATTCGCTTACCGCTTAGTTATGGACCTACCCAGGCACAAGCAGTAAGAACACAGTGGACAACACTTACCGACCAATGGAAAACAGATGGAATATTTGTTACCAGCTTTGTTGCTCCAACCGATGGTTACGTGGTAGCAGGAGAAGATAAAATTGTTGAAAAGAAATCTATTGATTCAAACGACACCAAACTTATAAGTAGTATTGTCATCAAAGCAACAGATATTGAACAAGCAGCAAAACTTGCGCAGCTATGTCCTGTTCTTAGCCAAGGTGGCACGGTAGAAGTTAGAGAAACACAGGCTCGACCAGAAACTGCCAATAAAGAAATAATCCGCAACCTTTATGAAAACATTTTGAACAACAGGAAAATTGAACTTCTTAACGACATAATTTCTCCTGATTATGAAGGTATTGGGGGCGTTAAAGGAGTTGCAGGATTTTCAGGTACGGTAATGTCTGTTATTGCCGGGTTCCCCGATATAAAATGGACAATTGAAGATATAATTTCCGAAGGTGACAAAGTTGTAGTACGGTGGCATTGGAATGGAACCAATACCGCTCCATTCAGAGGTATTCCACCAAGCAACAAAATCGTTGTTGACAATGCTAACGTAATTTATCAACTTAAAGACGGTAAGATAATTAATGCCTGGATTCAAGGTGACAGATTAGGTGTATTGACACAAATCGGTTTAATTTCGGAAAGCTTGATTCCAAGCCCACAATCCCGAAAAGACCAATGAATAAAACCAGTGTTGCCAATCAACGAGTTTTGATGAAAAATCTACAAAAGAAAATTTAATGATTTCATACAAGACCGCGTATTAAATACATTTTTCAGAAAAAAGAACAGAAGAAAAAAATAAACGAAGCTTCTACTACCATACTGTCGGGCCTATGGCTCTGAGGTTTTTCGTGGTACAAACATCTGTTCAATCGCTATTCTTCTGCGGGTGGCCCTCTGCCTTCGCGCTTCTGCTCTCTGCTCTCTGCCCTCCGCCCTATACCTTTTGCCACCATCTACCCAGTAACCCGATTACTCCAGGTCCGTACCAAACCTCCGTATTTTAAACTTTAAACCCTGTCCTGCTTCAGGCAGTGCCCAGTAGTTTAAGCATCCGGGTATGCTCCCCCAACGCACCCAGAAAAGTGCGGTTTACATGGTAGGGTAACCCGAACTCTTTGGCCTTTTTCTGCACAATGGTGGCAATTTTAGGGTAATGGATATGGCTGATGTTGGGAAACAAAT
>Ga0334898_1003175_pt1 | contig 13732 bp, 9 predicted proteins | sample GraSluR3_MG_10_FD_207228 | JGI IMG/M metagenome (GOLD analysis project Ga0334898, IMG submission 207228) | Sludge microbial communities from methane-producing bioreactor in Wageningen University, Netherlands - Granular Sludge_3_08-R3 | ecosystem: Engineered > Bioreactor > Anaerobic > Unclassified... | reverse complement strand
ACTGATCCATTGTGATGAGAACTTCATTGGATGCATCAATACTTTTTAATGCATCTTCATTGGTGTTTTTCATGTGCTCTTCAATATACGTTATAGTTTTTGCAATGGTCTCCGCCTCATCGGTTAACTTGATGAATTTATCTTTTGTAATTTCAAAAACTTGGTTTTGGCGATTAAGATTTTCTATAATCTTCTGTACACCACCCGCAACTTCCGGTGCCTCTGATTGAATTGAACCACTCAGATCTTTGAGGGTTTTTGCCGAATCTGTCGACGTATGCGATACTGTTCCGGCACGTTTTATTGTTTGCATCTGGCTACTCAAAAATTTATTGAACCACTTTGCCACCTCGCCAATTTCATCATGATGAGAAAAGGGAAGACGTAGGGAAAGGTCACCGGCTCCTTCGGCAACTTTCTGTAAAGTTGTTGTCACATTTTTTATAGGTTTTACTAACACATGACGCGTCAACAATGCAACAAAAATCGTATTCACAATCCATGGTAAAGCAATAAAGCTCATTTGAAGTGTAGGATTACTTTGCACTGATCCAAACCATTGTGCTAGAAAAAGCAAGAGATTAAGGCCTCCAATAATCATAGGAACCTTCACATTGAGGCTTGTGAATTTATATATTTCTTCAATATCACCTTCACACATCATTCCCCAAACTTCATCACTATGAGGTGGATGTATCAAAACACCTTTTCCTCCAACGAGAATATGTCTATATTCAGGATATCCCGGCCATGCTTCAAGATTGCTTCCTTGCTGTATTGTTTTTTCAACACCCTCATGTAGCCTTTCCGTTGCCGGGTCATTAAAGATGATTTCAAACTCCGTATGTTTTTGAATCTGGACGGTTCCCCACTTTTTTGTACGAATTCCTTCTTTTAAATTATCTCCCAGAGAAAATGTATTGTCTTCAAATCGACTTCTTGAGATTGCCGTTCCAACCGGAATGTCTCTAGCGGATTTTACCATGAACAAATAATTATCCCCGGATTCTTTGAATACATGGGTGTCCTCTTCTTGGATCACGTCACTCATGACATCATTCGGTATGCGTCCACATAGAACACTTTTTCTTTTCGTCGTTGCATTATACATAGGCATGGCAAACATCAAGGTTACCTCATCAAAAAACTTTGAATGACAGTTTCCGATTTCAAGGGTATCCGGATCTGTATAGGGTCCATACATATAACAGTCCCCTGACATTGCTTTTTGAAAATAGGTTGTCATCTTAACATTTTTACCTCTTTGTCGACTTGCTGACGATATATTGATATCACCGATTTCATTGATAATAAAAAATTCAGAGAATTCTTTGAATTGCTTCTGTTTTTCCGTAAGAATTGTGTTTAATTTTTGATGATCTAAGGATTCTAAACGTTCAAACTGATTATGAATACTATCCTTAACAAGTTCTAATTGTAACCATTTGTCTTCAAACCAATTATCTAACTCTCTCACACGCCCACTTGCAATTCCTTCAAAAACGCGTTCTGTTTCTTCTTTTAACCCGGGATTCAATAAGTATTTAATCCAATAGTTCATATTCCTCGTCCTTTCCTGTGCGCAATTTTTGTAAAAAAAAGGCATAGGAAATCCATAGTAGACTCCTTTGCCTTTTAATAGTATACCCGACTCCAAAATCTGTGTCAAGACATGGACTAGGTATTATTTCATGATTTAATTATTATCTTGATTGACTCTTTCTATGGTAAAGGAATAGTGAATATCCTTTTCTCCGCTAATATGATACGTTGACTCTACATCTGAACCCCAACTATCAATTCCACCCACTCCCCTTACTGCGCCTAAAATAGACACAACGGTTCTTCTTGGAAGCGGAAGTTCTTCTTGATGTGTCGCCATTTCAAGTTCTCCCGATGTGTAAGGGATACAAGAAAAAGCAAAATTTTTATCTATGCAAGAAAAGCGAATTCCCATACTATCTGTACGTTTCCAGGAATTATCCTTTGTTGTATTTCTATATACTTCAAGCCATTTTGTGTTCATGTGAACATTACAATCTTGTGGTACAAGATATTTAGTAATTGGTAATCCTTCAATTTCATAGACCCCAGGAATTCCTCCAGCCATTCTATCCGGATAGGTCTCTCCGGATAATCCTTCATAACGATAGTGCGTTGCTTTTACCGGAATAATAAAACGCATACCAAAGACCGGAAGCTGTGGTAAATTCACCTTGCCAAAATACGTTACCTCTACCTTTATCTCTCCCACCTGATTTACTTCATAGCACACTAAAATCTCTGTTTTAGGAATTGTTATGGTAGCATAGGTAAAGGATATCTTAACATGTTTTGCTTGTTCTCTACCCGTATAATTGTTATTATAAGGGGCTCTTAATTTAGTTATTTCTTTTCCGTCAACCACAACTTCTATCTTTTCACAGCTGATAAATTGATCTGCTCCAAACCACATACCCGATTTAAGATGAAACTGACTTCCTCTGTCATTATCTGTCGTAGCTCTCCAAAAGGTAGGTTTGGGAACTCGATAAAGCCATTCCGCACCGTCAATTACAAGAGACTCTAACCCACCTGCTTGGTATGAAAAAATATAGTGAAAATCAGAACCTCCTATACCAAACGTACAGTCCCCATATATTATATTTAACATATCTTTACCGCTCCTTTTCCTAGCTATATTTTCCATAGTAATATTTCACTTCTTGCATGGCAGGCTTTTCACTTCGATCTGCAAATATAATTCCGTTAGCAGAAAATTCATAATCCGATGGTTTATCGTCAAAATCCCCTCCATAACGAAGGACCATTTCTCCTGTTACTTCATCCTTTACCCATAACGCCTGATCAATATAATCCCAGATAAATCCTCCTTGATACATTTCATAATCCTCTATCAAATCTATATAGGATTTTATTCCCCCTAGTGAATTGCCCATATCATGCATATACTCACATAGGATAAACGGTTTTTTAGGTGAGTTTTCAAGATACTTTCTAATTTCCATAGGCGTTGTATACATCCTGCTTTCCATATCTGATATACTGTCTTCGTAACTTCTATTATGAAGGACACCTTCATAGTGAACAAGACGGCTATTATCTTTTTCTTTATAGAATTGATTCATTGCTTTTATGTTCTCTTCTGCATAAGATTCATTTCCTAAGGACCAGAAAAGTATGGACGTATGATTTTTAAACACTTCAAAGTTGGTTCTAGCCCTATCTACCACAACTTCCTTCCATTGACTTATACTACCGGGGATATTCCAAGAAGGTTCTACCTGTCCCATTTTTTGCCAAGACCCATGGGATTCTAAGTTGGCTTCGGCCATAAGATATATCCCATTCTGATCACATAAGTCGTACCATAGAATTTGGTTAGGATAATGGCTTGTTCTAACTGCATTTATATTATTTTTTTGAATGATTTCAATATCTTTTTTCATCTCCTTCACCGTGACGCTTCTTCCCCCGTCAGCACTCCACTCATGACGGTTCACCCCATTTATAATAAGCCTTTTTCCATTTAAAAGCATTATCTTTTCTTTTATTTCAACTCTTCTAAATCCAACATCATTGGAAATCACTTCTACAAGATTAGCCGTCTTATCATATACTTCGATTAAGACTTGATAAAGATAAGGGTTGTGATTATCCCAAGGAATTACTTTTTCAAGCGAAATAGGTCTAAGTGAAATGCTTTCTTTTATCTCCACCTTTTCCCACAATACAATTTCCTTTTCCATCTCTTTATCCCGTAAAGTGACCTTTATATATCCAGATTCTTCTTCAAAGGATGTCAATAGATCAATCCCTATACTTCCTGATGCATTATCCTCTTCTAGTACTGGCTTTATCCATATGTCTTCTATATGAATCTTTGGCTTTCCATAAAGTGTTACATTGCGAAAAATGCCAAAAAATCGAAAGAAGTCTTGATCTTCTATAAAAGCAGCTGTACTTCTCTTATGTACTTCAACAGCTAGAACGTTACTCGCCTTTTTTATATAAGGTGTCAAATCAAATTCTGTTGGAGTAAAACTATCCTCAGCGTACCCAATAAAATATCCATTAAGCCAAACATACATGGCTTGTTCTACACCTTCAAAACATATATAAACCCTTTTATTTTGTAGACCTTCTTCTAAGTCAAAATGCTTTATGTAAGAACCTACAGGATTATATTCTGCTTCGCTAAAAGAACCTTCTTCTAAACCTCTGTCTAAGCTATAAGAAGCTCTTCGAAAGATATGCCCTTCCCACGGATACATTGTATTAATATAATGTAACTTATCATACCCGGCTAATTCTATATGTCCAGGAACATAAATCTCATCAAAACTCTTAGTGACATATCCTTCTGTATAAAATTTTTTAGGTCTGCTTTTTGCATTATTGGAATATTTAAAATTCCATGTCCCATTTAAAGATTGAGAAAAAGAGGAAGCCTTTGCCTTTCTTTCTTCATGATTTTTATAAAAACAATGGTCACTATGAGCAGGAAGTTGGTTTACTTTAAAGATTTGTGGATCGTCTAAAAATCTAATATCTGCTTTCATGCTAATCTCCTCTTTTCATTTAGAATTCATAATACAATGCCTTTAATATTGTCGGCTTTTCTTCCATTTGAATATGTTGTTCATCACCATTGAGATGCATATATTTAATCCACTTAGCATTTTTATCATACATACCTTTTTCCAATGATAAATAATCTAATTGCTTGTTTATATTCAACGTTTCAAGACAAGCTCTATATCCATATCCTATAAAAATTAATTCATTTTCACTTTCTTGAATGATCATTCCCGCACCTGGGATAAATTCGTTATCATCATTAACTTGATGATAAAATTCGATAATGATCTGATATTTTCCCAGTGTAATATTTTTCGTCATATAACCAGCATTTTGTACAAATCCAATCATTTTATCTGTTCCATAGTATTTTGTAATAATCGGCATCATATTGGCAAACAAATTATAACTTTGTGATAAATATTCCTTTACCATCTCGCTAGATACATTCTTGTCATTCGTATTAGTGTGTATGATCTGCGTAATAAACGATTTATCTTCACCAATACTTTCCATTCCAAACGGCGCATAACACAAAGTATTATATGTCCCTATAGCTACATATAAATTAGCAACTGCCCACTTATCTCTACGTGTTTCCGGTATAAAAAGTGGATTATCGCTTCTTGCATATGCGTTTGCGACTTTTTCAAAATTAAATGTATATATATCCGGTGACAATATTTCTAAATTAGGTGCTGCACACTTCCACACATCAAGCATCTCCGGCAATGGCCCACCACACGGATAAAATCCCGGCTTTTCATCATCAAACTCTTTTAGCCAGGCATTTGTAAACATTGGTAATGCATAATTCTCTTTACCGGCTTTCGCCAATTTGTCTATATGTGACGCATAGTGCCAACACATAAATGTTTCATCTGCATGTATTTTAAATACATTTCCCCATGATTTATCCGACATGCTTTCATAATTCTTCGTAACTTTACGCAAACCATTCTCTGCATTTTTTATATATTCCATTAATTCATGAGGAACATCTTTATTATATTCTTCAGTTGCACTCAATGAAAAATCTCGTGTTGAATCTAACACGCCAACTTCATTTTCAACTTGTACCCCTATAACAGTTTGTTCATTAGAATCAAAGCTCTTTATATATTCCATAAAATTTATAAAAGCATTAATCTCTACTGGTAAAATTTCAGTATGAAACATGCTGAGTATTTTTGTTTTTACTCCCTGTTCATCTTCTGTTCTTGGAAACCTGGTCAAATTGGTCTTGATCCAATTCGGAGCATATGTTGAACGTCCATTTTTCCAACTTCCAAACCATAATAAAACTAATTTGAGCTTATGTTTTCTTGCTCCTAATATTAATTGCTCAACTATACTAAAATCAAAAATATTTTCCTGTGGCTCAATTAACTCCCAATATACTGGAGCTAAAATTGTATTACAATTTAGTTCTTTTGCCTTGCTCCACACATTGTCCATATATTTATAGGAAGTACATGCTGAATTATGTACCTCGCCCGCTAGCATAATAAAAGACTGTTCATTTACTAAAAAAGAAAAACCGCTATCTTTTTTAACGATTTTAGGTTTATTTTTCATATATAAATACTTCCTCTCAAATCATAGTTATCATTGTGTCGTGCCTCTAATAATTAAGTCTGTTTGTATGGTTATTCTATCATTTGAATTTATATTATCCACATTTTGTATTGCACTAACAATGGCCTTAGAATAATCTTTATAATTACTTGTTATCGTTGTGACCCCCGGGTAAATAAATGGTGATATGTCAAGATTATCATATCCTACAATTGCTATATCCTTTGGAACATTGATTTTGTTTTTGTTTGCCTCACTTAAAGCTCCGATTGCAACTAAATCATTGATACATATAATTGCTTGTGGCAACTTATTACATTTTAACATTTTTTTCATAGCTATATTACCACCCTCTACCGAGTAATCGCTATCAATAATCTCACTACGTATGTTTATCCCATACTTGTCCGCATTATCCTTTATTTCTTTACGCCTTTTAATCGTCGTTCTAATATTTGAATATCCACCCAATAACGCAACATCTTTGTGACCTAAACTAGATAAGTGTTCTAAGAGTTCGTTACTACTTTTTTGTTGCTCATGATAAATTTGTATACATTCTAAACCAGGTACATCAACACATGAAATGACAGGAACCTTCTTATTTATATTTTCTAGTTCGGAAATATATTTTTTATCACACTCTATATCATCAAGACGCCCACCCATAAAAACAATGGCTCTAACATTCGTCGACATAAAGGCATTAAGAATATCACTTTCTAAGCGTTTATCTGATTCTGAATTACACAACATTAGGGTGTAACCTGCCTTCTGAGCAATAAGCTCTGTTTCATAAAATATTTGTGCATAATAGGGGCTGTTAATGTGAGGAACAATAAAGCCCACTATATTTGATTTACTTGACTGCAAAGATTTTGCAATACGATTTGGTTTAAAATTATATTCTTCAATCAATGCTAAAATCTTTTCTCTCTTTTCACTACTAACTTTTGCCGTATTATTGATTATTCTAGACACTGTAGCCGGTGAAACATTTGCCTGTTTTGCAATATCAACTATGGTTATCTTTTCATTCATTAAATCATCTTATCCTTTCAATCCACTACTTACAATACCTTTAATAAAATATTTTTGAAAACATGAATATACTAAAATAATGGGTAATACCGAAAGCAATGCCATAGCCATAACCGGACCTTGATCAAGTGCATCTTTGTAACCACTAATTGATGAATTTAGAAACACCAAGCCAACAGCCAATGTATATTTAGATTGATCATTTAAAAATATAACAGGTCCAAAGTAATCGTTCCATGTCCATACAAACATAAAAATGGCAACTACAAATAAAATTGCTCTTGAATTAGGCACAACTATTTTAAATAAAATATGTAATTCACTGCATCCGTCTATTCTTGCAGCATCCTCTATTTCCTTTGGAAACGTTTTAAAGAACTGATGTAATAAAAATACACTAAAAGCACTTGCAGAAAGCATATTAGGTAATATCAACGGTGCAAAAGTATTGATCAGCTTTAAATTCACATAAATACTATACAAAGGTATTATTGTTACAAAATATGGCACCATCATTGTCGACATTAGTAGTGCAAACCAAAAACTTTTAAGAGGAGCATCATATTTTGCAAATCCATAAGCGACCAAAGTCGTGCTTATTAGTGTACCAAAAATATTTGCTACTGCTATTATACTGCTATTTTTGAAATATGTAAAAAAATCACCCGATTTAATAACATATTCAAAAGATCTAAGCGTAACAGGTGACGGAATTAATTCTGGTGGATATTGCACTATTTGTTCTGTACTCATTAAAGATGTAGATAACATCCAGAAAAACGGCATTATAAATATTATTCCTAAAACGGAGCATACTAAAATCCAAGCTACAAATCGAATCTTTTTTAACATAAGTAACTACTCCTCCTTCCTTATTCTTCGTAATTCATACGCTTTTGCAATGATTTTAATATAACCATACTAATAAATAATATAATAATATACATAATCCAGGCAAGTGCTGCAGCGTATCCGAATCGACCAAAATTAAAGCCACTATCATATATATACATTCCGTACATATAGGTCTTTTTAAGCGGTCCCCCGCCTGTCATAATTAATGGTTGTACGAAAACTTGAAAAGCGGTTATTATTCCCATAACCAAATTGAATGCAAAAACATTAATAATTAATGGAAATGTAATTCTAAAGAAACATTGAATTTTGCCTGCTCCATCAATTTTTGCTGCTTCATAATATGACGTAGGTATTTGTTTAATCCCGGCTAAAAATATCAACATTTGTGAACCACAAAATATCAAATTAACCATTACTAGCGCATTCATTGCCCAACTTGGGTCTGTCAACCAATATGGTCCTTGTATTCCTAACATTGATAAAACATAATTGATTAAACCGCCTTCACCTCTTAGCAAAAATCGCGCCACTGTAAAAACTGCAACCCCTGCCGCTACTGAAGGAAAATAGAAAACGATTTGAAAAAAATTACTTGCTTTTGATTCTTTTGAAAGTAATAATGCTATTATTAAAGCAAGCGTTAAACTTGTTGGTACCGCTATTATTGCATAGTGAAAAGCATTGATTAGACTTTGTTTAAATAAGTCATCATATAGAAATATGTCCGTATAGTTTTGCAGACCAATAAATTTTGGTGCTGAGATTCCATTATATCGTGTTAACGATAGAAATAATGAATATACTAAGGGCATTAAAGTTAATAGAAAAAAGCCCAATAACCACGGAGAAATAAACAGATAAAAATATTTTGCTTGGTTTCTTCTTGTATAATGCATATTTATCCACCCTTTAAATAGTTATAGTATAAAATTCTAATACTCTGTAACAACTTTATTGTGCGCTGACCTGATTGGGTCATTACAGAGTATTAGGTGAAATTAGATTATTCTTTCATTCGATCTAGTTTTAATTGACCTTTAGTCTGCATATTCTCTAATGCAGTATCAATGTCTTGTACTCCTGCAAATAGTAATTCTAATTCATATTTTAATATTTCATCTTGTATTTCATTCAGAACTACACCGTCTACTGCATAATCAAGTGCATCAAAAAATACAGATTTGTCAAACGGTTGCCAACCATCAGGTATCGTATTTATGAATTCACTGTCTTCGCTCACCTCTTTTAAAGCAGGTAAACCAATAATTTCCATTTCACCTTGTACTTTTTCTGAAGCCGACATATATTTTATGTATTCCCAAGCTTCATCTTTGTACGGTGTATCTGCCGACATACCAATTGCTGTTGTCCACAGCGGAGACCTCCATTGTCCATACGTTGGATTTGCAGGAAATGTTACGATGTCCCATTCGAAATCATCACCAATCGCTGTGTTGAAACTTGCCATGTCCCAAGAAGCCCCTATTGTCATTGCATATTTACCGCTTTGAAATGTTCCACCAATATCACCAGCCATCGTTGGCGTTGGCGAAACGCCATGCACTTGATACAAATCTGTGATAAATTGTACACCATCTCTATATCCTTGGGTATCTGCCGTCATTGTACCAGTATCCCAATCCCAAGCTTTATGGCCTTCGTATAGGTTTCTGGCCAGTGAATATGCCCACCATGATGAAAAATCTGCTCCCCAAACTTTGTCAGCACCTTCACCTTTTGTTAACGCTTTAGCCGCTGATAAAAACTCTTCCTCCGTCCAATCATTTGTTGGAAGAGGAACATTGTTTTCCTCGAACATCGTTTTATTGTAGATAATAAAGCCTGAATAGAATGTCGTTGGTGCAGCATAAACACTGCCATCATACGACAATCCACTCATTAAACTATCAACCCAAGCATCTTGTAACCCATCTTCTTCTATGTATGAGTCCAAGGGAGCAAATAAATCATCTTTGAAATACGCACCACCAAAATCGCCGGCTATTTGCACCAGATCCGCTAAGGTGTTTGATGAAATCTGTACTGTTAATTTTTCATGAAAACCCTCCGGAATTGCTTCTAGGTTAACATGGATTGATTCGTTTTCAGCATTGAATTCATCAGTCCATTTAGTTTTACTTTCAATTTCTTGTTCATTTCCCCATAGCAAAAACCTTAATTCCACTTTTTCATTATCCGACTCCCTGACATCTTCATTACCATTATTATTCTCTACATTACTATCCGGAACTTCTGTTTGATCTGATGAAGTGTTGCACGCCGACAACACTAACATCATTGCTATTACGACAATCATTAACTTAGTTTTTTTAATTTCTAACATTGACATAACCTCCATTATATAGTATAGTGTGATTAGTTATTTGAAAACGTTTTCAAGGTTTTAACTATGTTCAGTTTAGCACACGATTTTTTCAGTGTCAAATGATTTCTTGTCAAAATGCATAGTTTTTTTTAAAAAAGGAGGTTAAAATTATGCGTAATATGAAAATTCTTTTCTGCTATTTAATGGTGATTGCACTATTTTCTTCTTCGATGAATTATAGCGCATTTGCACAAAGTACGGTAATAATTAGTCCTGAGTATGAATTTCAAACCTTTAAAGGTTGGGGCACTTCTCTATCTTGGTGGGGGAACGCCATCGGCGGATGGCAAAATTCTACAAAACAAGACGAAATATTGGACCTTATCTTTGATGATACTGCTGGATTAGGCTTTAATGTAGCAAGATACAATATTGGAGGCGGCGATGATCCGACCCATGATCATATGCGAAATGGCGCTAATCTTGAAGGTTATCAGCCTGCACCCGGAGTGTGGGATTATACCGCTGATGCAACACAACGCTATATATTAGACGAAGCAATTTTACGTGGCGTTGACATTGTTGAAGGCTTCGCAAAAACTCCACCTTATTGGATGACCTATAGTGGTTGTTCTGCCGGAAATATTGATGGCACGAGCAACTTAAAACCTGAATACTATGATGACTTTGCTGATTATTTAGCGGAAGTATATCTATTATTTGAAAACACATACGGTGTTACCTTTGACTCGATTTCTCCATTCAACGAGCCTAACGGGCCATGGTGGGAAATATATAATAGACAAGAAGGTTGTCACTATACACCACAAGAACAAAATGATTTTTTGAAAGTTTTAGAACAAACTTTCAATGATAAAGGGTTATCAAATGTTACTCTCGCCGGACCAGAAGGATTTGAATTCAACTCAACATTATCATCCTGGAATTCATATGATAATGATGCAAAATCTGCTATTGGCAAAATCAATAGCCATTCATACTATGGAACAGAACGTTTATATCTTAATACTATAGCCTTATGCAATGACAAAAGACTATCACAATCAGAATACGGAGTTGGTGTCGGCGATCACGACCATGATGCCATCGAAAGTTCTTTGGAATTAGCTCGTAAAATTCGTGACGATATCCGAGAATTGCAAGCAGAGACATGGGTATATTGGCAAGTGGTTGAGGAAGAATTTAATGTAAATAATTGGGGCCTCATTCACGCAAATTTTGAAGGTATCGAAGATTATGAAATTACAAAACAATATTATGGAATGGCTAATTATTCTAAATTTATTCGCCCCGATTCCACTATCATTGGCGTGAATGATTCTGATATGCTTGTTGCTTTAAATAAAAATACAGATGAACTGACAATAGTCGTTATTAATGATTCAGAATCTCAAAACAGTTATTCTATTGATTTATCTAAATTTATGACTGTCGGTAATAGTGCAAATGCATATAGAACTTCACTTACCGAAAATTTAGTACAATTGAATGATATTAGCATTCAAAACAATATTTTACAAGTTAACACTGAATCTGAATCTATCACTACATATGTGATTAGCAATGTTACAACAAATAGTATACCGGATTTTGATAGAAACTCATCTTATAAAATTGTAAATAAAAGTGATAACACAAAGGTTATGGACGTATTCAACTCATCACCTGATAATAGTTCTGCTATTATTATTATGGATACAGATAGTAGCAGTGTTAGTCAAGACTGGAAATTTTTAGTTAATGATATAGGTGAATATTATATCGCTAATGTCAATGCATCAAAAATGCTTGATGTTCCTGGTGCATCAACTAATAATGGTACGAACATGGCATTATGGCAACCAAATGGTGCTAATAATCAATTATGGCAAATTACTGACTTGAACAATGGCTACTTTAGTATCATCAATAAAAATAGCAACAAGGCATTAGGCGTCAAAAATGGTGATATGACTAATGGTAACAATATTGACCAATACGATTATCACGGATATGATAATCAACAATGGAAATTTGAAGTAATTAATTAAGCCAAAAGCACAAAAGCGGTCATAGTTTTAGACTATGGTCGCTTTTTCTATAATAACATAGTTTTCCTCATCATATTCTCAGTATTATCTGTAAAATAATCCTTTCCTCTTTCAACTTCATTATACATAAATATTTTTCCTCATTAACAAGTATATCTTAACTCTATTTCAAAATAGATTTACAATTCCAATATGGTTCGATTAAAAGATAGTGTCCATCTTGATATAATAGATAAGTTCCTTTATTTACATTCCAATATGGTTCGATTAAAAGTGAAGCTAGGCATCATATAGAAGTTCATTTTCGAAAATTTACATTCCAGTATGGTTCAATTAAAAGATACACTGATGCAGATATTGAAACTCTTTTAAAGGTAATTTACATTCCAGTATGGTTCAATTAAAAGGTGACCGAAGATGAAACTGAAAAGCAAGTGGAAGTGATTTACATTCCAGTATGGTTCAATTAAAAGAAACAACTAAGTTAATATGGAAAGAAGGTGAAGAAAATTTACATTCCAATATGGTTCGATAAAAGTATAACACGAACCCGATACCCGGTGGTAATTTGGGGATTTACATTCCAATATGGTTCGATTAAAAGGATCCAATGAGCATGTTAACTTTTAAGTTGCCGTTTATTTACATTCCAATATGGTTCGATTAAAAGGCAAGGCTGAATGGTTCGTCTATGGCTTCCATATATATTTACATTCCAATATGGTTCGATTAAAAGTCAGTCAGAGGTCGATGCATTCAGAGTGACTTTTTTATTTACATTCCAATATGGTTCGATTAAAAGCCATCTTATCACCTCACCCTATACGGACAGTCGCCAATTTACATTCCAATATGGTTCGATTAAAAGTTAAAATACTGAACACAGAACTAGAGGAGGTAAAAAAATTTACATTCCAATATGGTTCGATTAAAAGTACTCAAAACAAGGATGTATATGGCGAGTATGGTTGATTTACATTCCAATATGGTTCGATTAAAAGTAATCATGGATGTTCAATTTCCGACTGTTGAAGAAAATTTACATTCCAATATGGTTCGATTAAAAGGTACCTGTCTGCCGGAATGCTCTTGCATTTGACTGATATTTACATTCCAATATGGTTCGATTAAAAGAATTTTTCCGCATTAGTTCCATTGACTAACATCATAATTTACATTCCAATATGGTTCGATTAAAAGAGTCTTCTGTCGCCATTGCGCGAAGTTTCCATGCAAATTTACATTCCAATATGGTTCGATTAAAAGCGGTATCATGTTTCTTATTTTGTTAATGACT
>Ga0334898_1003165_pt1 | contig 13765 bp, 8 predicted proteins | sample GraSluR3_MG_10_FD_207228 | JGI IMG/M metagenome (GOLD analysis project Ga0334898, IMG submission 207228) | Sludge microbial communities from methane-producing bioreactor in Wageningen University, Netherlands - Granular Sludge_3_08-R3 | ecosystem: Engineered > Bioreactor > Anaerobic > Unclassified... | reverse complement strand
TTTATGACGTAACCGATAAACATCACATCGACGACAACATGATTGTCCGCTTTTCAAACATCAACACCTACGATGTGATTCCCGTTGACGGCTACCTGTTTATGATTGGCGACAACGGATTTTACCAGTACGATTATTCTGATTTAAATGATATCCGCCAGGTAAGTTTTATCCCGGTGAAGGAAAACAATTAAACAATGTTCAATAGTCATACTATCACTTCATGTGATGGTATGACTTGATTCTGAATTTATAAAAACCTTATTTTCAGAGTCTTCACCTTAATAGCAAAAATTGTCCCCCAAAACATTAACCTTATTTTTTTATCTAAATTCCTCCAAAATAAGGTGAATAAGGTTTGGGATTTGTGGGCGTTCTGCCCGGCTACTAAGGTTTGGGAGAAGAAAAATAAGGTTTTTTTGCCTGGTTTAATCCGGCGGAATTATATGCTTAAAGAATGATTATTTTCCTTCCCCTCTCCACCAGCGCAATCTCCTCTTCGGTTAACCCGTAAAGTTCGTAAACCAACCGGTTGATGCGGGTTTCGGTGTGATCGATGCGGGTTTGCATTTGTTCGGTTTTTGAAGGGATTTTGGCGGTTTGCAGTTCTTTGTTTAGCTGGATGAGCAATTCAACAAGCAAAATAATTTCCGATTGAATTTGGAAATCATATTGATTATCAATTGTTTTAATTGGAAATTTTTTACAGTTCTGGATTAGAATTTTTTGAAAGAGATTCTTAGAAAGGTCCAAATACTTATGGCTATGATAAAAATTCATAAGATTTGAATTCAGTATTGCCAATAAATATTTTGTATTTAGCCTGCCTTCATCTTTTGAAATAATATTGAAAACAGATTGAGTATTATATAATTCTAATTCTGTGTAACCCGCGTAAATTCGAAGTGGATTTCCACTGACAATTTGCCTGACAAGAATTCGAGGTGTTATAAAGAAACGTTTTTCTCTTGGTGCACCCAGCCAGCTTCCATAGCTTAAATATTTTTGCTTGTTCCAAATTACAGAATATCTTTTTACATCTGCTCCATCAAGGAGTGGTTTAAAAGTATCATCCTTTTTAATGTTGGAATGAAAAATTTTATTTTTTATTTGTTGGGGAGTGTGTCCTTTATATTTATCGTATGGTGTTATACCTAAAGTAATATCACAAAGATTTATCAGTTCTGTTTTACCCTTTTCAATTCTGCCGAGTAACTCGATTTCTCTGTTCTTACTAAAAATATCAAATGCAACGAATTCATTATTAAGCCATTCTTTAGTGTCTAATTGTTTGTATTCTTTGCAGTTCTCGTTTGATATTTCGAAGATTGATTCTTTTCTATCGTATAGAAGACAATCGGTTTGATTTTTATTTTTTGAAATATTCAAAATAATAGTTTCTGCCTTTACATTTTGAAAAACATTATCAGGTAATCTTACAATTTTATCTATCGTATAATTGCTTAAAATTTGCTGCCGAATTTTTTCATATGAACTTTGATATAGAATAGAATTGGGAATAATAAAACCGAAAATTCCTTTGTTTGATAATATGCTTAATCCCTTTTCTATAAAAATGGAATAGAGATTAATCCTGTTCGATGTTGTATTGAATTTCTGAAAATAATATTTAACCAATTCTTGAGGGTGTCCTTTTATATCAACCCACGGCGGATTTCCAATCACCGCATCAAACCCTCCATTTTCAAACACTTCGGGGAAGGCGCGCTGCCAGTTGAAGGGTTTGATTTTTTTCTCTTCGCCAAAGTCGAGCACCGAGTCGTAAAAATCGGTATCTACGAGACTGTTTCCGCTTTTAATGTTGTCGCCCAGGTTGGGCAGAATGCGTTCGTGCCACAGTTTCTGTTGTTGTGCAATGGAGGTTTCGGTTTCGCCTTCCATACATTTAAGCAACAGGCTCAGTTTGGTTACTTCCACCGCGTTCACATCAATGTCAACCCCGTAAATGTTGTTCAGTAAAATGCGTTTTTTCTCCGCCGAAGTGAGGTTGCCGTCGGGCGTAACCGGACTGTTCTTTTTACCGGTTTGTGTGCCGTTGCCGGTGTAGTAATCTTTGTGGTAACTGAGCAGGTACTGGTAGGCGCCAATAAGGAAACTGCCGCTGCCGCAGGCCGGGTCGCATATTTTTATACCCGAAATCTGTTTCGGCGTTTTACCGTCAATGAGTTTTCCAACGGTGTTTTTTACAATGTAATCCACCACATATTGAGGCGTGTAGTAAACACCGCCTGCTTTGCGCACTTCGGGTTTTTCCTCAATTTTGGCATAGTGTGCCGGCGTAATGCGAATCACTTTCCCCAGAAACTGTTCGTAGGCGTTACCCAGAATTTCCACCGGCAGCACCGAAAATTCGTAGGGGCAATCGGGGTAATACATCTCTTTCACAATGGTTTTCACCACCTTGTTGTCGATTTTCAGCGATTCGGAAATTTTATCCTGTTTAAAATCGAACAGGCCCGAGTTGTACTTTTCATCGGCTTTTAAAAAGTTGAAAAAGAGATTCTGGTATGCATCTCCTTTCTGGTTAGCCGAAATTTTCAGTTGTCCGTAAGGTTCCACGCCGCGATCTTCGGCAATACGCAAAAATATGAGCCGGTCGATGGTGAGTTGCACCATGTAGTTTATTTCATCTTCGTCGAGTTCTTTGTTTCGCAGGCTGATGCTGGTAGCCAGGTAAGTACGCCAGGTGTCAAGCGACGCCAGAAACTCCTTATCTACGGTTGCCGTTCCTTTTTTCACCGTATCACTCTGAATATACCGGTCGAAACTGCCTTTCAGTACCCGCTCTTTTGAAAAGGTGTTCCACAGGTATTCAAACTCCTCCAAATAATTTTTAAAATGAATGTATTTGATGCGTGCGATGCCGGTTTTGTCGGTTGGTTTGGGCCGTTTGGTGCAATCGTAAACGGCAAATTCCTCAAAATCGGTAATGATGCTCACCGGCAGTTTGGCGCTCCAGCCGTAACGCCGTATTTGATATGTAACTGAAATATCGTCTTTAATGGCCACGCTCGGTTTTTTGGCCTCCACAAAAAATAGGCGTTTTCCGCCCGGCAACCTGAATGAATAGTCGGGCGCTTTGGTAGCTTTACCAATTTTCACGCGGTCTTCGTGAATTACCTCGCGGTAGGCTTCGGCGTATCCCTGCGAGTTGTCCACATCCCAGCCCAGCGCCTTAAAAAACGGGTCTATAAAATCGCGCCTGGTAAGCGTTTCGTTGTAATCCGTTTGTTTGTATGAATCGATTTGTTCTCCGAACCGGGCAACCAGTTCGCTGATTTTGGTAAAAGCTTCCTGTTTGGTAATCATGGTTTAATTTAAAAGCTCCCAATTTAGCAAATTCTGACAGAAGCATTATCGGAACATGTTATAAAAGTTTTGATTTTGGCATATTCGGATTGTTTAAAAACCTTATTTTTTTTTCTGAATTCCACCCCAAAAAGGTAAATAAGGTTTGGTTTTGTGGGTATTCTGACCAGCTACTAAGGTTTGGGAGAAGGAAAAAATAAGGTTTTTCCGTAGAGTCTGATAAAGCTGCTAAACCTGTTTTTTGATGGTCCTATAGAATTTTCCGAATCAACTCAATTCAAAAACACATCCTTGGTCCACTTATATTCATCGTTTTCATAAAATTCAATCCTAATCGGAAAGGGAGACGGCTCGCCAAAATCGTTCAATCTCATTTCAAAATCCAAATCGCCGGTGCGTGTTGAAGTGAACACCCGCGAAGTATCCGCCATATTCCATTCGCCAACCAACCACCCCGTATCTTGCTGATTTCCGGGAAACATCCAGTTCCTGCCCCTGATTTCCACCTTCAGACTATTACCGGCAGGCAGAATAGCCCTCATGGAATAGGTTCCGTTGGTATAATCTGTTTTATCCGGGTCGAGCAGGTTCAGGCCATATTTTCCTGTTGGCGGGTATTCAATAAAAGCGGTGAATTCAAAACCGGTATTTTCAATAAACTGGTTTACATACTTTTCAAAATCGGGTACACTGGCAGTCAATCCCAGGGTTTCGTATTTGTTTTCAAGATTTTGTCTGATTTCTGCAAGGTCTATTGTTCGGGCATTGTTAATCAGTGTTGTGCCCAAGTGTGCGCTGTTTAGAATGCCGTCTTCGCGAATGTCGGTGCTGATGTCGGCCAGCAGTTCCGATAAACCGGAAACCGGCAGGTATCCCTGAAGAATAACCGAAGCCGCAAGCAGGGCAGCATTTCCGTCGCCGGACTTCGAAATATCGAGACGCTCTGAATCGGCAATATTATCGCTGTCCAATTCAAAAATGGAAAGAATTTCTGCCTGAGCCTGTTGCTTTGCCTCAATAAAATTCAACCCATTGGAAACCAGGTACTGCACCCGGTTTTTTTCCAAATTCGATAATACATTTACATTGATGTCATTGGTTTCGGTAACATCTGCCAGCGCAAACAGGGTGAGCTGTGCCGTCGAATTTTCGTTGGCTACCTCGTTAAAATAAAATCCGTTGGCTTTCAGTTCAACAAATGGCGAAGTCAGTTCAATGTTTTGGATATCAAACGTTCCCTTGTTGTCCATAATCTGGGAAGAAAACATTTTCCCGGTTTGTGTCAGTTCATCTGTCAATTCGGCAACGGAAATATCTGTACCGTTAATAAACGGTCCTTTCTGCACGTATCCGGAAACATTTGTACGTGTAACTTCATCGGGTACAGGGTCTTTTTCGCAGGATACAAGGAGGCAAAGAACTAAAATGATTTGTAAGATTTTGAAGGATTTCATGGCTTTAAAATTTAAAGATTCTGATTTTCAGTCAAATTTATTAATTTTTACGGGAAAAAGCAATAAAAAAAGCGTTTTTTTTTCTGAAGGCAAGAGTCTAATTTTCAAATACTTGTTCTTTGTAAAAATGATTGTATCCACACTTGCATTTATACTTTAAACTTTGAACTTTACCCTGTGAAATAATGCAAAGCATTAAATCGAAGATTTATTTCACAGGGTGAACTTTGAACTGTCTTCCGTTGCCGGCCAACAACTAAAAATGTATTTTTGTGTTTTCTTAAAAAACAGAAAAAAATGAGCAGAAAAAAGAGTTGGGGAATTGGTTTGTCGATTATAGTTATTTTGAATATTGGAATTGTAGCGTTGTTAATCACCGGGTCAACAGCCGATGCTGAGCCCGAGGGGGTAACCACTCATAAACCCGCTGCCGCATTTAAGGCAGTGGAAATTCCCGATTCAGTATCCTTTGCCAACGAGCATGTACCGCTTTGGCGGTTCGATGTGCGCGAAGCCCTCGATCGCGAATTGCTGGTGAATTCCTACTTTCATTCGCAAACCCTACGTTACATAAAAATGGCGCCACGCTATTTTTCCATCATTGAGCCCATCCTGAAAGAAAAAGGAGTACCTGATGATTTTAAATATCTTGCAGTGGCTGAAAGCGGGTTTAATCCGCGAGCTGTTTCACCTGCCCGTGCCGTAGGATTGTGGCAGTTTTTACAAGGCACCGCACGCGATTACCGGCTTGAAGTTAACAGCGAAGTGGATGAACGCTACCACGTGGAAAAATCGACGTATGCCGCCTGCGATTATTTGCTCGATTCGTATGAAAGATACGGTTCGTGGGCAACCGTAGCGGCGGCTTTCAACGCAGGAAATGCCGGGGTTCAGCGCCAGGTTCAGCGGCAAAAAGTAGCGTCATATTACGACCTGCTGTTTGGAGAAGAAACCAGCCGCTATGTGTTCCGTATTATTGCCCTTAAACTGATAATGGAAAACCCCGAAAAATACAATCTGTTCGTTGCTGAAGAAGAAAAATACCCGGTTATTCAAACCCGCGAATTGGAAATAACCGGAAAAGTTGAAGATTTTGCCGATTTTGCGCTGGAACATGGAATCAATTACAAGTTGCTGAAAGATTTTAATCCCTGGTTGCGCGATAATTTTCTAACCAACTCTGCAGGAAAAAAATACACGGTGAAAATTCCGGTGATTGATTATCCTGAAGAAAGTTAACAGAGCAGATTCAGAAGTAAATAAAAAAGAAAAATGCAGGAGTCAAAATATGCGGATGATCTCATCCTGGAGGAGGAATTGGATTCCGAAGAAAAGATAGTGGTTCACGGGGCGCGGGTGCATAACCTGCGCAACATCGATGTGGTAATACCCCGCAACAAGCTCACCGTAATTACCGGTTTAAGCGGCAGCGGGAAATCGTCGCTGGCATTCGATACCATTTATGCAGAGGGGCAACGCCGCTATGTTGAAACATTTTCGGCCTATGCACGTTCGTTTTTGGGAAATCTGGAACGGCCCGATGTGGATAAAATCACCGGGCTCAGTCCGGTTATTTCCATCGAACAAAAGGTAACCACGCGCAATCCGCGTTCAACAGTGGGAACGGTTACCGAAATTTACGACTTCCTCCGTTTGCTGTACGCCCGTGCTGCTGAAGCGTTCTCATACAACACCGGCGAAAAAATGGTGAAATACACCGAAGAGAAAATCTTACAGCTGATAAAAACCGACTTTGCCGGAAAACGCATACACATTCTGGCGCCGGTGGTAAAAGGCCGGAAAGGCCACTACCGCGAGCTTTTCGAGCAAATTCGCCGCAAGGGATTTATCCAGGCCCGGGTAGATGGCGAAATCGTTGAAATAAAACACAATCACCGGGTTGACCGTTACAAAAACCACTTCATAGAAATTGTAATCGACAAGCTGGTGGTGGATGAAGCCGGCAGCAAACGACTGAAAGACAGTGTGCAAACAGCCATGAAACACGGACATGGCATTTTAATGATTCTCGACCACGAAACAAATCAGGCCAAATATTACAGCCGGTTGCTGATGTGCCCCACCACCGGAATTTCATACAGCGAACCGGCACCCCACAATTTTTCATTTAACTCGCCGCAGGGGGCCTGTCCCAAATGCAACGGCCTGGGAAGAGTTACAGAAATCGACATCGATAAAATTGTTCCCGACAAATCCAAAAGTATAGCCAAAGGTGGAATTGCTCCCCTGGGCTCCTACCGCAATTCGTTAATTTTCTGGCAGATTGAAGCCCTGGGCGAAAAATTTGGGTTTACACTGAAAACACCCATAAAAAACATTCCTGAAGATGGTCTGGATGCTGTTTTGTTCGGCACAAACGAACGAATTCAACTGAAAAATACACCCCTTGGCACCAGCATGAATTACATGATGAGCTACGACGGTGTGGTAAAATACATCGACAGCCAGCGCGAGGACAATCCTGCCAAACGGGCGCAGAAGTGGGCCAATCAGTTTGTGAAGACAACGGTTTGCCCGTCATGCGAAGGACAACGTCTGAAAAAGAAGTCGCTGCATTTTAAAATCGACGGAAAAAACATTTCGGAACTGGCCCAACTGGATTTGAATGAACTGGGCGAATGGTTTACCGGATTGGAAGAGAGGATTTCTGAAAGGCAGCGGATAATCGGAACCGAAGTGATTAAGGAAATCCGCGACCGGCTGGGATTTATGCTGGGCGTTGGTCTTGAATACCTGGCGCTCGACCGCACGGCACAAAGTCTTTCGGGTGGGGAGTCGCAACGCATCCGGCTGGCTACACAAATTGGTTCGCAACTGGTAAATGTATTGTACATTCTTGACGAGCCCAGCATTGGCTTGCATCACCGCGACAACCTGAAACTGATTCATGCGCTGGAGCAATTACGCGACAGCGGAAACTCGGTGATTGTGGTGGAACACGACAAAGACACCATGCTTCATGCCGACTGGCTCATCGACATGGGTCCGTTTGCCGGGCGGCACGGAGGCGAGGTGGTGGCCATTGGCCCGCCGGCAGAAGTTTTAAAATCTGAAACATTAACTTCCGACTTTTTAAATAACCGCAGAAAAATTGAAGTTCCAACCAAACGAAGAGAGAGTTCGGGAAATTTTCTGAAGGTGAAGGGATGTACAGGAAACAACCTGAAAAACGTAACCCTTGAAATTCCGCTGGGCAAGTTCATTTGCGTTACCGGCGTTTCGGGCAGTGGAAAATCGTCGCTGATAAATGCCACGCTGCAACCCATTTTAAGCCAGCATTTTTACAACTCGGTGGAAGACCCGCTGCCGTATAAGTCGGTGGAAGGTTTGGAACTTGTGGATAAGGTAATCCGGGTTGACCAGTCGCCCATTGGCCGCACACCGCGGTCGAATCCGGTAACTTATACCGGTGTATTTTCCGACATACGCAACCTGTTCACCCAGCTTCCCGAGGCAAAAATCAGGGGATACAAGCCGGGCCGGTTTTCGTTTAACGTGAAAGGCGGACGGTGCGAAGAATGTCAGGGCGGAGGCATGAAACTCATCGAAATGAATTTTTTGCCCGACGTGTATGTGCATTGCGACAAGTGCAACGGTAAACGATACAACCGCGAAACGCTGGAGGTGCGTTACAAGGGGAAATCCATCAGCGATGTGCTGGCAATGACCATCAATCAGGGCGTGGAATTTTTCGAAAACATTCCTTCCATTGCTACCAAGCTAAAAACCCTGCAGGAAGTCGGTTTGGGCTACATCACACTGGGGCAGTCGTCAACAACGCTTTCCGGCGGTGAGTCACAGCGGGTGAAACTGGCCACCGAGCTGGCCAAACGCGATACCGGAAAAACGCTGTACATTCTGGATGAACCCACCACCGGACTGCATTTCGAAGACATCCGCGTTTTGCTGGATGTGCTGAACAAACTGGTTGACCGGGGTAATACTGTAATTGTTATCGAACACAACATGGATGTGATAAAGGTGGCCGACCACATCATCGATTTAGGCCCGGAAGGCGGAAAAAACGGCGGGAAAATTCTTTGTGCCGGAACACCCGAAAAAATTGCCGGGGTAAAAAAATCCTACACGGCTCAGTTTTTAAAAGAAGAAATCAGGAGTTAAAGAGGATAAAGAGAAAAGGGCGGCTCAACAGCCACCCTTTATTAATGTTAACCCCCAAACACACAAGCAATACAGGACGTATTGCATTACAAATGTAAAACTAATATTAAACTTTGCAAAATTTTTGGAGATTTTATTTTGGTTTTTTTATGATTTCCTGAAATAAATTTATTAAAAATCTGAAAAACAGGAATTTGAAAATTGAACAAATTACTTGTTGGTTTTAAAATCTTCCACCAAACCTTCGTAAAGCCAGTTGGCCAGTGCCTGCCGGTTGCTGGGAATGATAAACCGTTGCTGATCGCGGGTATGGTTGATATTTCCCAGTTCGATATAAATAGCAACCGGATGTGTATTTCGCACCACATAGAGGTTGCGGTCTGAAACCGTTCCGTGATACCCTCTGCCAGGCTGATGCTGGTCGTATTTTCGCTGGAAAGTTTTCTGTAAAATTCCTGCAGCCCTTTTTCCCTTGCTGCTGCCTTTTGCATGATAGAAAAACACATCGATGTTTTCGCCCCTGCTTCGGGAATCGATATGAATGGCAATCATTCGCTGGAAACTTCCCCTGTGTTTGCCATACAAACTGTTAACCGCATCGGTGCGCTGCCTGAGCCGCCTGTTTTGGTTCAGCGGAATAGTCAGGTTGGGATAGCAAACCTCGTCTTTGTCGGGTCTCAGGTAGCTGTCGTCCCTTATTCCATCGTTCGGATCGCGTGTAATCATATAAACGGTTGCCCCGTGCTGGATAAGGTTTCGTGCCAGCCGCAGCGTTATGTCGTAAGCATATTCATCTTCGCACAACTGCCAGTCACCATACCTTCCTACAGCGCCGGGATCTGGTCCTCCATGCCCTGCCACCAAATGGAAAACAGCACCTTTTAATTGACTGTCAATGATTTCAACATCGGCATATTTTTCGCCAAAAATTTCAAAGCGCCGGGTAACTGCAGCAGCAGTCGGTTTATCAGAAGAATCGGTTTCAGCCTTACCGGGAAGTTTATATTTCCTTCCTTCATACAATGTATTATTTGGTCCCAGCCGATCCCTGTTCAGTTCAATAAATGCTTCCATGTATTGAGTGGCGGGAAGTCCGTTTCGCGTAAGTAACCGGTATATCCCCTCTCCGCTTTGAGCAGTTACCTCTGTTTGCTGGGCGTGTAACCCACCAGACAAAAGCATCATTGCCAAAAAAAATGTTAAAAAAATGACGGTATGTTTTTTTATATGTAGTTTTGGCCCAAACATATTTTACTTTTTTTCTGTTTCTTTCGATGAATAACAAACATGAGGCTAAAATAAGTTTAAGTTTTAATAATTTCTTTCCAAAATGCAACGATCTATCACCTATTCATTGTTAATAACTTGGTTTCTTCTGCTCGGAAGCTGTAAAACCTACTATGTTCATACCAATTTAGAGAACAGAAACCTGATTGTATCCGACTCTCTTATTCCTCTTGACAGCCAGCTGATTACCATATATACGCCTTATAAACTGGAGCTTGAAAAAGACATGAACCGGGTTATTTCAGTTACTGCCGAAGAAATGGTAAAAAATAAACCGGAAAGTAACCTGACCAATTTTCTGGCCGATTTACTTTTAAAAGAAGCAAAATTAATATTGGCCGGGATGAACCGGGACTTTGAACCCGACATATCCTTTTTCAACTATGGCGGAATCCGAACTTTTTTGCCCGAGGGTGAAATTACCGTGGGGAAAATTTTCGAACTGATGCCGTTTGAAAACGAGCTGGTTTTTCTTAAGCTCAGCGGGAAACAGGTGCAGGAATTCTTAAACCACATTGCAGATAAAGGAGGAGACAGCGTGGGAGGTGTTCGGTTTTCCATTTCAGACAACCGGGCAAAAGATGTGGAAGTTGGAGATGAACCGCTTCGGCATGAAAAAGATTACTGGCTGGCAACCAACGATTATGTTGCTGCCGGCGGCGACGGACTGGAAGTGCTTACCCAACGAAGCGATTTTTTAACAAGCGACAAAAAAATAAGGGATTTGATTATTGCGCATTTGGAAAAAAAACATGAAAAAGGTGAAACCATTTTTGTAAAGCCTGACGGGAGGATTATCAATGAATAGAAGATTTTTTCTAAAAAATATGGGAGCTGCTGCAACGGGTGTCGCGTTTGGGGCACTGCCCCATGACTTGCTGGCAGCCGACGATTTTTTAATGGTTACCATTTTACACACAAACGATTTGCATACCCATATCGAACCATTTGATGACTCAAACCCCCGGCATGCCGGAAGAGGCGGGCTGGCCAGAATTTCGGGGTTGGCAAAAAAAATTCGTGATAAAAATCCCAACACCCTGTTGTTCGATGCAGGCGATATGTTTCAGGGAACGCCTTACTTCAATTACTACAAGGGCGAACTGATGCTGGAACTGATGACTGCCGCAGGCTACGACGCCGCCACCATAGGAAACCACGAATTTGACAATGGATTGCAGGGGCTACTTGACCCGTTGCCGAAAGCCGGCTTTCCCTTCATCAACTCTAATTACGATTTTTCCGATACCATTTTATCAGGAAAAATTCCACGATGGAAAATTTTCAGAAAATCGGGAATAAAAATCGGCGTTTACGGGCTGGGAATTGAGCTGGAGGGTTTGGTGAGCCAATCTCATTTTGGAAACACTGTTTACCTCGAGCCGGTAAAAACAGCCACCGAAATGGAGGTTTTCCTGAAAAAAGAAAAAAAATGCGATTTGATCATCTGTTTGTCGCACCTTGGCCTGCGCTACCGGGATGAAAAAATAAGCGACACCCTGCTTGCTGCCGAAACTTCGTTTACCGACCTGATTATAGGCGGCCATACCCATTCGTTTCTGGAAGAACCGCTTACCCTGAAAAATAAGAAAGGCCAACCCATCATTGTCAATCAGGCCTGGTGGGGCGGGTTAATGGTAGGTCAGGTTGACTTTGTATTTGAACGCGTACGAAACCGAAAAGAAACCGCTTTGGCATATAATCATTTATAACATGTTACGAATTCACCGTATATTGATTTCTGTCCTTTCAGGCATTTTACTTAGTTTGTCGTGGCTGGGATTTCCGGGGTGGATGCTCTTTTTTGCCCTGTTGCCCCTGTTGTATCTCGATCAATATTTTGTTGAAAGAAAACAAACATTCCGAAGTGTTTCATTTTGGGGACATACCCTTCTTGCTTTTATCATCTGGAACGCAGTTACAACCTGGTGGATAGCCTATGCCACCTTTGCAGGAGCCATTTTGGCCATTGCCGCCAATTCATTTCTGATGTCGCTGGTTTGGTGGCTGGGACACATCGCCCGACGGCGGTTTCATTCCAGTCTGGGTTATCTGGCGCTGGCCGTGTTCTGGATTTCTTTTGAATACTATCATTTTCACTGGGATATTGAATGGCCGTGGCTTAACCTGGGAAACGGATTTGCCAACGATGTAAAAATAATTCAGTGGTATGAATTTACCGGTATTCTCGGCGGAACTCTCTGGGTACTGGCAGCAAATATTATTCTTTTCAGTATTATTTTGAAGCTGAACAGGAAACGTTCGCTTAAAACCCTGCTCTACCCTGCATCTGCCTTGATTTTGCTCATTGCTGTTCCTGTTTCATGGTCGGTTATTTCTTATTATTCCTACACCGAAAAAGAAGACCCGTTGCAGGTGGTAATCGTTCAACCCAATATAGACCCGTACAACGAGGACCATGATATTCAGGCTGAAAGTAGAAAACTACAGAAATTCATTCAACTTGCCAACTCGAAAACGAATGAGCAAACCAATCTCGTGATTGGACCGGAAACCATTTTTGAGCGCTATCCCGACTGGAACACCGATCGGCTTTCAACCCATTTTTTGTTCATGCAGTTAACCGACTGGATGTGGAATTACCCTCGTGCTGAAGTAATTTTTGGCGCTTCAACCAGCAAAATTTACCCCGATGCTGAAAATGCTACGTCCACTTCGCGGGTTTCGAACAATATTCATTACGATGTTTTCAATTCAGCAGTCTTTATCGATCGAAACGGCATTGGTGAAATATATCACAAATCCATTTTGGTAAGTGGAGTGGAAAAAATGCCTTTTAGAAAATACCTGGGATTTCTCGACGATTTGGTATTCGACCTGGGTGGAACCACGGGCAGCCTTGGCAGCCAGTCCGAACCATCGAATTTTACATTGCAGAACGGCATAAAAATAGCTCCGGTAATTTGTTACGAATCGGTTTTTGGAGGGTACCTTACCCAATTTGTCCGCAAAGGAGCCAGCCTGATTGTAGTAATCACCAACGACGGCTGGTGGCGCAATACGCCGGGCTACAAACAACATCTTTCATTCTCGCGCCTGCGGGCTATTGAAACCCGGCGCAGTGTGGCGCGTTCGGCCAATACCGGAATTTCCTGCTTCATCAACCAGCGGGGCGATATTCTCCAGCCCACTGCCTGGTGGAATGTGGCTGCCATAAAAGGCACTGTAAACCTGAATGATGAAATGACTTTTTACGTGAAACACGGCGATTACATTGCCCGTGTGTCTGTTTTCATGTCGGTACTTTTGCTGCTGTTTCTGGTGGTAAAAAGGTTCGTGAAAGAATAAAAAAAATCCGCATCAATTCCGTTTGCGTAAAACCCCTGTTTAACAGGATTTGAGCGCCCGGTCGGTCAAACGTCCACTGGTCTTTCGACTCATCCCGATGGCTATCGGGACTACAAGGCCTGTTTTTGCAACCGTTGAGCTAACTCGGTTTAATAAGTTCTGTTGAGTTTACCAACTGCTGAATCGATGCGGATAGTATCTTTTCTTATTCAATGAACTCGCTTTGTACAGTCCAAATTTAA
>Ga0334898_1003156_pt1 | contig 13783 bp, 10 predicted proteins | sample GraSluR3_MG_10_FD_207228 | JGI IMG/M metagenome (GOLD analysis project Ga0334898, IMG submission 207228) | Sludge microbial communities from methane-producing bioreactor in Wageningen University, Netherlands - Granular Sludge_3_08-R3 | ecosystem: Engineered > Bioreactor > Anaerobic >... | reverse complement strand
TTCGCCCCAGTCCCCGTTAAGGTTTTATGTAAACGACCATATCGGTCGTGAAAGACCCCCAAATTGCTGGAGGTTTCATGAACAAATCGGAGTTGATCGAGGCGCTGGCCCAAAACAAGGGATTGACCTACAAGAAGGCGGAAGAGATCATCAACATCGTCTTCGACACCATGACGGAAAGCCTGGCAACCGGCGACCGGATTGAGATTCGCGGCTTCGGCAGTCTGGTGGTGAAGGACTACAAGGCCTACCGGGGACGCAACCCGAAAACCGGTGAGGAAATCGACGTCAAACCCAAGAAGCTGCCCTTTTTCAAGGTGGGCAAGGAACTGCGCGAACGCATCAATCGGTGATCTCACCCGGGCTGCAGGGGGGCGACCCGTACGGTGCGAAATTGATCCACCCGCACCCGACCGGGCAGCGCGCCTTGGGGCTTGCGCACGTGACGACCTTCGGCAACCATGACCTCGGCCTTGCCCTCCCCGGCGGCACGGGAGTAGCCGGCGGCGAGGGCCGCGGCGTACAGGATATCCGCTTCGGCCACCGGCCCGACCGCCTCGGCGCAACGCAGCACCAGATGGCAGCCGGGCCGATCCAGAGCATGAAACCAGAGATCCCCGGCGCGGCACAGATGCCGTGAAAGATAGTCGTTGGCGCGATTCCGGGTCCCCCAGAATATGGTATAACCGCCGGGTGAACGGCTTTCGCGAATCCCCTGGACCGGGGTCGGCAGCCGGTGCCGGGGCGGCTGCCGGTCCTTGGGCAACAGCCCGGCCTCGGCCAGTTCGGCGGCAATGGCGGCCAACTCCGGGCCGTTCGCGGCAGTTTCAAGAGCCAGTTCGACGCTCGCCAGCCAGGCCAGCTCTTCGTGGGTTTCCTGCCGCCGCCGCTCGGCATGGGGCAGGCCGCGACGGGCTTTTTTGCTGCGCTGAAACAGGCGCTGGGCGTTTTCCTGGGGGGAAAGCCGGGCGTCCAGGGGTATCCGCCGACGCGGGGCATCGGCCCCGGCGAACAGATCGTCCACTTCCACTTCGGTCATGCCGCGCCGCACTTGGTGCAGGTGGGCCAACAGCAATTCTCCCATCCGCTGCCAGTCCTCCCCCTGCCGCATGGCCGCTGCCTCCGCTTCGATGCGCTGCAGGCGCTGGTTGCAGCGCTTGACGGCCCGGCTCACCAGGGTCTGCAGGCGGGCTCTTTCGCTGCCCCGGCCAACCGTGGCGTCCGCCAGGTAATAGGCGTCGGCGGCGGCCGAGGGGCGGTCGAAAAATGGCTCGCGGTGCTGGTCGCCGACCGGGCGCGGCGCCATGACCAGGCGCGGGATGCCGTCCCGTTCCAGGATGGCGGGCTGCAACTCCGCCCGGGGCTCCGCCGCCGCTCCGGCAGGCGGGGCGCCGGGAGCTTGCGGTGCCTGGCAGGTTTCCCCCGGCAGGGCGCCGGGCCGGCGATGCAGGGCGTCGATAATCCGGCCCTCGGCGGTGAGCAACAGCAGATTGGGGCGGCGGCCATGGAGTTCCGCCAGCAACCGGTAGGCGGCGCCGTCCGGCCCGTGAAAGGCCAGCTCCGCCAACCGTTGGCCGGGGCTCTGCCGCACCGCCGTCAGCACCCGCAACCGCGCCCGCAGCAACTGGCAGAAGCGCGGCGGCGCCGCCGGATTGGCCGGCCGGGATTGGGTCAGGTGCATGCGGGCGCGTCCCGGTGTCGCGCCGATGAGCAGGCTGTGGGTGGCGCGGCCGTTCCAGAGGTGCAGGATGAGAGTGTCGGCATCCGGCTGGCAGACCTTGCTGACCTGGCTGCCGGGCAGCAGGGCCTGCAATTCGGCCACGATGGCGGCGAGGAAGACGCTGTCCATGCTTTTTGTCATGTGCCTTTTCCCTTTTGCGGGGGGAACGGTTCTGCTACACTTTTCGCCACCATGGGTTGTCCGCGCTGCGCGTACCCCAAGGCGCTGAACTTCTGAACGTTTTTCTTAAGTGGCCGCAACAGGTCTCGGAGCGCCCACGCCGGGGGCCGCATGAACCCATCCCTGGGGCTTGGCCGGCGCCATCCGGGCGCCAGACACCCTCGACGTGGGCACCCCGAGCCCCGTTACTGAATCAATGCCGTTTTTTTCAAGGAGACCTGCCATGTCCGATTCAAGGGAACACAGCCTCGGTACCCGGATGCTGCATGCCGGCCAAACGCCGGATCCGGTGACCCGCTCCCGCGCCGTGCCCATCTACCAGACTTCGTCCTACACCTTTGATTCCTCGGAACACGCCGCACGCCTGTTCGCCCTGGAGGAAGGCGGCAACATCTATACCCGCCTGATGAATCCCACCACGGACGTGCTGGAGAAGCGCCTGGCCGACCTCGACGGGGGGGTCGGCGCCCTGGTGGTCTCCTCGGGCACCTCCGCCATCCTGCTGGCGGTGCTCAACCTGGCGCGGGCGGGGGACAACATCGTTTCCGGCAGCTTCCTTTACGGCGGCACCTTCAACCTGTTCAAGCACACCCTGCCACGGATGGGCATCCAGGTCAAATTCGTCGACACCGCCGATGCCAAGGCGGTGGCCGAGGCCATCGACGAAAACACCCGGGCGGTGTTCACCGAAAGCATCGGCAATCCCAAGAACAATGTGGATGACTTCGAGGCCCTGGCGGGCGTGGCCCATGCCGCCGGCCTGCCCTTTATCGTCGACAATACGGTGACCACCCCCTGGCTGTTCCGGCCTCTGGAGCATGGCGCCGACATCGTCTGCTACTCCCTGACCAAATTCATCGGCGGCCACGGCACCAGCCTCGGCGGCGCGGTGGTGGACGGCGGCCGCTTCAACTGGGGCAACGGCCGGTTCCCCGAGTTCACCACTCCGGATCCGAGTTATCACGGCCTGGTCTACCACGAGGCCTTGGGGGCGCGGGCCTACATCGACAAGATGCGCGTCACCCTGCTGCGGGATCTGGGTCCGTGCATCAGTCCCTTCAACAGTTTTCTGCTGCTGCAGGGTCTGGAAACCCTGCACGTGCGCATGCCGCGCCACTGCGCCAACGCTCTGGAACTGGCCCGTTTTCTGGAGCAGCATCCGGCCGTGGCCTGGGTCAACTATCCCGGCCTGCCGAGCCATCCCGACCACGAACGGGCCATGCGCTATCTGCCCGATGGCCAGGGAGGCATCCTTGGCTTCGGCATCCGCGGCGGGGTGACCGCCGGCGCCCGCTTCATCGACGCCGTGCAGCTGGCCAGCCATCTGGCCAACATCGGCGACGCCAAGACCCTGGTCATCCACCCGGCCAGCACCACCCATCAACAACTGTCGCCGGCCGATCAGTTGGCGTCCGGGGTGAGCCCCGACTTCATCCGGGTGTCCGTGGGCATCGAGGATATCGCGGACATCAAGGCGGATTTCGATCAGGCGCTGAGGAAAATTCTGTAACTGGTCATTTGTCATTTGTCATTTGTCATTTGTCATTTGTCAGTGGTCAGTGGTTGGTGGTTGGTGGTTGGTCTGCTTTTTATCCTTCAGCCTTCAGCCTTTACCCTTTAGCCTTTTCCCTTTACCCTTTACCCTTTACCCTTTACCCTTTAGCCTTTACCCTTTAGCCTTCAGTCTGAACTTATACTATGTCCTGCCCTTTTCATATTGTTCTGCTGGAACCGGAAATTCCGCCCAATACCGGCAACATCGCGCGGTTGTGCGGGGCGACCGACTCGGTGCTGCACCTGGTCGGTCGCCTCGGCTTTTCCCTGGATGACCGCTATCTGAAGCGGGCCGGCCTGGACTATTGGGAGGTCATCGAGGTCCATCGCTGGGACAGCCTGGCGGAGTTGGAAGCGGCCTTTCCCGACGGGCGCTGGTGGTACACCTCGAAGAAGGCGGTCCGCAGTCACGTGCAGGCCGATTTCCGGCCCGGCGATCTCATCGTGTTCGGCAGGGAGACCACCGGTCTGCCGGAGGAGTTGCTGGCCGCCCACCCCGACCGCACCCTGCGCATCCCCATTTTCAACGAGCGGGTGCGCAGCCTCAATCTTTCCACCGCTGCCGGCATTGTGCTGTATGAGGCGTTGCGGCAGACGGGGCGGTTGGAATGATGGGCTGAAGACTGGAGGCTGGAGGCTGAAGACTGAAGACTGAAGATAAAGACTGAAGACTGAAGGCTGAAGACTGAAGGGAAAACCGCAATCAATGAAATGTGTTATCTATAAACGCCACCCTCTCCGACGAAGCCCCGCCGGATCAACCTGCCCATCTGAACTTGTTCAGCTGGGGCCGTTGCCTCTCGGTGGTTCGAAGACGCCATCCGGTCAACTGCCGGACCGGCGATAAAACCCGCCGCCTCTCGCGAATGCCATGCCCTCCGCAGAAGAAAGGCCTTTTTTGCTTACTTTTTGTGGCCGTTTGGACAAAAAGTAAGGCGTCAGCGGGACGCGACCCGCGGTCTTGCCTTTGCTTTCTGGATTATTAAATCAGACTCCTCCCGGCCGCCACCCTTACATAATCCACCGCCGCTGAATATTCCGCAGACTGGCTCTGAACAGCACCGCGCAGAACACCAGAAGCATGAACAGATCGAGGACGAGGGGCAGAACGTGACCGCCGTGGACCGCGCCGTGCAGGAGATCGGCGCCATAGGTCAGGGGCAGGAGGTATGAGAGGGGGCGCAGATACAGGGGCAACTGGGCGACGGGAAAAAACAGGCCGCAGAGAAACATCATGGGAAAACGGAAAAAATTGGAAAAGGTCTGGGCCTCGAACATCTCGCTCACCGCCACCGCGATGAACAGCCCCAAAAAGGTGGAGGCCACCGCAATCAGCAGCACCGCCGGCAGAAACAATACCCAGGAAAATTTTGGCAAATCGGTGATGATTCCCGCCATGACCACCGGCACGAAGGCGTTGGCCACCCCGAACAGGATGGCGCCGCTGGTCTTGGCCAGCATCAACAATTCCAAGGGGATGGGCGCCAGCAGCAACCGTTCGAAGGTGCGGGTTTTTTTCTCGAAAGTTACCGTCACCGCCAGCATGGAGGTGGTTCCGAACAGGATGGAGACCGCCACCACCCCCGGCAGCAGAACCGCGATGTCTTCCGGGCCCCGCCCCGATTTGACGAAAAACATGCCCGTCCACGCCAGGGGGAAAAGGATGCCCCAACTGATGTTGGGCGGTTTCAGGTAGTAGGTCCGCACGTCCTTGAGCAGAATGTTCCAGAAGGCGATCCAGCGTTTCATCGGCCGTTACCTCCCCTTTCCTTCTCCTTGCCCATGACCCCGGTTTCGATGCCGGTAATCCGGACGAAGACATCCTCCAGGGACGGCCGCATCCGCTTCGCCTCCGCCACTTCCGCTCCATGCTCTTCCAGAAACCGCAGCAGCGGTCCCACCCGCAGGGAGGTATCCCCCTCCACCCGCACCAATTCCCTGCCGGGAAAGGTAAAACTGAATTCGGTGAAAGCCGCGGCAAGTTCCTCCCGGAGGTCCGGCAACGGATGGGCACAGGCTATCTGCAGCACATGTTGTTCCTTTACGGGCTGCAGCAACTCTTCCACCGTATCGATACGCACGATGCGACCCCCAACGATAAAGGCGATGCGGTCGCATAGCCGCTCGGCCTCTTCAATATAATGGGTGGTCAGGAAGATGGTGGTACCGGCCTGATGCAGATCGGCGATAAGCTGCCGCAACTGGCGGGCGCTGGCCACGTCGATGCCTGTGGTCGGCTCATCCAGAAACAGGATCTCCGGATTGTGGATGATGCCGGCGGCAATGGTCAGCTTGCGCTTCATGCCCTTGGAGTAGCCGCCGAACTTGCGATCCGCCGCGTCGGACAGACCGAAGGCATCCAACAACTGATGGGCCCGAAACTGCCGTTCACTCTTGTCCAGGCCGTGCAGGGCGGCACAAAAGCAGAGATTTTCAAAACCGGTGAGCTCCGCGTAGAGATTGCTCTCGTCGGGCACCACGCCAATCAGCCCTTGGGCCGCGCGGGGATTTGCACTGCAATCAATGCCGCCGATGTGAATGGAACCCGCATCAGGTCGCGCCAAACCGGTCAGCATGTTGATGGTGGTGGTTTTGCCGGCGCCGTTGGGTCCGAGAAAACCGAACAGTTCGCCGCGGGCGACGCGGAACGACAGGTCGGACACGGCTTCAACGGTGCCGAAATGTTTGGTCAGTTCGTCGACGACAATGGCATCATTCATATTTGCAGGTTTCCTCGCAGGAATGAGAACTGGAGTCCCGACCAAAAATGTTTCGGGTAGGACTGAATGACTGTTCGCAAAAGCAGGCGGCGCAGGCAGTGCGCCCCTACTGGATACCGAAGGAAACGCGGTGGCCCGGTCCCGGGACCTCGGGAGGCCCGATGCTGATGCGATGGGCCAGGGTCGGATCCAGGGCGATGAAAGCCTCGCGCAGATTTTGCGCCCGTTCCAGGGCCAGTCGCTTGAGAGCTTCGTCATCCCGCGGATGATGTTCCCGGATTTTTTCCATCATTTCCTGGGGCGGCAACTCCCGAACCATGCGCAGCAAATTCCGCGGCTTGTCGAACGGCTGCTCGGCATAGACCTTGAACAGCAACTCCTGGTATTCGTCGGCATCCACCTGCGGACCGATTTTGAGTTCCTCCGGCTTCACCGACGGCCGCTCCTTCTTTGGCAAACCGGCATGCTTGAGCTCCTGCATGCGCCGCAGCACGAAGGCCTCCGCCAACTGGTCCCGATCCTCCTCGTCGGCCTGCGGGATGAGGCGCAGCTTGATATTCGGTCGTTTGTTCAGCATGTCGACCAAGGCCGGCAGGCCCGCCGCATTTTCCGCCAACAGACGCCCGTCTCCGGGGGCAAAGGGAACATACTCGAACCCCTCTCCTCCCAGACCCAGCATGCTGCCCAGCAGGGCGAAGGGCGAGGTCACGGCCTTCATCAGCAGATTGACGATGACCTTGAAGATCAGGCCGCCGATGCTGAAACTCGGGTCGTTGAGATCGCCGTGCACCGGCAGGGTGATGTTGATGTTGCCCGCCGGATCCTGCAACAGGCTGACCCCAAGCTTGACGGGCAGATTGGGTGCGTCGGGGGATTGTACCTTGTCGCCCAGGGCCAGGCTGTCAAGCCGGATGCGGTGAGTCGAATCCAGCCGACCCTGTTCGACCACGATCTTGCTGCTGAGGGTAAAGATGCCCTTTTCCATGGGATAGGCGATAAAGCGCTCGGACAGAGGTGACAGGGGGGTCAGATTCAGAGCCCGCAATTCCGTCTGCAGATCGGCGTGGGCGTTGGCCTGCAACGGATTGATGCTGCCCTCGCCACGAATGGGGGCGCCGTCCAATTCTCCGGAAAAGGCGATCCGGGCCCGGCTTTCCGGATTGCTTTCCAACCCCTGGATGGTGACCGCCAGTTTTTCCAGACGGTTGCTCAGGGCCGGCTGGTAGCGAAGATCCCGCATCCGCAAGCGTCCCTCCCTGACCGCCACTTCACCCAGGCGCAGGAACGGCGTGGCACCGGGATCGGCCTTTTGGGCCGCTTTGGCTGTCGTCCCGCCACCGCCGGCAACGGGACGCGCCGCCAGCAAGCGGGCCACGTTGGTGATCCCATCGCCGGCCATGATCAGGTTGAAGTCGGGTCGCACCAAGGTGACCTGACCGGCGACATAACGCTGCCGCCGGGTCTGAAGATCCAGGTTTTGCACCCGCAGGGTGCGCATGGCGGCGAATTCCTGCTTGCCGTCCAACAGGGACAGGTGATCCAGCGACGCCTGCCCGCGAATTCGCACGTCGGCCGGCCCCGCTCCGCTTCTCATGGAGGTCTGCAAGGCCATGGACAGGGTTCCGGCACCAAGGCGCAGATTTGGCGAAACCTGGCCCAGGAGGGGGGAAAGGGGTTTCAGATTAAGCCCATCGCTGCGGACCCGCAAAGTCAGAGCGAGGGGATTCAATGCCACTTGGCCATCCACGTTCAGGCTGCCGCCCTTCTCCCCGCGACCACTCATCACCACCGCAAGCGGCACCTTTTGGGCTGAATCGAATCCGCTGACGGAGGCGGACAATCGCTGTAACACCGCCGTGGAGGTTTCGCGGGGAGCTTCAAGGCCGACCGCCAGGCGACCGTTCTGCAGTTTGAGTTCCGCCAACCGGGTCTGCCACGGCTTGGCATTCCCGGCGGCGGGGGAAGACGGACGGCCGCCGGGCTTGGGCACGGACGGCCGCAGTTTCATCAGGTCGATGACACCGTTGCGGTCACGCCGCGCTTGCACCTCGCCACCGTCCAAGAGCAATTGCCGGGCCTCGATCTGCCGGTTGGGAATATCGACGGTCAGGTCCGACAAGGCCAACTCTCCCAGCCGAAAAAAGGTTTTGCCGGTATCCTTGCGCTGCAACGCCAGATTCCGCAGGCCCAAGGTTCCCTCTTTGAGCAGCAGGGCCGCACCCTCTTCCCGGCCCGCCATTTCCAACCGCACCGCACCGCTGAAATCCCCCTTTTCCAGGGTAACGGGAATCCCGGTCGCCGCCAGATAGGGCTGCAAGCCGGCTACCGGCAGGTTCTCGAGGCGCATGACGACATGGCCTTGCAGAGGATCGGGGGCTACCTTGCCCTCCAGGGTCAACTGTCCGGCTTCATTGAGATTCATGACCGCTTTTACGACGGCGGGGTCAGCCCCGGGCAGATGCAGCCCGGACACGGTAATGGCAAGGTTGTCGGCCCTGGCGGCAAAACCGCCGGGCACTTTGCGGTCCTGCCACAGCAGCCGTCCCTCCCGCAGTTCAAATCGAGCGACATGCAAGGGTAGCGGCGGCTTGTCCTCCTCCCTGTCGGGCGGAATATTCATCCAGGTCAGCCAATCCAGCCGGCCATCCTCCAGCAAAACCAGATGCGCCTCCAATCCGCGCGCCGCCACTTTCTTGAGAGTCATGCCTTCCGGGGTATTGAGGCTGCCGGCGACTTCAACCATCAATTGCGGCAGGCGCAGAGCCTCCTGTCCATCCGGTCCGACAATGGCCAGTTCCGCCAGGTTTGCCGTACCATCGAGGCCCAGGCGGATACCGCCTGCTGGCAACTGGACCATGCTGAACACGAGATCGGTGGTGAGTTGGCCGTTCTTGAGAACAGCCGTGGAGAAAGGCACCAGGTAAGGTTGCAAATGCACCAGTTCCAAGCTGTCGAAACGTATGTTGAACTCGGTCCGCAACTGTTCGGCAAAGGGGGTCAGTCGCCCTTCGACCCGGAGCGGACGGCCATTCACCACCCCTTCCAGAAAGGGGTTGATGGAGCGATCCCGGTGGCGATTCAGGGTCGAAGTAAAGGGAACAAACAGCGCCAGGTCGGCCACGGTATGCTCCGCCTGCTTGATATGGTCACGAAAATGCACATAGCCGCCGCGAATGGCCAAATCGTTGATGACCATTCCGAACAGATCCAGACCCGGCCGGGTTGCGGCGGTTTCCGAAGCAAGCGGCGACTCCTGTTCAACAGAATCCGTCCTTTTGCCATTCCGGCCCAGGTCGTTGGATGAAAGCGTCCCATCCTGACGCAAGGCCAATTCCAGCCGGGGATTGAACAACTGTACATCGCTCACGACCGGGGCAAAACGAACCAAGCTGCTGGGGCTTACCCGAACCTCAAACCGCTCCAGGCTGAAAAAATCCGCGCCATCCGGCAAGGGAATGCGCAGGTTGTCGGCCGCGAGCCTGAGGGTAAAGGGATTGAAACGGACCTTGGCCAGGGTGCAGGCACTGCCGAGCTTTTCGGAAAGCCGGCTTTCGGCCTGGTGGCGCAGAACCGGCGGCAGAATCAGGCCCATCAGCACCGCCCAACCCGCCGCCACCGATACCACCCAGACAGCCACCCTACGGAGCCGTTTTCCATGGGAGCTAAAAATCATATCTGACCCCCGCCCCCACCAGGTTGGAACCGCCGCTCACCCCGTCAAACAACCCGAAGACCCCGGAACGATGATGGACGCGCAGAAAATAGGTCCATTGCGGATATTTCGGCAGGGATGCCGCCAATTCAAACATCAGATAGTTCAGTAGTTTGGAAGTTCTACCGTGTTTTTCGACTTCAATTTTCGGATCTTCGGTGGCATAGGAAAGTCCTTCCCCCACTGCAAAACTGGTATCGAGATACCGGTCCCAAGGGAACGGCAGCCAGCGCAGAACCACCAAGGCGTTGATTTCAAAATGATTCATATCCCCAAAATGTTTGACCAACTGTCCTTCGGCTTCCAGGCTCAGATAATGTTTATAGCCCGTCAAACCTCTCCCGACCAGCAGCGCCACGGCATAGGAGTCCGCGTATTCCCGATCGGAAAGCACCTCTTTCAAGGTATCGTACACGGCCCTCCCGGCATAGACACCGATATAGCCCCGGTCCCCGGCCCAGGCTTTGTCACAGCTCATCACCAAAAGTGCGGGCCCCAGCAACAGATAAGCCATAACCGCCAATCCTTTCATCGGAGCCTCCCTTTTCAATAACATGCGTACTTGAAAAACTTCTCGTTTAAAATCAATTATCTGCAGATGAACACCAGATAAGATCTAAAAGTCAAAGACAGATATTACCACCCGCTCGCTGCGCTCACTCGAGCCACAGAGGACACAGAGGAAAAGCAGGAGGAAAACCTTAAAGCCTATGTTCTTGGGTTAAAACCTTAAAACGGTTCCAGGTTTTATCTGTGTCCATCTGCGTTCATCTGTGGCAAAAAAAAAGGTTTGCAGCGCTTTTCTCAGATTGTACCTCCGTGTCCTCTGTGCCTCGAGCGAAGCGGGTGGTAAATATAGGTTCTGGGTTTAAGAATTTGTCTGCGTAAATCTGCGCAATCTGCGTCTCATAGATTTTGACATCAAGGTCAAAGGCATTTTAGTCGCAGATGGCCGAAGATGAACGCAGACAAGGCAAAAATCAGAAAATCTATTTCTATCACCCGTTCGCTGCGCTCCCTCGAGGCACAGAGTTTTATCTTTTTCCATCTGCGTGCATCTGTGGCAAAAAAGAGGTTCTAAAGTCAGCGCACATATCCTGTCGCACGCCTCGGACCTGACTCCATTTCCGCCCTGATGCGAAAATAAACGAAGGGCAATCCCGCCAGCAGAGCAATAATGAATGCCAGTAAGCCTTTGGCGATACCATCCAGCAGCAGATGCCAGCTCAGGCCGCCCTGCAGCACCAGGAGATCACCAATCACACCGGCCAGAAAAAAACCACCGCCGATAATCAGGGACGCTTTGAGGTATTTTTTGATGAAGCCGTGCACCGCCATGCTGGCCATGAGTGCAAACAACGACCAGAAAGATAAACTCCACAGGGCTCTGTGACGATCGGCCGGGCTGCTCTCCTCTCCAAAATGTTGGCCTTCTTCGCTTCTCGCCTCTTCCGGGAGCCACAACCCTACCATCACATAATGGGCAAAACGCCCTGTCAGGCTGGAACCGTTGGGATTGCCGGCAATCCCGCCAGATGGGGCGTCCGGAGAGCCATCGGCCCCATGGGCAGCATAAGTCCCATAGAACCCGCCACCGGAACCGCCACCGGAACCGCCACCGGAACCGCCACCGGAACCGCCACCGGAACCCCCACCGGAACCCCCACCGGAACCCCCACCGGAACCCCCACCGGAACTCCCACCGGAACTCCCACCGGAACCCCCACCGGAGCCCCCACCGGAGCCCCCACCGGAGCCCCCACCGGAGCCCCCACCGGAACCGCCACCGGAACCGCCACCGGAACCGCCACCGGAACCACCGGAACCACCGGAACCACCGGAACCACCGGAACCACCGGAACCACCGGAACCACCGGAACCACCGGAACCACCGGAACCACCGGAACCACCGGAACCACCGGAACCACCCGAGCCACCCGAGCCACCCGAGCCACCCGAGCCACCCGAGCCACCCGAGCCACCCGAGCCACCCGAGCCACCCGAGCCACCCGAGCCACCCGAGCCACCCGAGCCACCCGAGCCACCCGAGCCTCCACCGCCATCATCGCCGGGAAGAACCGCAGCAACCGGATCAAAGCTATTCGAAACCCCTGAACCAAGCTCTTTGACGGCCACCAGGGCCACGGCTGCGATCAATGCCAACATCACGGCATACTCGGTGGCCGTCGCCCCCCGTTCAGACTTCAGTTTTGAGCCCATGCGCAACGCTCCCCCCCAACAATCGTATGCAGCAATACCAGCAGTGAGAATTTAAGGCTAACCTTTGCGCGCGACAACAACAATTCCCGAATCCGTAACCGTATACCCTTTTTGCCGATCCGCATCGGCGTCATAACCGATCTCTTCGCCGTTGGCGATGACCATGTTTTCATCGATGATCGCCTTCCGGATCCTGGCGTTCCGCCCGATGGTGACGTTATCGAACAGAATGGAATCCTCCACCAGGCTGTAGCTGTTGATCTTGCACAGCGGCCCGAGAATGGACCGCCGCACGATGCCCCCGCTGGTGATGCACCCGCCGCAGACATAGGAATCGATATTCATCCCGCGACGATCGTCGTCATCGAACACGGTTTTCGCCGGAGGATAGTTACCCTGGTTGGTAAGAATGGGCCATTTATAGTTATAGAGATTGAGTTGCGGAGAAACATGAACCAGGTCCATATTGGCCTCGTAATAGGATTCAATGGTTCCCACATCCCGCCAATAGCCGCGTTCTCCGGTTTTCATACCCGGTATCAGGTTGTCGTTGAAGTTGTACGCCAATACCTTGTCGCCCCGCTCCAGCATCAGGGGAATCACATGCTTGCCGAAATCGAGGTCGGCAAATCGTTTCTTGCCCTCCCGCAAAACATCGATAAGTTTGCTGGTGGAAAAGATGTAATTGCCCATGGAAGAAAAGCAGGTGTCCCGTCCGGGGATGGTCTCCGGCCTGCTCGGCTTCTCCGTGAAGGCCGTGACCCAGTTGTCGTCATCCACGGAGAAAACGCCGAAACGCCGCGCCTCTTCGGCGGGCATTTCCAGGGAGGCGATGGTGATGTCGGCCCGGTTCATGCGGTGGGCATAGATCATCTGCCGGATATCCATCTTGTAGATGTGGTCGCCGCCGAACACCGCCACATAATCCGTATCCGCCGATTCCACGAAGCGCTGGTACTGCAGGATGGCGTCGGCCGTGCCCTGGAACCAGGCTTCGCTTTCGCTGCTGGTCTCAGGCGAAATGGGCACGTAGAACTCGCCGAGGCCGGTCCATTTACCCCAGGAGTCCCAGATATGCTGATTCAGGGAGCAGGCGCGATACTGGGTCAGGATGTAGACCCGCTTGATGCCGGAATTGAAGAGATTGCTCAGGACAAAATCGATGATCTTGTATTTCCCGCCGAAGGGTAACTCCGGCTTGGCATGACGTTGGGTCAGCGGGCTCAACCGCTCTCCCTTGCCCCCCGCCAGCACCATGGCCAAAGTATTCCTGCCGATATCGTCCATTGCATACATGCGGGAACCTCCTGAAAAAATGAATGAGAGCGAAATGGATTGACAACATGTAATAAACTATACCACGCAAACCCCTCGTAGCATCCTCCCTGGAGGATACATCAAAACCAAAAACCGGTTTTCACCACCCTCTTCCCTCGAGGCACAGAGGACACGGAGTTACAATCTGAGAAAATCAAAACCTGAAACCTCTTTTAGCCGCAGATGAACGCAGATGAACGCAGATAAAACCTGGAATCGCTTGATGGTTTAAACCCAAACTCAGTTTTGATAGTTTTTACTCCTGTTTTTCCTCTGTGTCCTCTGTGCCTCGAGAGAGCGCAGCGAACGGGTGGTAGAAAAAGATTTTCCTGTTTTTGCCTTGTCTGCGTTCATCTGCGG
>Ga0334898_1003154_pt1 | contig 13794 bp, 5 predicted proteins | sample GraSluR3_MG_10_FD_207228 | JGI IMG/M metagenome (GOLD analysis project Ga0334898, IMG submission 207228) | Sludge microbial communities from methane-producing bioreactor in Wageningen University, Netherlands - Granular Sludge_3_08-R3 | ecosystem: Engineered > Bioreactor > Anaerobic > Unclassified... | reverse complement strand
TAACAGCCCCAACAGCCCCGACAAAAACTGGATATGACTTTGGTGGATGGTATAAGGAAGTAGGCTTAACAACAGAATGGGACTTTGCAGCAGATAAAGTACCAGCGTCAGATATTACACTATACGGTAAGTGGACAATCAAAGAATACACAGTAACCTTTGAAGATTATGATGGAACAGCATTAAAGACAGAAACAGTAGAGCACGGAAATGGCGCAACAGCTCCAGCTGATCCAACAAGAGAAGGTCATACCTTTAGTGTATGGGATGTCGACTATAGTAATATAACAGAAAATCTAACGGTTACAGCCCAGTATAATGTGAATCAATATACAGTGACCTTTGAAAGTAATGGAGGAAGTGCCATTGATTCAATCACAGCAGATTTTGATTCACTCATAACAGCCCCAACAGCCCCGACAAAAACTGGATATGACTTTGGTGGATGGTATAAGGAAGTAGGCTTAACAACAGAATGGGACTTTGCAGCAGATAAAGTACCAGCGTCAGATATTACACTATACGGAAAGTGGACAATCAAAGAATACACAGTAACTTTTGAAGATTATGATGGAACAGTATTAAAGACAGAAACAGTAGAGCAAGGAAATGGCGCAACAGCTCCAGTTGATCCAACAAGAGAAGGTCATACTTTTTTAAATTGGTCAGTACCATTTAGTGATATAACAAGTAATCTAACGGTAAGGGCAGTATATGACGCAATCACTCATCATGTTAGGTTCATAGACCATAATGATACAGTTATTAATACACAGTCTGTTGAGCAAGGACAATCAGCAACAACACCTGATAACCCAATAAGAGAAGGGTACACCTTTACAGGATGGGACCCTAGTGATTTTAGTAATATTACATCGTCACTTGATATAATTGCGCAGTATAGTGTGAACCAATACACCGTGACTTTTGAAAGTAACGGAGGTAGCACTATTGGTCCAGTTACAGCAGATTATTATTCGCTTCTCTTAGCCCCGACAGCCCCGACAAAATCTGGATATGACTTTGCAGGATGGTACAAAGAATCTAGTTTGACGACAGTGTGGGATTTTTTAACGAACAAAGTATTAGCAGCTGATATTACATTATATGGAAAATGGAATAGAATCAGTAGTGGAGGAAGTTCTAGTGGTTCAAGTTCAAATAGCAATTCAGATTCCACTGATGATGGAGAAGGCAATAACGAGCAAGAAGAAAACACAATTGTTAAAGTAAATGGTCAAGAAGAGAAAGCTGGCACAGAGAGTGTAACAGAAGAATTAGGCAAAAAGACAGTAAAAGTTAAGCTGGATTCTGATGTCATTGATGCAAAAATAGAAGAAGTCATTAGAAGTCAGAGCCAAGATATAGTTGAAACACAATCAGAAAATATTATCGAAGTACCAATATTAACTCAAGACGCTAAAAGTACGACAACATTTCTCACGGGAGACATTGTGAAGAAAATGGATGAAAACAATTTCAAGTTGTCCATTTTATCTGAGACAATTAATTATGTAATTTCTGCAAGAGAAGTCGGAATTGAAAGCGTCGCTAAGAATCTTGGTGTTGCCGTAGAGAATCTTAAAGAAATAGTGATTGAAGTGCAAATCAATAAGGTTGATGAGAAAATAACTAAGGAAATTGAAGAAAGAGCAAAAGCAAAAGACTATGAGATTGTTTTCCCACCAATGAGTTTTGAAGTTATAGCCAAGACAAGGACAAGTTCAGGGGAAGAGAAACAATTAATGTTATTAAAGTTTAATCAGTATGTCCAACGGGTGATGAAATTATCAGAAGGTGCGGAACCAAGCAAAATAACAACAGGTATTGTCTATAATGAAGATGGTACTTTTTCACATGTACCGACAAGTATATTTATGAGAGATGGAATATATTATGCAAAGATTAATTCATTAACAAATTCAAGTTACTTAGCAATTTGGAATCCAGTGGTAGTGAAATCAGTAGAAAATCATTGGTCAAAGGAAGCTGTTAATGATATGGCATCAAGACTTGTTGTTAAAGATCCAGAAAAATTCATACCGGGTCAAGATATAACTAGAGGAGAGTTTGCAGAATATATTACAAAAGCTCTTGGAATATATAGAACTGGTATGGTAAATATTCAGAAGTTTTCAGATGTAGGAACATCACATGAACTAGCTGACGCTATTCAAATAGCGTCTGATTATGGCATCATTAGTGGATATCCTGATGGTTCATTTAAACCTAGCGCAAAGATTAGCAGAGAAGAAGCGATGGTCATGTATTCAAGGGCAATGGATATAGTAGGTCTAGAAGAAGGGAATAACAATCGTATAGAGAGCTATACTGATAAAGCTATGGTAGCAGATTGGGCATATAATGATGTGAAAAAGACGGTAAGCGCAGGAGTATTTAACGGAAAAACTGCGGAAACAATAAATCCTAAAGATACCTTTACCTTTGCTGAAGCTGCGACAGCCATAAGAAATCTATTAATGGCCTCTGGATTAATCAATGATTAGTAGTTAATTGAAATATACCTCCTTGATATAAGGGGGTATATTTATTCAGCAAATTTTGCATGGGATAGTTTTTTCTTTATATTCCCTCTAGTACTTCGATTTGTTAAATTGTTTTAGACTAATGTGATACTGCATGTTGAGACGGTTGTATTGATGTCAAGGACTGAAAAATGATAGGCTAAGAAACCCAGTAATAAAGGGCTTTCCAGCGTTTACTGCTCAAGGCTATAAAAATAGCTGGCGGCAGTTTGACTGGGAAGCCTTATTTGCTTTGTGCAGGAACACATCAACGGCATTAATTGAGAGAGGGTTGAGTGGACAGATTAGATAGCGGTCATTTTTGTATAAGTTGAGGAAACAGGATAGATGTTGAAAGGCGACTCTTGCGAGTTCGACTATCCATATCTCCATAAAAAGAAGTATCACCAATTGATAAGGGTTTTTAAGTGAATCGTTAAAAAATTGAGAGAATCGACGAAAGCTAATGAACAATGGCTTTAGATTGAAGATAGGATTGATGTTTTTTTTGCTTGATGAGTTGTATGTATCCTTAAACTGCCCAGGATGAAAGAAGGTCCATCAGCGAGAACTCCACCTGGGAAATTAGAAGACGCTTTGTAGATGGGTAATTCAAGTAAGCATGAAGCGGTTTCTAGGGTACGACACCGATGAGAATGGCAAGCTGGTCGTCAATCAAGAACAAGCAAAAAGTGTAGAGAGGATTTACGATAAATATCTTTCTGGAAAAACGGTGGATTACATTAAGCGAATCTTTGAAAAAAAGGCATCAAAAACTGAAATGGTAAACCAATATGGCAGGGAATAACACTTCAAAGCATACTTGGAAATGAGAAGTATAAAAGAGATGCCATTTTACAAAAGAGCTATACTGTTGATTCACTTACCAAAAAACGAGCAAAGAATAATGGCCATCAGCAGTTTCATATTGAAGAAAGCCAAGAAGACATTATTGATCCACATATTTGGGAAGCGGTGCAGCTGGAGCAGGACAGACGAGCAAAATAAATTGAAGAGTATGGGACCAATTTCTACTCACATAGACCAGAGACAAGTACCTTCGCAGGGAAAGTGGTCTGCTGTACTTGCAATCAGGCATTTACAAGAAAAGGTTGGAAGTCGAAGAACCGTTACAGAAAGGTATGGCAATGCCAGGAACGTTATAAGGTTAAAGGGGTACAAGGCTGCACCAACAGGCACATGGATGAAGTTATTCTAATTGATGCCTTTATCCTTTCCTGGAATGCACTCCTTGATAACAGAGAAGAACTAAGAAAGAAATAGGAAACCATCGCAGAGTTTGGAAACCCGCTGGAGCAGTACAGAGCTGTTCAGTTTGCAGATATCACAGAAGGGGCAAAACACATCAAAGAAATCAATACGGACTTTATCTAAAAAACTTGGATCGTATCAAGGTCTATGAAATAGGGAGAATCATCCTCCACTTTATGGACGGAACGGAGATGGAGTGTAATGGAGAATAATATGGGATTAGCTGGCTGGCTTGGATCAATGACCTGAGTCGGTTTTTTTCGTCCAAAACAGGCAATTACCCCTAAAATGATGGCAATTACCCCAGAAATGATTTTGAGTTGTTATTTTTGATAGAGTATAAAGGTATATAATCTATTTGAAAAAGGAGAGAGCATAGAATGATAAAAAGGTGTTTAAGCATTTTGCTTATGGTGATCATGGTTTTCACAATGTTACCAACTGCGGTATTTGCGGCAACAACCTACGAAATTTGGGTGGGAGGCATCCAAGTTACCACCGATAATGCCAGCGGCGTGACAGGCGAGGGAATCGCCGGCACCGTCACCTACGACGCTGGAACTAACACCCTTACGCTAAACAATGCGACAATTACGGGGTATTATACAAATGAATTTAGTCATGCTGCGGGTATTTTTGCAAAATATGATATAAATATCGTTCTGCAAGGCAGCAATTCCATCGATATCTCGCCCACTATAAGAGTGAGTGGAGTAACGAGCGACTCTGGAGGGGTAGCGCTGAGCGGCGATGGTATCCTTACCATCAATCTGGGAACATCCTCACAGTTCAGCATGGGGATTTCCTCTTTTAGCTTCACAAGCACCAACAGCATCACAGGGTGCACAGTAACAACAACTGGCGGGGCAACAACGGGATCTACAAACAGTAGCTCCATCGGTATTAGTGTCTTTGGTCCGCTTTTAATTGAAGATGCCACTGTTATCGCCAGTGGAGGCTCGGCGACTTGGAATTCTAGCTTAGGCATACTTACAGAGAGCTCTCTTACGGTAAAAGATTCTTCGTTGACCGCTACCGGAGACACGCAGGCGCTTTATCACGGAGGCTCAATCAGTGCTTCAGACTCGACGGTGACAGCGTCGTCAAATAAAGAGGGAATCGGTGCAGCAATTGTTGCAGTCGAAGACGCTTCATCTAACACGTATATGTATGTGAATATAACCCCAGGCGCAAGTAGTGTTGAACCAGTGACATTACTTGTATCATCTGCTACTGCAAATGATGATGCAGCCCGTGCAGAAGACGCAACTTATAAAACTTTTGGCGGTGCCATTACGAAGGCTGAAAGTGGCGACACGATTAAGCTAATAACAGATATTACCCTTGCAAGCGATCAGACCATCACAGATAAAAACATCATTCTTGATTTGAATAGTTTCAAACTAACAAGGATTTACGGTTTAAATGTGATTACACTAGACGGTAATTCAAGCCTGGAGGTCAAAGACACAAGCGTAGCAAAAACAGGAGAATTATTGACTTTATACAACTATGCAATCTATAACAATGGCAGTGGTAACGTCGAAATTTCTAGCGGCACAGTGTCTTCAAACACTATTACGATCGTAAACGAAGGCAACGGTAACGTCAATATTTCTGGCGGTACAGTGTCTTCACCAGATAACCATGCAATTGGAAACATTGGTATTGGCAATGTTAACATTTTTGGCGGTGCGGTGAGATCAACCAATGCGGCAGCTATAAGGAACACGGGCAACGGTGAAATCAACGTCTCAGGGGGAACTGTGCTGTCTGTAGAAAACAGAGCAATCTGGAGTGATGGCACCGGTGAAGTTAACATTTCCGGCGGGGAGCTTAGTGGAAGGGAGTTTGTTGGAGCTATTTCGTCAAGCGTTTTAAACATCTCAGGAGATCCTTCGTTCAGAGTTCGATTATATGATTTAGGAAGCAAAAAAATGTCGATTACAGGCCCACTTACTGGGGTGGACGGTGATATAGTACTCGATGGTAATATTCTTGAAAACACATCGGCAGGAACGGTCGTCGTAACAGCGACAAGCGAAGCACATGCGGTCGTATCAAAGTTTTCACTTATTAATCTTGACGGAAAAACCCTTGAAAAAGACGGTTCCAGTTTGATACTTGCCGATTCAATAGAAGGAATCTCCTCAACAGGAATTGACTGGGGCACTAGCATCACTGAAAGTATCGCTGGTAACACACTTACCCTCAGTGGTGAAGGCGAGATGTATGATTTTGATATTTACGAGGAGAACAAAGCGAAATTAAGCGACTTAGGAATTAATAAGGTAGTTATAGATGAGGGTATTACCTATGTAGGACATGGGGCTTTCCATGGTAATGCTTTATCTTCGGTAACACTACCTAGTTCGTTGACAGAAATAGGTAGTATGGCATTCATAGTTAACGCACTTACAGAGATTACAATACCTGAATCAGTTACACATATTGGTTATAGTGCATTTCTCTCAAACCAGTTAACGTCAATCACAATTCCTAACAGCGTAACAAATATTGGTAATGGTGCATTTTTTAATAATCAGCTCGAATCAATAACAATGGTGCGACCTGATACAGACTTGGAAGGTTATTTACTTGCTCAAAATAATAATAACTTCAAAACTGCTTATGAAGCAGGAGGTGCGGGTACTTACACAGGTACACAGGCAGGTATATGGACAAAAGTAATTCCTACAAACACTACAGCTTATGACACGAAAGTAGCCGAGGTAGATGCTTTAGTAGAAGCGGGCTACACACCAGAAAGTTGGATTGCTTATGAAGCTTCAATTGCTCTAGCTGAATTAACGTTAACTGATTTAAACACACAAGCAGAAATAGACGCAGAAGTAGTTAAAATTCAGACAGCATTAGACCTGTTGGTAGTAAAACCTTCCACAGGAATAGTTTGGGGAGATAATATCACTGAAAATATTGAAGGGGATACCTTAACTTTAAGCGGTACAGGGGCAATGAATGACTTTACGGCGTCAGAGAACCAAAATAAGCTACCTGATTTAGGTGTTACCCGAGTAGTTATTGGTGAAGGTATAACTAGCGTTGGGTTATCTGCTTTTGTGGTTAATGGTTTGACCTCAGTGGAATTTCCTAATAGTCTTTTGATTATAGGTAGGGACTCATTCAACAGCAACGATCTAACTTCAATTGAAATTCCGAGCAATGTGACTAATATTAATGCTTTTGCTTTTAGGGATAATAATCTAACATCGATTACAATTCCTCTTAGTGTAGTAAGACTCTCTGATTATAGTTTCTATGGAAATCCGATAACATCGATTACTATGGAACGCTCTGACACTGAAATAGGCAATAAGTTTTTAAACTCTACCAATGATTATTTTAGGGATGCTTATACGAATATTGATGCTGGTGGCGCAGGAACATATAAAGGCACTCCAGGAGGAGAATGGGGTAAAGTAGGTGTGGTAGACACTACATTATATGATGAAAAGGTAGCTGAAGTGACTGCTTTACTAGAAGCGGACTATACGCCAGACAGTTGGTCATCATATCAGACGGCTATTGCCTCCGTAGACCTAACTTTAACCAGTCCTAATACAAAAATAGCAATAAATGCAGAAGTAGATAAAATTCAAACAGCATTAGATCTATTGGTATTAAAGGCTACCACAGGAATAAATTGGGGAGACTCTATCACGGAAAGTATTAGTAGTGGTACTTTAACTCTAAGTGGCACAGGGGATATTAATGATTTTGGTGTGAGTGATAATCAAAATAAATTAAAAGATCTTTTTATAGATACAGTAGTTATTGAAGACGGTATAACTGGTATAGGTGGTTATGCTTTTACCCGAAATGATTTAACATCTGTAATAATGGCAGATTCCGTAACCACAATAAAGCACTACGCGTTTAGTTGGAACTCGTTAACAAGTGTTGTATTACCTGAATCATTATCGGAAATAGGCACATACGCGTTTTTTGCAAACGACTTAACATCGATTACAATCCCAAAAAATGTTGCAAATATTTATATATCTGCATTTCCAGAGAACAATCTAACCTCTATAACAATGATGGGTGCAGGGGCAACTATTGGTGATTTTATGCTTACTAACAATGCCAGCTTTAGGACGGCATATACAGCCGGCGGTGCGGGAACGTATACAGGTACTCAAACTGGTACTTGGACAAAAGACCTTACTGATACTGATAAATTAGCAGAAGCAAAGACATCCATAGAAACCGAATTGAACAGCTTAGCAGTAAGCAACGCAACAACATACAGTGATATCCTTACAGCTGCAACAAATGCAACCCTTCACGGAGTAAGCGTAGGGTGGGATAGCACAAGCGGCTTTAGCAAAACCAACGCAACAAGCTCAGCAGCAGGTTCAATCACAGGGATACTTAATCTTACTCTGAATAGTGAAAGTGGTACCGTTGAAGTAAATAAAATCATTGCGCAGTTACCTCCAGTGGCTAACGATAGCGAGTTTAACGTTGCTGAAGGTAGCACTCATAACGGTGCGGTTACGGGCACAGGCGATACGTTAACATATATCTTGCAAGCCGGTTCACAGTATGGAACGGTGACATTCAACGCTGATGGAAGTTTCACTTACATGGCACATAGACAACCCACGGTAGGTTTTGTAGGGAACGACAGTTTTACCTTTTTAGCAAGAGATTCTGCAAATCAAGATTCAAACATAGCCACAGTAACGATTAACATAACACCTGTAAACGATGCGCCTGTGGCAGCATCTAAAGCTATCACAACTACTATGGGCGTAGAAACAACCGGCTATGTTAACGCAACGGATGTTGATGGCGATGCACTTACCTACGCTGTTGTGACAGGGCCAACATACGGCACGCTAACGTTTAATAGTGACGGGTCTTACAGCTATACTGCTCATAACTCCACTGAAACCGAGGACAGCTTTTCATTCCGTGCAAACGACGGGTTGGCCGATTCCGCTAATGCTACGGTAACTATTACCCTTGTTGCACCGCCGCTATCAGACACAGAGAAAATAGCAGAAGCAAAGACATCCATAGAAAACGCATTGAACAGCTTAGTAGTGAGCAACGCAACAACGGACAGCGATATCCTTACAGCAGCAACTGGAGCAACCCTCCACGGAGTAAGCGTAGTGTGGGATGGTACAAGCGGCTTTAGCAAAACCAATGCAACAAGCACAGCAGCAGGCTCCATCACAGGAACATTGAACCTGACATTGAGTGAGGAAACTAATGCAGTAGTAGTAAGCAAGACGATTACACAGTTACCATTAAGTGATGCAGAAAAAGTAACTCTAGTAAAAACAGCTATTGAGACCGCACTTGGCAATTTAGTTGTAAGCAATGCGACCACAGCACAAAATATACTCGATGCAGCAACTGGAGCAACCCTCCACGGAGTAAGCGTAGTGTGGGATGGTACAAGCGGCTTTAGCAAAACCAATGCAACAGGCACAGCAGCAGGCTCCATCACAGGAACATTGAACCTGACATTGAGTGGGGAAACGAATACAGTAGCAGTAAGCAAGACCATTCCAAAACTTCCGCCAACAGGAGGTGGAAGTAGTGGCGGAAGCTCAACGCCTGCAACCCCACAAACACCAACGAACACGATTGTGACTGTTAATGATGAGCCAGTAAGTGCTGGAACTGAAACAAAGACAACGGAAGATGGAAAAACGACAACTTTAGTTCAAGTTAACAATGAAGTGATTCAAAGGAACATTGACGAAGCTGTAAACAACACTGCTGACGGAGCTGTTAATTTGATTCAAATTCAAGTATCAGACAACAACTCCGAAAACGCAATAGTGGAATTGACAGGAGATATCGTTAAAAAGTTAGAAGAAAATGCCTTCAACGTATCAGTAAAAAACAACGATATCGAGTATATAATACCAGCGAAAGAATTTGCCATCAGCAAAGTAGCCGAAACACTAAACATTCAAGAAACTGATCTAAAGGCAATAACAGTTGATGTTAGAATTACAAAGCTCGACGAACAAACAATAGAAACCTATAATGAGGTTGCAAAATTAAACGGTGCTGAGTTGATATTCCCACCAGTATCTTTTGAAGTGGTTGCACAAACAACCAAAAACGATGGATCGACTGAAGAAGTAAAAATTAGAAAGTTCAGTAACTATGTAGAGAGAGTGATGGAAATACCATCAGGGATTGATCAAAGTAAGGTAAGTACAGGAGTTGTATTCAATTCAGATGGTACTTACAGCCATGTACCAACAGAAGTGTTCCAAAAGGACGGAAAGTGGTATGCAAGAATCAACTCTTTGACAAACTCAAACTACTCGGTGATATGGAATCCGATAACGGTAGCCTCAGTTGAAAACCATTGGTCAAAAGATATCGTCAATGATATGGCATCAAGGCTGGTCATTAAAAACCCAGAAACGTTTGTGCCTAATCAGAATATTACAAGAGGCGAGTTTGCAGAATATATCACCAAAGCCCTGGGAATCAACAGAGCGGGTTCAATAGATGATAAGAAGTTCACAGATGTAGAAGTTACGCATGAGCTGGCCTATGCCATAGAAATAGCTTCGGAGTACAGCATCATCAACGGTTATCCTGATGGTACATTTAAACCAGATGCACAAATCAGCAGGGAAGAAGCAATGGCAATGTATTCAAGAGCAATGGATATTGCAGGTCTAGCGGAAAAAGGCAGCGATAGAATAAACAGCTATACAGACAAAGACTTTATAGCAGAATGGGCATACAATGATGTGAAAAAGACAATAAGTGCAGGCGTGTTTAACGGAAGAACCGATAAAACAATAAATCCTAAAGACACCTTTACCTGTGCAGAAGCCGCAACAGCAATCAGAAACCTTTTAGTAGCATCGGATTTGATTAATAAATAAGTAAGAATTTGTGTATACCTCCTGGATTTCTGGGGGGTATATTTTTTGGGATCATGTTCTGAGTCGAGTTTTTTTGAGAAGAGTATAGTTGTCATCGTATACATTGATAAATATTGGGAATAAGCAAGTAGAATAGAGATATAGATATTTGGTGGATCTAATTACTTCTTGACTTCTCAAAGTTTCTATCGCATTACTAGATACCAATCAAAGGATTGGAGGTAATGCAAATGACCAATGAGCAAAAAGAGAAGATTATAGAATTACGAAAATTAGGCACAGGATATCGTAGCATAGCAATGGCGATGAACGATTCTAGAGAAAAAGTTAGAAACTTTTGCAAGACTCAAGGAATAGATGGCTACGGTAAAAACAATAAGAAGTCAGAAGAAGAAAAAGTGATAAGAGAGCTCTGCAAAAACTGTGGTAAGCGGATTAACCAAAAGCCTATTAAAGGTCGGCCAAAGACCTACTGTTCTAAATAATGCAAGAAAGAATGTGAAGTAAAACATCCAATATTGTACCAACATATATGTTATTACTGTGGGAAGAAATTTGAAAGCAAAGCAAAGGCCACAGATTTCTACTGCCACAAATGTTATATACGCGATCGATTTTGGCGTGATGAAGATATTGAAACAGTGATTAAGCATCTAAGAAAAGGAACACCGATACCTAATGGACCGTGATGGGTTAAGGACTTAATTGCTGGTCGAGTATGTAGGCAATCGGGTGAAAATCCAGATGAATTTGTATGATTTTATCTCACCCATTTGAGACTTAATTAAATCAAAAGGGGGTGCAAAATGATACTTTTACTCCTTTAATAGTTACATTTGCTTTTTTATATAAAGGTTATATGATACCGCATGTTGAGACAGTCGTACTGCTTACAAGAAAATAAATGTAATTGACCTTGTCAATGGCGTATTTGCGCTACTTTCAAGGGTTTCTTTATTTTGGGGGAGGGGTAAAAGTGAAGGATTCTAGGTGCGTTTTAAGAGAACGTGGTTTAGATAAAATATTGTGATCACCCATGCAAATGCAGTTTTGCTTTAAGGGTTTGACCTGTTGGCAAAAGTATGGTTTGATTAAATGTAGTATTAATACAGAAAATTTTGAAACCCACTGGAACAAAATCGAGCTGGCTGGGATTTATATTCTGAGTCGGTTTTTTCGATTAAAGCAAAGTAAACCTAGGTTTTCATTGATAAAAATTTAGAAATATTTTATAATTTGCTTTATGAGTATATATGCAAATAACCAGCAACCTCGAGTGCATATTCGAGGTTTTTAATATAAACTAAGAATTTATTCAATAAATATTTGAATTGAGTTGTAACTTGGCCCTATGATAAGAATGAAAGACCAGCTATAAAATGCCAACCAGGTAAAGATGAATTTATTTGGATCCGGTTTGAAGCTTCAACACATTATCACTAACTTTTTCAAACGTTTATTCGCATGGCAAAAAGAGTATTGAGTAATGCTCTTTAGAAGCACTTCGGTGGTTCAGTTGGTGGGTTCTGTATTAGCCTCTGGTTTCAAATGGGCGGTTCTCGGAAAGAACAGTGAAAATGATGTAGCATAGTTTTCTCACCCACTGCAACACGGTGAGGCTTTCCCTGTTGTCGGAGTTTCTGGTAATAGGCGGTGAGTGCTGGATCTGACCAACACCTGGGATGTTTGTGACGCGAGAACCGGGAATGGTCATATAAGCATCGATTTCCGCATCAATCGGCGATCTGGGCTTTCACAAATTCCTGCTGTTCGATTTATCTGGCATACCCGCATTTTCGGAGAGTGCCAGTGATCAAAGTACTGATAACCTTGATCTCAAACCCCTGTTCATGAAACCACAGCCAGTAATGCCTGGTAGCTTCCATGGCCACTAAAGCGTTTTGGGGGTTAAGACCGTACTTTTCGAGCATCGATTGAAGTTTATCGACACTGGACAATGTGTTTGGGATCTTGAAGGAATTTCCGTCCAGTACATTGCCGTTTTCGCAAGAAAGCAGACTTCGTGTGCCTTCTTAGCAATGTCAATGCCGAGGGGTTACACTAACCTTTCAATGGATTTGCAGCGAGATTGCCCTCAGGCATTTACAGGAATTCTGCCTTTTTGGATATACGGGACCCGATCCTATCCAGCTCATTTGAATCCAAACCGTAAAGACGAGGCGGCACTCTTTCTTACTAGTCCGAGATTTTAAAGGGTAAAGCGACGCCCTCAACTACACAGTACCATTATCCCACGTGGTAACCGGGAATAACAGAATCACAGTCAGCGAACCACGTAACTGACAAATACTAAAATACAAGGAGGCAGGTCAATGATTAAGATTGCAATCTGCGATGACGAATTGCAAGAAGTTGAGCGAACCCATGGCTTTCTGACTAGGTACATGCAGAAGCACCCACAATATGAAATTACAATACATTCCTTTTCTGCCCCTTTAGAATTGTTATCTTATGTGGAGGAGCGTGGAGGGTTTGACATACTGCTGCTAGATATCTATATGGCTGGTATGTTAGGCACCGATGCAGCAAGAGAATTGAGGCAGTTAGAAGATAACGGAGAAATTATATTTATTACTACCTCACGAGACCACGCGATAGAAGCTTTTGAAGTAGAAGCTGCACAATATCTGATCAAACCCTACGATGAAGCGAGAATTTTTGCCGCACTGGATAGGGTTATACAACGTGTAAATAGAGATAGGAGAGTTAGCATAACCCTTAAGACATCAGAGGGTATTTCTCGACTTGCTATTCGGGATGTGGTGTTTACTGAAACCGGACGAAACAACTACCAGATTATTCACACTATTCTAGGGAAGAAGCTGGAGGTGCGCATGACAGCCACAGAAATTTTTGAGTTACTCTCACAGAACAAATTTATCGTTAGGTGCGGTGCTTCAATCAACTTGAATCTCAAATACATTCGACAGATATCAAAAGATACCATAACTTTTGATAACGGTGAACACCTAGCTTACCCTTACCGAGCGTATCAGAAACTCAAAGAGGCGTTTTTGCGCTTTCAAATGTCCACAGAGGATTAAAATGGCAATTACCCCTAAAATGATGGCAATTACCCC
>Ga0334898_1003152_pt1 | contig 13796 bp, 11 predicted proteins | sample GraSluR3_MG_10_FD_207228 | JGI IMG/M metagenome (GOLD analysis project Ga0334898, IMG submission 207228) | Sludge microbial communities from methane-producing bioreactor in Wageningen University, Netherlands - Granular Sludge_3_08-R3 | ecosystem: Engineered > Bioreactor > Anaerobic >... | reverse complement strand
ACCGTAAGTTGCTATGGTATAAACTAAGTATGGCAACTTTACGAAAACAAAAAGTAGGACAATATGTATATTGGCAGATCGTTGAATCCAAACGGGTGGGTGGGAAACCCAGACCGGTGGTTGTTGCCCATTTGGGCACCGCAGAAAAATTGCTGTATAGACTAACCCAAGGACCTGTGCAAAAAGAAATTCAATCTCGCTCTCATGGAGCTGTACAATTATTATGGAAAGCAGCGCAGAAGTTAGAACTTCCTGCTTTGTTTTCTGATGTCTTTTCCTCTCAAATGAGAAATGATGTGTCTGTCGGAAATACATTGCTACTGGCTTCCATACATCGAGCTTTGCAACCAGGAAGCAAACGAAGTTTTTCATCGTGGGCAGAGCAAACGTCGCTTCCTCAGCTGGCCAATTTCAATGCAAATGCTTTGAATAGTCAACATTTCTGGGATCAAATGGATACCGTGACAGAAGAGCAACTTCTCCAAGTGCAAAGCGTGTTAACACAGAAGCTATTTCAACAAGGGTGGGTGTCGTCCAAACTCTTGTTTTATGATCTAACCAATTTCTTTACTTTTATTGATACCACCAATACTTCTTCTACTCTTGCCCAAAGAGGACATAACAAACAAAAGCGTCATGATTTGCGTCAATTTGGATTGGCACAAGCCACGACCAAAGAATACTTACTGCCCATTCTATCCGAAGTATACGAAGGCAATCGCAATGACCATACCATCTTTCTTCCTTTTCTGGAGAAAGTAAAAGCTTTGTTTCAGTCTATGGAGCAACCTTTGGAAGAATTCACGTTAGTGTTCGATAAGGGAAGCCTTTCCAAAGCCAATCTGCAAGAATTGGAAGAAAGTCATCTTTCGTATGTGACAGCCTATCCTGTTACTTGGCAAAAAGAGCTGTTGGAAATTCCACGCACAGAGTATACGAAGTGTTCCGTTCATGGACACTCTTGTAAATATGTTCGATGCAAAAAGACCATATGGGGCATAGAACGTACTCTACTCCTTCTCACCAGTGAAGCTCTATGGGAAGGACAAGTACGAGGTTTGAATAAAACTCTGGAAGAGGTACAACAGAAGCTATTAGAACTTCAGTCAAAATTGGAAATACCCACCAAAAAGCCCTGGTCTAAAGAAGCCTTGGAAAAAAAGATTCAATCCATTGTCAAAGGCGAATACAGCAAAGACCTTTTTATGATTCTGTTGCGAGAAACCAAAGAAGGTGTATTCTCTTTAGACTGGACCATCAACAAGAAACAATATCGATGGCTATTGGATCATCAATTTGGAAAGATACTTCTCTGCACGAATAGAGAAGAATGGGAAGCAGAAGCCATTATTTCTGCCTACCGAGGACAATATCATATTGAACATCTCTTCAGGCACTTAAAGAATCCCTACCATCATAGCGTATATCCACAGTACCATTGGACCGATCAAAAGATTAAAGTCCATACGTTTGTATGCATTATGGGACTTCTTCTTTCTCAAATGCTATGGCAAAAAGCCAAAGAAGAAGGATATGAGGGAAGTATTGAGTCACTTCTGGATCTACTAATGCAAGTCAGACAAGTAGAAGTAATCAGTATATCGGATCTGCAAAAGAAACCAATCAAAGAAACCACATTGGAAACCATGAAACCAGAAATACAAAAGTGGTACGACCTACTGAATCAAAGCTTTTAGATTTTTAGTATATACAAACCCGTTTTCTGTCACACCAGACAGGAAGAGGCTTTAAGGGTCCTTTTCAACTACAGCGTAGTAAACTCAAGCTAGTACAAGATTATTCTTTTCCCATAGGTCTTGTATATTTTCGGTTAACTGGCAATATAATTCTTTTGTAGTTTTAGTATGAGCGGGAAAAAACAAGGAAGATTTTCCATACAACCTATCGATTTTGTTTCCTTTTTTATCCCATAGAGTAAAAGGCTCTCCATGTCCAAAAAAGAACTCGTGATCAGATGAATTTTCAACTTCTACGTTAATACAGATTGCATTTTGTTTAGATGTTTCTTCCTGTTTTTGATCTACAAATATTTTCTTACCTGTCGCTGAAAATGGATATGGACTTATAAAAACCTTCTTAACTGTTATTGAAAATGGGTACTGTTCTACTCTTTCTCCTACTGTATGTATGAGGAAGCAAAAGGTATTTGAATCAGACTTTGAATTTGTTGGAGAATCGTCAATTAACACTTTACTAGTCTCATTGTCCCAAGTAACTTCTTTGTCTACTGCTTCTCCAATTGTACGTAAAGGAGCATAAACCCGATCTTGGTATAAAAAAGGTTCTTGTTCTGATTCTATTTCTTCTCCATTAACCTGTAATCCAATATTCCTATACGTTACTTCAATTTGTTTCTTTCCCGTTTCTCCGTAGGCAGGAAGAAAAAATGTCATACTGCCAAGCAGAAAACTGATGGTTACAAGAACAACAGTACTTTTGTTCAGTTTCATGCTATGCTCCTTTGGTGCACTAAAGGATCAAGGAATAGAATGGTAGCTCCTTGATCCATTCATTCACTCTTTCACTATTACGCCTAAATCAAAAACCAAATAGTTATATAATGACTCTCCGCTACAAATATCTGAGCCGTTGAGGAAGACAAGGTATAATTCTTTGCCTTTCATTTCCTCGGTGACAGGAAAAGTAAGATAGCTATTGCTATCGGATGTATAAGGATGTCCTTTGGTGAAGTAAAAACTATGATAATTCTTCCATTGCATTTTTGCATCAATCCAGATGCCTTCTGTGTCTATGAGATAGAAAGGAGGTTGGTACAGACAGTATTCGGGTTTTCCGTCTTCTCCTGAGTATTTAAAAGTTAAGTCAATGCGAATTCCATCTATTTCTCCTTCACGAGTAGATATCTCTATTGAGCTTGTTTTTTCTAATGTTAATGCAAACGGTTTTTGTACAGCCGTATAACCTGGTGGATATACGGGAATAGGCAATGTTTTTATTTCTGCTTCTCCATGAGCATATCTCGAAACAAGCAATACCAACGCTACACATATAACTAAACTACTTATCTTTATGAACCAGTTTTTTGCTTTCACTTTAGCAACTCCCATCACATGATGTCAGATCAGTACATCTTATTTCAGAACATCCCGTTGTGTCACTACAGGTTTTCTGATTTACACAATCAACGTCATTGCAAGAATTTGAATTAGCACAATTATTGTTGTTACATTCTGAATTGGAACATAGGTTATCTGTACATTCAGGTTCATTTGTACAATTTGAATAATCAGAACAAGTGTTTTCGTCAGTGCAATGAGGTTGATTAAAACATTCATTGTCTTCACATTCATTGTCTGTACACTCTGGTAAATGGAAGCCAGAATTGATACATCCATTGTCCTTGCATGAATCTGAGTCTGAACATCGATTTTTAGCATTTAAGCATGCTGCATCTGTACATTTTTCTTGATCTGTACAAACCGTTTGCTTGTTAAGACATGTATTATTATCTAAACAATCTGCTGTGTCAACGCAAGTACCATCAGTATTGTAAATACTATTTGTATGTAGTTTTTTCCTGAATAAATAATCAGAATTGTTATTGCTTTCTAAAAAGCAACTCTCAATCGTTAGCATTAAGTCTTGTAAATTTTTCTTACTAAGTTGAGTGTTTTTTCTATGTGCGATTGTTTCTATAAGTTTGCCTATTGTGTTGTGAATTTCAAAAGATCTATCATTATATATCGACATTGTAATTCTCCTATCAGGAAGGTTGTGTGCAATTGTCATTGGAACACTGTCCTGGAGCATAAGAACAAGTATCGTTACATGTTCTATTGATACAAGATAAGTCATCTGTACAATTAAGATTATCACATGTTTCATCTTTACAGCTTTTATCATTACATTGATCGTTATCTGAGCAATTTCTTAAGTCAGAACAATCCTCATCACTGCATTGAGAAATATGTCTACAGGATAGATCAATGCATTTGTTTTCATCTGAACATAAATTGCTATTATTGCAGGAGTTATCACTACAAGATGAACCACTTAATAGATTATCTGTACATTTTGTGTAGTTATTGCATGATATGTCTATACAATTATTATTGTCAATACAGTAGGTATTGTTTCTACAGGTATCGTTATCAATACAATACCCACTATCAATACATTGTACCGATTGTATACTATTATTACATTGTCTATCAACACAATGAGAATTGTCGGTGCAAACATTGTTATTATTACAATGGTTTGAATCAGTACACGTTTCAATATCAGTGCATACCTCGTTGTTGCAATTAACATCAACACAATTTGAATTTGAATTTGCAACGTTTTCGTCTTTGCTTATTTTGGAATAGTCAGAGAAATTCCAATTATTTCCTTTATTGCCTGCTTCTTGATTCTTGATTTTTTGCATCATTCGTTCTCGGAAACGGGAGTCTCCTGAGTTAATGTTATTTACAAATTCTTCTTCTACAATTTTCTGTAAATTTTGATGTAGTAATTGAACTTTTTCCTGGTTGTCTGAATAACAATTTGAACTTGTATTTTCAGTTTTTGTATCTATTTCATGCAAATTAGTTTCTTTCAGGAATTCAACTATCTTTTGCGGATGAGTTTGTAGGTCTTCTGTCCAGCTATGAAATAGGCTCATGAGTATATGCCTCCGTTCTTGCAAATTGATCTATTTTTTCGTGAAGCCGTTTAAAAATAGTTTGAATTAAAGTTTCCATTTTTTCTTTCTCTTTTGGATTCATACACATATTGTTTTTTCGTAATGTTTGGTCTAAATCCAGTAGTAAATCGGTGCGGAACTGAAAATCATCAATGGCTTTTTGAACTACTGCATAGAAATCAGCTGGGATAACTTCATCTTTCAATAATTCAATGCCATCCCGTTTGGCTCTTCGCAAGGTTTCCATACATGATTCGTGGTGAATTGTTCCATTGTTCCGTAAAGCGGGAAGGGGACATGGATAGCAATAAGAAACAATATATTTGCATCTGTCACAGGGAGTATTGCAGGATTTCATATCAATGTTAAACATTTTTTGCATAAGATCTACGTAATTCTGGGAATTCCATATAGAATCAAAGCCTTGTTTGGGAATCGAAGAACGGGCAATTTCCTTTTTCTTTTGGTTTAATATGTAATAGTGGGTTAACTCCTGGCAAGGAAACAATGCTCCATCTGGTTGGATGAATCCTTTCATTTTTAACGAGTTACATCCGCCTGGACTGATAGGAAGATTGATATGGTATTTTTTGTTCAGGTATTCTGTGTTGAGTGGAGAACCGATTCCTAGTTGAATGTGCTGTTTAAAGCCGGTAGCAATAAGCTGGGCAATTTCTTCTGCTACATCAAGTTCTTCAGAAAGAGTTAATCCCAAGTCCTGCAGGTTCTCTTTGGCTCTTCCTTTTCTGCGAAGTGTGGTTAGGATAATAGAATCTAAACCAAGATCTTGCGCTAAATAGCATAATTCTTTGGCTTCGTTACGGTTAACTTTGGTGATGACCGGTGATGTAATAATGCGCAGGTATCGCTTCTTTGCCTTTCGAGCCCGGTCAACTGCTCGAATGTTTGCACATACCTTGTCGAATACCCCTTCTCCCCGAATTCGGTCATTGGTTTCAGGGCTGGCTCCGTCTAGACTGAAAGTTAATAGATACACGTGGCTGTCAAATAGCTGATCAATGATTTCATCGGTTAATAAGGTTCCATTTGTGTTAATAGAGCAGACAATGCCCAGTGTACTGGCATACTTCACAATTTTTAAAAGATCGGGACGCATAAAAGGTTCTCCACCCAGGAAATGAATTCGGTTGACTCCGTTTTTGGCTAGATCATCTAAGGTTTGAAATACTTCCTCGGTGGATAAATCTTGAATTTGTTCGCCCTGTTTTCCTTCATAGTAATCGGTAGAACGACAATGTTTACATCGTAAATTGCAACGCTTAGTAATGTCCCACTGCATAAATTTGATTTGATTTCTTAATAGAGCATATTGATTGTTAAAATTCATTGCAACATCCTCCCTAAACCACGAAACAAGACAAAAATGCTAAGAAATTATCATCTTTATATCACTGCAAATGTAAATGTCAATCTTTTTAAGACTTTTTTCAATGTTCTCATCTCAATGTAATAAAAATACTGGGAGATTATTTTTTGGTTCAAAGTGGAATACTTCTCCATCTGGTGGATGAAAAGGTATAAAGAAATCTTAAACTGCCAATACATCAGATTTGTTGACAAAGGGAAACGGTGTGATAATATTTAGCTAGCTAAATATTATTTTGAAAGGATACTGACATAAAATGACAACTACTGATGAGGCATTGGGTAATCTGTTTCATGAATTGCTACGTCTTCATCATAAGAGAATGAGTGAAATCTTTGCAAAGCATGGGCTGTATGCAGCCCAACCTCATTTGCTACGGATTTTATGGAAGCAGGATGGACGGTCTCAAAATGACTTTGTAGAAAAGCTACACTTGCAACCTGCTACCATTTCCAATATTCTGAAAAGAATGGAAAACTCGGGATTGATCCATCGGGAAAAAGATGATCAGGACCATCGAATCACTCGTGTGTACCTGACAGATCAAGGCCGTTCGGTGGAGGTAGAATGCAAAGCAGCGTTTGAAACCATAAAAAAGCGTTGGTTTAAGGGCTTTACGATGGAAGAAAAAATCTTGTTAAAGCGTTTATTACTGCAAATGTGTCAGAATTTGTCGGACGATGACCATAGCGTGTGTAATATTTAACTAGCTACATAATAAAGGTGTTTGTATGAAATTGATCTATACATATTTAAAAAAATACTGGGGGTATTCGATTCTTGCTCCTCTTTTAATGCTTATTGAGGTTGTATGTGATTTGCTTCAACCCAATTTGCTGGCCAAAATTGTGGATCAGGGCATTGCATCTGGAGACATAACCCTCATCGTCCAAACTGGCCTGACGATGATTGGTGTAGCTCTGATTGGTATGATTGGCGGATTTGGGTGTACCATTGCTGCAAGCATAGCCAGTCAAAATGCAGGTACGGATATTCGCTATGAATTGTTTACCAAAGTGCAAAGTTTTTCTTTTTCTACCTTCGACCGTTTTTCTTCCTCTTCTTTGTTGACTCGTTTAACAAATGATGTGGTGCAGGTGCAGAATTTGATCATGATGCTGCTGCGCATTTTTGTGAGAGCCCCTCTTCTATGTTTGGGTGGAATTGTGATGGCGGTATCTTTGAATGCAAAGTTAAGTCTAATATTAGTGGTCATCATCCCTGTGGTTGGGATCACATTGTACATCATCATGAAAAAGGGTCTTCCTTTGTTTGCAAAAGTACAAGTGAAACTGGATCGTGTCAATCAAGTAGTGCAAGAGAATCTTTCTGCTATTCGAGTTGTGAAAGCATTTGTTCGAGAGAGAAAAGAAAAAAAGCGATTTCACACTGCAAACAAAGATCTTCGTGATATGAATGTGAAGGCTTTTAAGCTGATGGTTCTTACAATGCCTATTATAATGCTTTGTGTAAACCTTAGTGTAGTGGCTATTTTGTGGTTTGGGGGAATTCAGGTCGATGCTGGTTCTATGCAAGTTGGGCAGATTATGGCTTACATCAACTATATGACGCAAATATTAATTGCATTGATGATGATTACCTTTTTATTGCTTTATTATAGTAGAGCACAGGCCTCTGCCAATCGAATTAACGAAGTTCTTGAAACCAAGATCGATATTGTAAACATCAACAATCCTATTGTTGCTCCTATCACGAAAGGGTCGGTACGATTTGATTCGGTGTCATTTCACTATCTGAAATCACCGCCTATCTTGAAAGACCTTTCCTTTTCGGTGCAAGAAGGAGAAACCGTTGGGATTATTGGGGGCACGGGGTCGGGGAAAACAACGCTTCTACAATTGATACCCAGGCTGTATGAAGTATCGGATGGTAGTATTTCCATTCAAAATCAAAACATTAAAAGCTACGATCTGAAAACTCTTCGGCAGTCTATTGGATTTGTTTTGCAAAATACCATTTTGTTTTCAGGTACCATTCTTGAGAATTTAAAATGGGGCAACCAGGAAGCAACCATTCAAGAAGTTGAAGAAGTATGTAAAATAGCCCAAGCGCACGATTTTATCGAGCAGTTTCCCGATGGTTACAATACGGTGTTGGGTCAAAAAGGAGTAAATTTGTCAGGAGGACAGAAGCAGCGGATTGCTATTGCAAGAGCGCTTTTAAAGAAACCTTCCATTCTTCTGTTGGATGACAGCACCAGTGCTGTGGATACAGCCACTGAAGCGAAAATACAAAAGAACCTGAAATCGTATCTTCGCAGCACCACAACCTTCATTGTAGCACAAAGAGTGAATTCAATAATGAATGCAGATAAAATCATCGTGCTGGAAGAAGGTCGCATTGCCTCCATAGGAAATCACCCGATGCTTATGAAAGAAAGTCTGTTGTACCAAGAGATTTATCGATCTCAAGTTCAGGAAGGAGCCACTGATGAAGAATAAAAAAGTCAGTCAAGAAGCTACCTTCCGACCTGGATTTGGAAAAGGTCATGGCATGATGGGTGTAGGGGACAAGCCAAAAAACATTGGGGTTACCCTTCGACGATTATGGAAGTATATGGCAGTGTTTCGGGTTCAATTCTATTGGCTTGTTTTGCTTGTTGTCCTTGCTTCCGGTGCTGTGATTGCAGGACCTTTTTTCATCGGATTCGCTATAGACCGCTACATCATTCCTGCTGACTTTACCGGCTTGGCATGGATTTTGGGGATCATGCTGCTGATTTATCTTTCCAGGTCGCTGTTTTATTGGTTGCAAAATGTTCTTATGATTGATATTGCACAAAATACTATTCTGGCTTTGCGAAAAGATATTTTTCATACACTGCAAACTCTGCCTATTCGTTATTTTGATACCCATTCCAAAGGCGATGTTATGAGCAGAGTGACCAACGATATTGAGAATATAAGCAATACGCTGAACTCTGCGGTTACTCAGTTTATAACCAGTTTGCTATCGGTGGTGGGTACAGTGGTCATGATGCTTGTGTTAAGTCCTTTTCTGACTGCTTTTGCTCTTATCATTCTCCCCATCATGCTAGTTGCTACCAAATTCATTGCAGCCAAAACCAAAACATATTTCCTTCAGCAGCAGCAACACCTTGGAAAGCTTAACGGAATCATTGAAGAGACCATCACAGGACAAAAGGTTGTTACCGTGTTCAATCATGAAGAAGCAGTTATTTCGGAATTGTCTGTTGAAAATCAGCGACTGCGAAAGGTGGGGATAAAAGCCCAAATATTTGCAGGCATTATTCCTCCTTTTATGGGCGTGTTGAATAATTTAAGTTTTGCTATTGTTGCTGGCGTGGGAGGCTGGATGGTCTTGTCTCAGATGATTACAGTGGGAATTATTGCCAGTTTTGTCAACTATACCCGGCAGTTTACAAGACCTTTAGCGGAAATGGCCAACCAGTTTACCATGATTCAGTCTGCGGTGGCAGGCGCAGAAAGAGTGTTTCAGGTACTGGACGAAGCCCCAGAACCCATTGATGACGAGAATGCACACGTATTTGATACCGTGAAAGGACACGTAGAGTTTTCCGATGTCACATTTGGATACGATCCTTCCGATCCTGTCTTAAAACACATTTCTTTTGAAGCGAAAGCTGGGCAAAGCATTGCGCTTGTAGGCCCTACGGGAGCGGGTAAAACGACGATTGTGAATCTGTTAACTCGATTTTATGATATTCAAGAAGGAACCATTCACATTGATGGGCATAATTTGCAGTCGATTCAAAGAGAATCCCTGCGGAGCTCTTTAGCCATTGTATTGCAAGATACTCATTTGTTTTCAGAATCGGTTCTTGAAAACATACGCTACGGACGATTGGATGCATCGGATGATGAAGTGAAGGCAGCGGCAAAAATGGCCAATGCACATCATTTTATTAATCATTTACCGGATGGCTACGAAACAATCCTGTCCGAAGATGGAGGTAACATTAGCGAAGGGCAAAGGCAGCTTCTTTCCATTGCACGAGCCATATTGGCGGATCCACCCATTTTAATTTTAGACGAAGCTACTAGCAGCGTAGATACTCGCACCGAGATGCATATTCAAGAAGCTCTACTGAAGCTAATGAAAGGACGAACCAGTTTTGTGATTGCGCATCGACTAAGTACGATTCGGAAGTCAGACTTGATACTGGTGATCGATCATGGTGAAATTATTGAAAGAGGCACTCACAAAGAGCTAATGACCAAAAAGGGATTCTACTACCAGCTCCACCAAAAAGCCTACCAGGAACAAGTGTAAATCCGTCAATCGAAATAACTTAGCAGATCGGAGATATTGGATAGTTCTTTCTACTATTTGTGCAGGTAGGCAAAAATGAGCAGTTCATTGTTGTTTTCGTCCAATAAACGAAAACTGGATGGGTTGAGTTGGTATTTTTTTGCCTGGTTCAATAACTCATAATAAATTCTTTCTGCATTCATCTCTTCTTCGGATCCACCCATAAAAACTATGAACAATGCAAGCAAACTCAAGCATATCGTTTTCATTTTTTCTCCTTGATTTTTGTTTGAATCTGTTATATGTCATCTATATAGAAAAGCAATATATTTCAGTTATTGTTCATCCTACACGGGTATAAACCACATCTGTTTAGCTAAAGGATACATTTTTTGTTGTAATTTACACCTTTCATTGCTGTATCAGATATTTACGATATGCTCTTGGATATATCTCCACTGTGCAGGAAGGTATCCGTTGTTTTACGAACGATGGGAATGCCATTTTCTGGACCATATTCACTGATCTATCTTCAATGGACACAATTTGGAGTTAATCGTATAATACTGTATTGTGTTTGTGTTGGATGATCAACATTCTATATGCATAGGAGAACCTATATGAAAAGATGGATTTCGGTTTTTTTTATTGTCCTGCTTTTAGGATCGTCACTTTCCATTTCTTCCTCTGCCATTGCCGATGAAAAGGAAACCTGGATGGAGCAATCCCAGATACCAGTTTTAGAAAAGTACTCTGCAAGCTGGTGTACGCCATGTGTGATGATGGATGAAGTAGTCGTGGAATTGTACGATTCGGGTACTCCTCCTTTTCAATTCTTAACCTTTGATGTCATGAATAAAAACTCTTTTATTCAAGACAGGAGAATTCAATACGAAGTTCAGGGTATTCCACATTGTGTATATCAAGGAACGGAGTATTGGATCGGATTCTCTGATTCAATCTGTGAATCCATAACTGAAACCATTGAAAGTTTCACATATACACCAAACATTGAACTTTCTGCAAAAGAAGAACACACAGAAAAAGACTTTACCATTACTGCTAGATATGACTTGCTGGAGAATGCAGGAGGTACGCTCCATTTTGCATTGGTTTCGCATTTGGTCATACAAGACAGAGTTCATTTCCGCAACTATGTATTGGATGGTCAAACATTTTCCATTGAAGGGAGTGGTGAAGAAACAGTCTCATTTGACATACAAAACCAATCTGACACTGCATTGTTGAAAGCATTGGTGTGGGTTGAGGTTGAAGGCGAGTTTGTGGGCAATGTATGGCTAGAGTATTGTGCTGATCCGTTTGACAATGAAAAAGGGTTTCTTTCTTTTCCTCCCATCATTGATTTAGAAACAATTCAACGCGACAAAGAAACAAAACGGTATATTAGCATGTACAACATAGGATTGGAAGATGCCCGTTTCACCCTTTCCTCGGATGCTTCGTTCCTTCGTTTTTCTGAAGATTACACTGTGAGAGCAAACCGAAAGAAGGGCATTGCTATGTATATCGATACTACCGAATTGGAACCTGGGGAATACACTGCAACAATCACAATCCACCCCTTGGAAGACAGCATTTCTTCTCACTGCAATCGAACCTTCCAAATCCGCTTTTCCTATGAACCCCAGGAGGAGTAGGTGAAAGCTCAAAATACACTTTTTATTATTTTTCTTGGAATCGTAGTTGTATCGATGGGATCTTGTATACCCCAAAAAACTTCTCAGAAACAACCTGATCCGATAAAACCCTCACCTGTTGTTTCTCAAGATGATAAAAAAACACAAGAATACTTGTTAAGCCCTATTCAATTTCCATCCTACGAGGTTGTGCATCAGGTTTCTCATTTGCGCAGCGATGGAGGAGATACGCTGTTTGTTTTAATTCCTCCTCTCGAATCAGACTTCGAAAGCATGGATGAGAAAGTGAAAAATCTTGTGAAAAAACTCGTGGTGCTAGACAAAAGACCCGAGAATATTTCCATTCTCATTTTTGATGAAGCACAAGCATTGGAAAAAGTGTTTCAAGAGGCACACACCGACGATCTCAATGTACCTGTACATTACATTGCTAAATACACTGCCAGTCCTGAAGAAGGCATTTACAGATGCAATCTGTATCTTTTTCCAATTGCTCCCGACAGCAATCCTGTCGTCCAATCCATGAGTGAAATCATCGAATTTGATCCTTACAATTGGTAGCTTCCATTCAACATTAACCGCCCCAAAAAAACAACTCTTGCATTCGTCGCATTTGTTGTTTTGTGTATGCCTACATCTCACTTTTAGAGCAACATCAATGTCCAACTGTTTGTCCGTCTCCCAGTTGAGTAATCTATTATACGAAACACATGTACAATGAACCAGAGGGAAGGGAAAATGCCTTCCCTCTGGTTCTTGATTGCGAAAACCGTAACAAGTGACGAAAATCACTTTGCAAGGCTGAAGCAATATATGGAGTTGGTTCCACGCTGCTTTGCGAAAAATAAGTCTTCATGAACTCGAATGTTTACGTAATCACCCTCATCGTTGGAAGAATAAGCCCAAACCAGATTCCCATCGTCTGTATCGATCAAAAACAAATTCCCTTTGAAGTCACTGACTAAAATGTATTGACCCATCATTTGAGCATCCTTATAATGGTACATATCTTGCACATAGATGTTTTCCGCTGCAGCTTTGTCAGTTTTAGACCAAATTAAATTCCCTGTTTGAGGATCTAGTTTTTCAAAAATGAATGTAAAGGGATCTGCTTCATAGGTATATCCTCCAATCAATATGTTATCATCAAGGGTGGGATAACAAAAACGAATCCGTTCTTGTTTCCAAAGTACCTTTTTGGACAATGGATCCAACACGTGAAGATCTGTATTCGCATTAGAGTCAAATGCAAGGATAACTGTGTTTTTTACCGTAAAGGGTTGTCTGAAAAGTTTGATCCGCCAAGGGGGCCATTTGTGGGTTGGTTTTTCTTCCTCTGTTTTCTGCAAGAAAGCATCGATAAAGGGTTGTATATCTTCTGATGAATATGGGTACTCCCATAGAAGCTTACCTGTTCTAGCATCTACAAATCGGAAGGGTTCGTACGTGGTTCCGTAATACCCAATCATCCCATCAATGCTTGTGAATACAGAATACACACCAATGTGATTTTGCCTCATAAAAAAGTCCTGATGCGTCTTCCATAAAAGCTTTTCGCTGGATCGATCTATGGCATAGCAGGAGCTATCTTTGCAGGTAAAAAACAGGATATCACCATCCAAAAAAACATGACTTCTGATTTCTTCCTGTGCATCAAAACGCCATAGCTCTGATCCATCTTTTATGCGAATAGCAAAGAGAACGCCACTCGAGTTGGTAATGTACAAAACACCATCGACAATATGCCTCCCTAGAAAAAGTGCAGTTTGATCTTCCAAAGATTTTGTCCATACAATCTTTTTTCTTTTGGGCTGATAGGCTTGGATTT